>Ga0209340_1002431_pt1 | contig 10831 bp, 7 predicted proteins | sample EPASupsiteSAE323_FD_187266 | JGI IMG/M metagenome (GOLD analysis project Ga0209340, IMG submission 187266) | Bioremediated contaminated groundwater from EPA Superfund site, New Mexico - Sample SAE3-23 (SPAdes) (version 2) | ecosystem: Environmental > Aquatic > Deep subsurface > Groundwater >...
GGTTATTGTTACAGCTGACCATGGTAATGCCGACTTCGCCGTAAACAGTGACGGATCGCCAAATACCGCACATTCGCTCAATCCTGTTCCTTTCATTGTTGTAGATAAGGATGTAAAAAAGGTAGAGAATGGCATTCTGGCAGATATCGCCCCTACAATTCTTAAACTTATGGGAATTCCTGCTCCCAAAGACATGACAGGCAAATCTTTAGTTTAATAATTAACTGATTGTTTATAACTTTTACAATGGGCCGGTGAGTTTCATCGGCCCAAATTTTCTATCTTTATAGCCCAGCAAAATATACCAGAAATGCCATTTGTACACCTCCATGTTCATACACAATATTCTGTTTTAGATGGTGCAGCAGCCATAAACAAGCTCTTCCAGAGTGCAGCAGCCGACAAACAAATCGCTCTTGCAATAACTGACCACGGGAACATGTATGGGGTTAAGGAATTTCTTGATAATGCTTCCAAACATCCTACAGTAAAACCAATTGTGGGTTGTGAATTTTATGTTTCGAAAGGGAGCCGTTTCCAGAAGAAGGGAAAAGAGGATTTAAGCGGGTATCACCTTATTTTGCTGGCAAAAAACTACGATGGGTATAAGAATCTTATAAAACTCTCTTCTTATGCTTTTATTGAGGGGTTCTACTCAAAGCCCAGAATTGACAGGGAACTGATTGAAAAATACCATAAAAACCTGATTTGTTCATCGGCTTGTCTCGGAGGTGAGGTTGCAAGGGCAATTGCCACAGAGAACATTTCTGAAGCAGAAAAAGTCATTACCTGGTATAAGAATCTTTTTGGAGAAGATTATTACCTGGAACTTCAAAGACACGAAACGGATGTTCCGGGAGCCGACACTTCAACATTTGAAGTGCAGGAGAGGGTAAATAAAGTTATTCTTAAACTCGCCGCCAAGCATGATGTAAAGGTTGTTTGCACAAATGACGTGCACTTTGTCTCTTCGGATGACCGGGAAGCACACGACAGGCTCATTTGCCTGACTACAAATTCGGATTATGATGATCCGGACAGGCTTAGATATACAAAACAGGAATATCTGAAAAGCCAGGAGGAGATGGAGGCGATTTTTGCCGATGTTCCGCAGGCTTTGGAGAGCACAATTGAAATTGCCAACAAGGTTGAGGCCTATAGCATAGAGTCTGACCCTGTTATGCCATATTTTCCTATACCGGACAACTTTGAAAATACAGGAGATTACCTGAGGGACCTCACCTATAAAGGTGCAATATCCCGTTACGGAGAGCTTAATGAAAGCCAGCGGGAGAGGATAGATTTTGAACTGGAAGTGGTTTTGAGAATGGGTTTTTCCGACTATTTTCTCATTGTTCAGGACTTTATTGCTGCTGCAAGAAGAATGGGCGTATGGGTAGGCCCGGGAAGGGGATCGGCCGCAGGCTCTGTTGTAGCCTATTGCCTTAGAATAACAGATATAGACCCTCTTAAGTATGACCTTCTCTTTGAGCGTTTCCTTAATCCGGACAGGGTAAACTTCCCCGATATTGATATCGATTTCGACGATGACGGACGTTCAAAGGTTCTTAAATATGTGGAAGATAAATATGGCAAGGATCATGTTTCGCATGTTATCACTTTTGGAACAATGGCAGCCAAAAGCGCAATAAGAGATATTGCCCGTATTCAGAAACTTTCGCTTAGTGAATCCGACCGCCTGGCTAAGCTCATTCCAAATAAATTTCCGTCCGATTCCGAAGGCAGGGCCATTGATGTAAATCTTGACAATTGCCGTATTTATGTGCCGGAAATTAAAGAGGCGTTTGAATCACCGGATCCACTTGTCCGCGAAACAATGGAGTTCGCCAGAAGACTGGAGGGAAATGTAAGAAACGTTGGAGTTCACGCATGTGCCATTATCATTGGAAGAGACGACCTTAGGGAGCATATTCCAATTTGCATATCCAAAGATAAGGACACCGGGGAAGATATGTGGGTTTCGCAATACGAAGGATCGCAAATTGAGAAAGTTGGTATGCTCAAGATGGACTTTTTGGGACTGAAAACACTATCAATTCTTAAAGATGCTGTTTCCAATATTAAGAAATCCCGGGGGATTGATATTGACATAGATGCCATTCCTATTGACGACAAGGCGACATTTGAGCTTTTCAGCAGAGGAGACAGTGTTGCTACGTTCCAGTTTGAAAGTGACGGTATGAGAAAGTGGCTCAGAGAGCTCAAGCCATCGAGGTTTGAGGACCTCATTGCAATGAATGCACTTTACAGACCGGGCCCTATGGATTACATACCAGATTTTGTTGAAAGAAAGAGAGGCCTTAAGCAAATTGAATACGACCTTCCGGAAATGCAGGAGATACTTTCGGATACATACGGAATTACAGTTTACCAGGAGCAGGTGATGCTTCTTTCTCAGAAGCTGGCCGGATTTAACAAGGGATCTGCCGATAAACTGCGTAAGGCAATGGGCAAGAAGATCAAACAGGTGATGGATGGTCTTAAACAGCAGTTTATTAACGGAGGTACTGCAAACGGACACACTATTGAAGTTCTTGAGAAGATATGGAAGGACTGGGAATCATTTGCTCAGTATGCTTTCAATAAATCTCACTCAACATGTTATGCATGGATAGGATATCAGACGGCATACCTTAAGGCAAATTACCCGGCAGAATTCATGGCCGCCACCCTGAGCAGGAATCTCGACAACATTGAAGAGATAACCAAATACATGGATGAGTGCAAGAGAATGGGAATGTCTGTTCTTGGCCCCGATGTGAATGAGAGTGTAGATACTTTTACCGTTAACAAAAAAGGAAATATTCGTTTTGGGATGGCCGGTATAAAGGGAGTGGGTTCCGGTGCCGTTGAGAATATTGTGGCAGCAAGGGAAGCGGCCGGAGGTCAGTTTACCTCTATTTTCGATTTTATTGAGCGGGTAAACATGTCGGTTGTTGGCAAAAAAACAATTGAATCGCTTGTGTACTCCGGAGCTTTTGATTGTTTTGAACCGGTAAAAAGGGAACAATACCTGGCACTCAATTCCAAAGATGAGCCATTTTTGGAAACGCTGGTAAAATATGGATCAAAATTTCAAAATGACTCTTTGTCTCAGGGAATGTCGCTATTCGGGGGCAACGAGAGCATTAAACCTGTACCGCCGGAAATTCCAGTTGCACCCGAAATTGATAAACTGGAACTCTTAAAACGGGAAAAAGAGCTTGTAGGGATGTTTCTCTCTGCACACCCGCTGGATCAGTTTAAATTCGAGGTGAGCCATTTTACAAGCAATACCCTCACAGAGGCAGCCGAGCTGGTTCTTGCCTCTGCCAATGACCCCACAATAAAGGGGAAGGAGTTAATAATTGCAGGAATAGTGACAACTGCCAAGACCTCTATGTCCAAAAACGGAAGGCCGTTTATTAATTTTACAATAGAGGATTTTAACGGATCTCTTCAGTTTACTCTGTTTGGAAAGGACTATGAAAACTTCATGAAATACACGCAGCCCAATCTACCTCTTTTGCTAAAAGTTGCTATTTTGCCAAAATATGGCTTTTTCAATGCAAAAAAGGAGGAGAACAGCAAACCGGCAGACTGTGAGCTAAAGGTGAAAAGCATTCGTCTTCTCTCAAACACAAAAGAGGACTTCATTAAAACAATAACAATAAACATTCCTGTACTTCAGCTTGACAAGCACTTCAGAAAAGACTTACTGAGAGTTTTCAAGGAAAACGAGGGTACGACCAGAGTTATTGTAAAAGCTATTGAATACGAAAACCAGCTTGCTGTTGAGTTTTTCTCAACAAAATTCATGGTTTCGTTAAACGACAATCTGTTTAAATATTTTGATTCTCTGGGACTGGAATACTCATTCACTCCAACCCTGAGCTTTTAACTCAATCTGGGCACCATCGGGAGTGATAAGGTTTACTCCCGAGCCGGCACCTGACAGGTGCCCGATAATATCCATGTTGGGAATCTCCTTTTTTACCAAATCATATGATGCAAGAGGTATTGTAAAGAGTATCTGCATATCTTCGCCTCCGTTGAGAACCGCTGTAGTCGCATCCATATTGAGCTCTTCGGCCATTTCAAATGTTTGAGCGGCAATTGGAATTTTATCCAGAAAAATCTTTGCACCCGTCCCCCATCTGCGGCAAACCCTTTTTACAGCATCTGCCAATCCTCTCGAAATAAATTCACCGTCGGAAGGAATTATTGAGTTACTGCTCATAATTTCGTTGACAGAGGTATTAAGTTCCGGGTTCAGATATGATTTTAGTATAAACTTATAACCGTCTAATTTTGGCTGAATCTGAGGGTTTGAGGTGAAAAGCAGTTTTTCCCTCTCGAGAAGCTGAAGCCCCATGTAGGCAGCTCCTAAACTCCCCGTGATGCATATAAGATCTCCCGCTACGGCTGCCGGTGTTTGAACAAAGACCTCTTTTTTTTGTTTCCCTTGTGAGGAAAGACTAATTGTGAGGCCGGTGAGAGAAGGCATGAGGTCGAGGCCGGGGGATGAAATTTTGTGATCTCCAAGGGCGGCTGAAATACCAAACCAAAGTTCTTCAACATCTTCAACGCAAAACCTCTTTGAGAGGCCAATGCGTATTGAAATAGTTTCGGGAGTGTGGTTTTTTGCATAGATAGGTCCCAATACCGAAAGTACAGCCTTATAGCCCAAATGCTTAAGTGGTGTATAGACAAGATCGAAGTCAATGCCTTCCAGCAGAAGAGAGTGAGAATCAATCCAGTGGCACTCCTGTTCGCTGGTATATGGTGTAACATCCGATACGGTTGAAATGGAATCTCCAAGCAATCTCTCTATCAGGTTTATTTTGCCAATATCCTCTATTGGGGTCCTTTTTGGCTGAACATTCTGTCTGTCTGTCATGTTGAAATATTTGTATGCAAAAATAGATTAAATTGATTTAACTTTGCGCCACGATGAGTGAAAATGATATAATTCAGAAGGTAACAGAAGCCGAATATGAACACGGCTTTGTAACCGCAGTAGATCAGGAGTTTTTCCCAAAAGGGCTGAACGAAGATATTATCAGGATGATCTCCGCAAAAAAGGAGGAACCTGATTGGATGCTTGAATTCCGCCTCAAGGCCTATAACAAGTGGCTCACAATGAAGATGCCGCAATGGGCGCATCTCACCATACCCAATATAGATTATCAGGAAATTATATTTTTTTCTGCCCCTAAAAAAATGAAAGAGGGCAGTGCAATTGATCCGGAACTGCAGGCGACCTTTGACAAACTGGGCATCCCGCTCGACGAAAGAAATATTCTTGCTGGAGTTGCGGTTGATGCCGTTTTTGACTCGGTTTCCGTTAAAACAACATTCCGGGAGTCGCTTGCCGAAAAGGGTGTTATTTTTTGCTCTTTCTCCGAGGCCGTAAAAGATTATCCGGACCTTGTAAAGCAATATCTGGCATCGGTTGTTCCATACGGAGACAACTACTTTGCCGCTCTTAACTCCGCAGTTTTTTCCGACGGCTCTTTCTGTTATATTCCAAAAGGGGTGAGATGCCCTATGGAGTTGTCAAGCTATTTCAGGATTAATTCAAAGGGAACCGGCCAGTTTGAGAGAACACTAATTGTTGCCGAAGAGGGCTCTTATGTTAGTTATCTTGAGGGATGTACGGCACCACAACGGGACGAAAACCAGCTTCATGCGGCCGTTGTTGAAATTGTTGTAATGAAAGATGCCGAGGTAAAATACTCGACGGTTCAGAACTGGTATCCGGGTGATGCAAGCGGAAAAGGAGGAATTTTCAATTTTGTAACCAAGCGCGGTATATGCAAGGGAGAAAACAGTAAACTCTTCTGGGCTCAGGTTGAAACCGGCTCTGCAATAACATGGAAATATCCCAGTACAATACTAAGAGGCGATAATTCGGTATCCGAGTTTTACTCTGTGGCTGTTACAAACCACCATCAGCAGGCAGATACCGGAACAAAGATGATTCATATAGGGAAGAATACCCGAAGCCGCATCGTGAGCAAGGGCATATCTGCCGGAGTAAGCCAGAACAGCTATCGCGGTCTGGTTAAAATACTCCCGAACGCCGAAAACTCAAGAAACCATACTCAGTGTGATTCACTCCTTTTAGGTGACAGATGCGGTGCTCATACTTTTCCATATATTGAAAACGAAAACGAAACAGCAATTCTGGAACACGAGGCTACAACCTCAAAAATATCCGAAGATCAGCTCTTTTACTGCCAACAAAGAGGCATAGGAATGGAAGATGCAGTTGGCCTTATTGTAAACGGATATGCAAAAGAGGTTTTAAATCAGCTTCCGATGGAGTTTGCAGTTGAGGCGCAAAAGCTGCTTCAGGTAACATTGGAAGGAAGTGTCGGTTAATCCCTGTCTGAATATGATTGAGAATATTTTTAGTGTAAACAACATACTCTTTTCAATAGGAGGCCAGGGCGTAAGTCTTCTGGAGACAATTTCGGTAATCAGCGGTCTCACTTGTGTTTACCTTGCAACAAAAGCAAAGGTTGCAAATTTTTGGGTGGGATACCTCTACAATATTTTGCTCTTTTTCCTTTTCTATCAGAAGGGCCTTTATTCCAGCATGCTTGTACAGCCGGTCTCCTTCGCAATTAATTTTTTTGGCCACTACAGGTGGACACACCCCAGGAAGGAAGAGGAAAACAACAGGCATCAGCTTAAAATATCACTCCTCTCCACAGGAAAGAGAGTTTATTTTATTTTGCAGATAATTGTTCTTGCCGCATTATGGGCAGTTGTTCTTGTTAATCTTGACAACATATTCCCATCGGTTTTTGGCGAAGCAAAACGACCTCTGCTTGACGCATTTGTTACAATGACAATTTTAACTGCTCAGTATCTGTCGGCTCAGAAAAAACTTGAATGCTGGGCAGCATGGTTAACGGTTAATGTAACTAACGTTACTTTGTATATTTTAGCAGGAATGGTATTTTTGCCAATGGTGAGTGCCGGATACCTGGTTCTTGCGTTTTTTGGTTACGCAATGTGGCGAAAACAATGGAAAAACAACAACTAACAGAAAACATTTAATTATATGTTAATTATAAAAGGTTTACACGCATCTATTGATGGCAAGGAAATTTTGAAAGGGATTGATATGTCTGTCAAAGCCGGTGAAGTGCATGCAATTATGGGCCCCAACGGATCAGGAAAGAGTACCCTCTCTTCGGTACTTGCCGGACGCGAAGCTTTTGATGTTACGGCGGGAGAGGTAAATTACAAAGGAATGAATCTTTTGGAAATGGCACCCGAAGACCGCGCCAGAAACGGTATATTCCTTGGTTTCCAGTATCCTGTGGAAATCCCGGGAGTGAGCAATGTGAATTTTATGAAGACAGCCATAAATGAACAACGTAAATATAAGAATCTGCCACCACTTACTGCTGCCGAGTTCCTGAAACTGATGAGAGAGAAAATGGCTGTAGTGGAGATGGATAATTCATTCTCCAGCCGTGGCGTAAATGTGGGATTTTCCGGAGGGGAGAAAAAACGCAATGAGATTTTTCAGATGGCAATGCTGGAACCAAGTCTGGCAATACTGGACGAGACAGACAGCGGGCTTGATGTTGATGCGCTGAGGATTGTTGCCGCAGGAGTGAACAAACTTAAAAAACCCGACAACGCATTTATTGTAATTACACACTACCAAAGATTGCTCGACTATATAATTCCGGATGTCGTACATGTTCTTTATAATGGCAAAATTATAAAAACAGCAGGCAAGGAACTTGCTCTGGAAGTGGAAAACAAAGGATATGACTGGCTCATTAATCCGTAAGTTATGGTAAAAAAATACACATATACGCCGGATATCCCGGAAGTGTTCAGATGCAGGGTGCCTCTGCCGGAAACGCATCAGGCTTTTGTAATGAACGGCATACTGAGGGAAGATGTGGAAAATGAGGAGGGACTCACCATTGTTTCAAACGGAGACTCGGGATTTGTTCTTTCCGTTGTTCCGGGAGCACACATACCTAAAAACACGCAGATAATAGGAGTCAGGGACGCTTCAAATACAGAACCGGTGTCGTTTGTAAATGAACTGCATTTCGGACAAAACTCGGAATCGTCAATTCTGCTTTGTACACATACTCTCTCAATGGATGAATTCAATACCGAATCCGTAATCAATATTGAGGTAGAAAGCGATGCAAGGGTGAATATGGTAGTAATGCAAAATGAGCATAACAAATCTTCCCATAAGGTCAATTTCAATATTATACAAAAAAGCGGATCCTATTTGCGGATGAATATTGTAACTCTTCACGGAGGGGCGATTGAAAACACCATAAATGCGAAACTTACGGAAGAAAACGCAAAGTGTGAGCTTAACGGAATATATCTGGTAGACGGAAAGCAGGAGATACGAACATCTATAAACATGCAGCATTTAGTTCCCCGCTGTCACTCAAGTCAGCTTTTCAAGGGAATCCTCGATAATGAGTCAAAAGCGTTCTTTTCCGGAAAAATAATCGTTTCGAAAGACGCTCAGAAAACAGAGGCATATCAGGCAAACCATAATCTGCTTTTATCCCGTCAGGCAAAAGTATACGCACAGCCTCAGCTTGAAATATACGCCGACGATGTGAAGTGCTCTCATGGTGCAACCAGCGGAAGGCTTGACGATAATGCATTATTCTATATGAGATCCAGAGGCATAGGTGCAAAAGAGGCAAAGCTACTGCAGCAAATTGCTTTTGTGTACGATGTTCTTGAAAAAATAAACAATGAACAGCTCCAGAAAAGGCTCCAGGATCTGGTTGAGAGCCGCCTGAGAGGAGAGTTCAGCCACTGCTCGAATTGCAGTTTAAACTGTTGTTAAACATTAATAATTATTAAAATGAAAAAAACAGTATTTCTAATTTTTTCTCTTTTTATGCTTTTAAGCATATCATCTTTTGCCCAGATTGGCAAGATTACAGGAAAATGGTATACAATAGATGAGGACGGCAACAAAAAATCACTAGTAAATATTTACAAAACTCCTGCCGGAACTTATGAGGGTGTAATTGAAAAATTACTCACAGGCGATACAAACCGTAAATGCGTTAACTGCACAGGTGAGAAAAAGGACAAGAGAATAGCGGGAATGATTGTCGTAACAGACATGAAAGAGAATGAGTTAAAGCTAAGCGGCGGAAAAATACTCGACCCTGCAAACGGCAAAGTGTATAACTGCACTATGAGTTTCGATTCTAAAACAGGGAAGTTAAAGGTTCGCGGATCTCTGGATAAATCGGGGCTAATCGGGAGAAATCAGGCCTGGGTAAGGGCTGAAAACTAAAAACCTATAGCACGGGCTCCTATCGAGGGTGTTGATAATTCTGTTTATAAATAAGTAAGATTTTATCGGCCTTATCCCCCTATTTAATTTATTTTTGTCAAAGTCGACGGAGGAATCCTTCGGCTTTTTCTTTCGGATTTTAACAACAACAGACTTATGAAGACTTATACCTACGAAGAGGCAATGGCCGCCAGCCTTGATTATTTTGAGGGAGATGATTTAGCTGCATCCGTATGGATCAACAAGTATGCAATGAAAGACTCTTTCGGCAACTTGTTCGAGCGCTCTCCTGAGGATATGCACCGAAGGCTTGCTGGTGAATTTGCCAGAATTGAAGAGAGGTATCCAAATCCAATGTCTGCTGATGAGATATATGAGTTGCTCAAAGGGTTCAATTATATTGTTCCTCAGGGCGGGCCAATGACAGGAATAGGCAATAATTATCAGATTGCCTCTTTGTCAAATTGCTTTGTAATAGGCCATAAAAAACCGGCCGATTCCTACGGAGGAATTATGCGTCTGGACGAAGAACAGGTTCAGCTTATGAAACGCAGAGGTGGTGTTGGACACGACCTTTCGCACATAAGACCTGCAGGGAGCCCTGTTTTAAACAGCGCTCTTACTTCTACAGGAGTTGTTCCATTCATGGAGCGCTACTCAAACTCTACAAGAGAGGTTGCGCAGGACGGGCGACGCGGAGCACTGATGTTATCTATCTCAATCAAGCACCCGGATTCGGAGAACTTTATTGATGCCAAACTAGAACAGGGCAAGGTTACCGGAGCCAATGTCTCGGTAAAAATTGATGATGAATTTATGCGTGCTGCATTGCATGGAAAGACATACAAGCAGCAATATCCTGTAGACGCAGAAAACCCTAAAGTGGTTAAGGAAATAGAAGCCAATAAATTATGGAAGAAAATTATCTATAATGCATGGCGTTCGGCAGAGCCCGGGGTACTCTTCTGGGACACAATTATCCGCGAGTCAATACCCGACTGTTATGCCGACCTTGGTTACAAAACAGTGAGTACAAACCCTTGCGGTGAGATACCTTTATGCCCGTATGACTCTTGCCGCCTTATGGCTGTGAACCTCTATTCATACGTAGACAACCCTTTTACCGTTAATGCGAAGTTCAACATGGAGCTCTTTAAGGATCATGCAAGGAAGGCAATGCGCCTCATGGATGACCTTATTGATCTTGAAATGGAGAAAATAGAGTCTATTATTGCAAAAATTGCAGCAGACCCCGAAGATGAAGAGGTAAAACTTGCAGAGCTCAATCTTTGGAACAAGATTAAAAGCAAAACACTTGGAGGAAGAAGAACCGGTCTTGGCATTACTGCCGAGGGAGACATGCTTGCTGCCCTGGGACTCATCTACGGAACAGATAAGGCACTGGAATTTGCGGTTGACGTGCAAAAAACTCTTGCTCTGGAAGCCTACAGGTCTTCGGCAATTATGGCCGAAGAGAGAGGAGCGTTCCCTATTTTTGATGCAGCA
>Ga0209340_1002437_pt1 | contig 10795 bp, 10 predicted proteins | sample EPASupsiteSAE323_FD_187266 | JGI IMG/M metagenome (GOLD analysis project Ga0209340, IMG submission 187266) | Bioremediated contaminated groundwater from EPA Superfund site, New Mexico - Sample SAE3-23 (SPAdes) (version 2) | ecosystem: Environmental > Aquatic > Deep subsurface > Groundwater >...
AGCTTTGGAGGCTGGCGCTGAAATTAGGGAATTCGTATTTCACAAATTCAGCCCACAGGGGATAAGCGGCGTAGTTGTTATTTCAGAGTCTCACCTGGCGATTCATACCTGGCCCGAGCTGGGTTATGCGGCAGTAGATGTATTTACCTGCGGGGACAAGGTTAATCCCTGGGATGCCTGCAACTATCTGGAGGCTATGTTCGGTGCAACCGATATCAAGGCTTCTGAAGTGCAGCGGGGAATAATCGAAGACAGGTCAATGCGCTTGGTGGCTAATATTTAGGAGGGATACTATTTTAGTAGACCGAAGAAGCGTTACAAAAAGAGATTATGATAACTAGATAGCCTTACTTGTAAGATAACGCAAGTGGGGCTTTTATTTTGGGCGGCGTTCTTCTATAAACGATTAGAGCTGCTGTGGTATAATAAATCATACACCAGAGCATATTCCCGCGAATTTTAGTGGATATTGCCCGTGAACTTGTTATAATATTATTTGGTGTTGATTTAGACTCTGCCGAGGTGTTGTAAACTATAAAAATGATAATGATTATAGATTTCAGTAGCTAGAGCGATTATTATTGAATATATTCCGGCTGGGGGAAGACAGGTTGTTGAAGAAGCTATCATTTATACGGGAATTGGATAATGAAGTGAGTGAGATCGATGTCAGGTTCCGGCAGGGACTGCTGCCCTGGTGGGAGGATCTGCTTCCTTATGTGGATGGGCTGCAGAATGACTTTACCTGGCATGTTTTGCCCCCGCTGGTTTTGGCAGCTTATCGTTTTGCCGGGCTTAACCGACAAATCGGGTTAGCTATGGCCAATGTTTTTAAGACCTTTCATTTTGCCAATCATGTCTATTGCTCAGTTAAGGATGAAGAAGAAGGCCAGATTCATGATCAAAAACTGCAGTTCAGTATACTTATCGCCGATTATCTCTTCGGCCATGTTCTGAAGCAGTTGGTGACCGCCGATGCCTCGCACCTTTTATGTTATTTTTCCGATATGATGGCCGAGATAAATGAAGGCCTGGTCTGGCAGCATAAGATTCACATATCCCCGCAGGATGTATTAATGAAAACCCGGGTTCCTATGTATATGACCGCTTTCCTGACCGCGGCGGAATTGGCGGGCTTTGATGATGAGAAGAAGGCTTTATATAGGAAGTTGGGCTTTAATTATGGTATGGCCATGGAATTACTGCAGGATGGCCGCTATTATGCCGAAGCGGAAGCCTATTACAATGAAAGCCGGCAATTATTTTACCGCCTAAATCAGAACTCCGTTGCTTCCAGTATTCCGCTGGAAAAGGTTTTAACGGAAATGTACCTGTATGGCTGTGATGTGGAAAAGGCAGCCGTAGTGTAATATGGATTTGATTAAGGAATAAAGCACTTAAAGACGCGCGTTGAGGGAACCGATTGCAGCGCGCTTTTCTTGTTTGTATAAGATAGATATTTGCGGGGCGGGGGTGTCACAGTACTTGGCTAAGATAAAAGAGTTCCTGAACATGGTCGATATCGAACATGCTCTTTTTGGCTTGCCCTTTGCCTACCTGGGCGCTTTTCTGGCCGCCTGGACTCTATTGCGGAGTCTGCCTACAGCGCTCCAGCTCTGGTGGATCACCCTGGCCATGGTAGCGGCCCGCACCGCGGCCCTTTGTTTAAATCGCCTGATTGATCGGCATTTTGACCGCGCCAATGCCAGGACGGCTGATTGGGTTATGGCGGCCGGCCGTCTGTCCGTATGGGGGGTATGGCTGGCGGTTTTTGTTTGCTTTGTACTGCTGTTCATAGCGGCGGGTCAGCTCAACCCGCTGTGCCTGAAACTCGCTCCGTTGGCGGTGATTATTCTGTGGCTCTACTCCTACACTAAGCGCTTTACCTGGTGGTGTCATTTCATACTCGGGCTGGCCATCGGCATTGGACCGGTGGGTGCTTGGATAGCGATATCCGGCAGCTTTGACTGGCAGCCGCTGATAATCGGACTGGCGGTAGCCTGTTGGATTGCTGGTTTTGACTCTATGTACGCCTGCCAGGATATTGAATTCGATAGGCAACAGGGCCTGTATTCCATTCCCGCCCGCTTTGGCGAGACCGGCGCCCTAATCTTCTCGGCCGGCTTTCATTTCTTTACGATAGTATTTTTAGTTGCCACCGGCCTGATACTAAACCTGGGGCTTTATTACTACGCTGGAGTCTGCCTGGCCGCGGTTATTCTGGTCTATGAGCATGCCATAGTCCGCCCCGGCGACCTCTCCCGCGTAAACTTCGCATCCTTCAAAATAAATCACTGGGTAGGACTAATAATATTCCTAACGACGATGATAGATATATGGAAGTAATTTCTCCATCTTGGAGGGTTGGTTTTGCGTAAGTATATTGTGGCCATTACCGGGGCCAGTGGGGTTATCTACGGGGTTCGGTTGGTGGAGGAGCTTTTAAAACGGGATATCGAGGTTCATTTGGTAGCCAGCCGGGCTGGCGGTATCGTGCTGGCCGAGGAATTAGGCTGGGATTTTAGCGGGGGAATGGAAGGCGCCTTTCGTCAGCATTTACCGGAAGGGAAATTGGTATACTACGCAAACGATGACCTGGCGGTGGCCATTGCCAGTGGTTCCTTCATTAATGATGGTATGGTAGTGATACCCTGCACTATGGGGACTCTTTCCGGAATAGCCCATGGTAGTTCAGGCAATTTGATAGAGCGGGCAGCCGATGTCACCTTGAAGGAAAAACGTCAGCTGATTCTGGTGCCACGGGAAACCCCGCTGAACGCGATTCATCTGCGCAATATGCTGTTGCTGGCAGATATGGGCACCTGTATAATCCCGCCCATGCCGGCCTTTTATCATCATCCGGCAACCATTGATGATATGATAGACTTTGTAGTGGGCAAGGTTATGGATGCTATGGGGATAGAACACCAGCTATTTAAACGTTATTAACTCAACTGACGTATATGGCATATGATGCGCAACATTTATCGGCAAGCATAACGTTTTATCCAAGCAGGAGTGAAGGCGGGTGGAAACCGGCCCGTTTCTCAATAAACAATAATTTATTATGCTGCGGGTTTTCATAATACCCTCAACATGAGACCGCCCGACAGCGGGATAATGCGTTATGATTGCCGGGCCGAGCCTTATGTCGCATTATATGTCAACTGCGCAAGTTGAATTTTAAATGACTTGTGTATTTCTTGGTTTTTATCAGTTTAGGCTATATAATAATTGTGATTTAGCAAAAAGGGGAAACTATGATCGGGTTTAACGCTTTCCAATCCATAGAAAATGAATTGAGCCTGGTGGAAGCCAATCTGACCAGTAATGTCGACAGCCGGCTGCCGATGCTGAACCAGGCCTCGGTGCATCTCATCAAAGCCGGAGGGAAAAGACTGCGTCCCGCCTTTGCCTTGTTGGCAGGGAGCTTCTATAGTGATGATTTGACATCGATTGTTCCGGCGGCTACGGCACTTGAGTTGATTCATATGGCGACTCTGGTACATGATGATGTTATTGATGATTCGGATACCCGGCGGGGAGCGCCCACCGTTAAGAGCGGTTGGGGCAACCGGGTTTCGATTTACGCCGGAAATTACATTTTTGCCCGGGCCTTGGGGCTTATTTCTGATTACCGGCGCAGCGATATTGTTGATCTACTGGCTGAGTCCAGTATGAAGATCTGCGAAGGCGAGATTATTCAGATGCTATCCTGCTACAATGTTCACCTGGGGTTGAAGAATTACCTCCGGCGGATTGAGCGCAAGACCGCACTTTTGATATCGGTAAGCTGTGAGCTGGGAGCGATGATAGCCAATGCACCGTCCCGTGAAATAGCGGCATTGAGGGACTACGGTTATTATCTGGGTATGGCGTTTCAGGTTACTGATGATATACTGGATTTTATAGCAGATGAAAAGGTTTTGGGCAAGCCGACCGGGAGCGACATCCGCCAGGGCGTTATAACATTGCCGGCGCTCTATGCCTTGAAACATGGTCCGGGACAGGCTGAATTGGCCGCTCGCTTGTCCTCGCCGGAAAGATGCGTTAATGAAGCTAACGAAATAATTGAGATGGTGCTTAATTCGGATGGCATAGAATATGCCTATTATGTTACCTCGCATTTTGCCGGGAAGGCTAAGAAACAGTTGGAATACTTACCGGCAGTGCCGGCCCGGGACAGGTTATATGAGATAGCGGACTTTATAACGTCTCGCGAATTTTAGTAGCATAAAGGAGCGTTGCTTGGGTGTTTGACAATCTTTCAGTCGATGAAAAACAAACCATAATTGAGCATATGGAGGAATTGCGCAAGGCGCTGATAATAAGCTTCGCAGCTATAATAATTGCTGCTTTTGCCTGTTTTTATTACAGTGAACAGATACTGGCGGTTATTACCCTGCCGCTGCGCTCGCTCAACCAGAAGATGATAGTGACCGGGGTCACCGAGGCTTTCTTTGTTAAACTGATGCTTTCCTTTTATGCCGGCTTTGTATTGTCTTTCCCCATTGTCTCCTGGTCCTTGTGGCGGTTTATCAAACCCGCCCTCTACCCCAGCGAGAGAAAGTATGTATATATATTCTTCCCGGTAAGTATATTGCTGTTTGCCGGTGGTGTATTATTTTCCTACTTTGGTATCCTGCGGCTGGTCTTAAACTTTTTCATATATATTGCCGGGGCTAATCTTACGCCGATGTTCAAGGTGGATCAATACGTCTCTTTTGTCACGGCCTTTACCTTGCCCTTCGGCATTGTTTTCGAAATGCCGGTAGTGGTATTTGTTTTGACCAAACTGGGCTTTCTTCGCTATGAAACGCTGGCCAAGAATCGCAAATACGCCGCATTAATAATTGTAATCCTGGCGGCGGCGTTGACCCCCGGCCCCGATCCCTTTTCGCAGATTATGATGGCGGCCCCGGTATATCTGCTCTATGAGATAAGCATAATAGTGTCAAAATATACCACCTCAAGCAGGGAACGGAGAGGGGACCAGGAAGGTGGAAACACCAATAATTCTTGACCTTTGCTTGCTTTACAAAGCTGCAGCTTTTTGTCATAATAGCAGTGATAGTGGGGACAAGTTGTAGGTATTTAAGTCGATTCGGCTTTAATTATTAAGGAGGTTTTTTTCTTGTTTGGATTGATTGGCAATTTTGGACCTTGGGAACTGATTCTGATCCTGGCTATTGTGCTTATAGTGGTAGGGCCGGGTAAATTGCCGAAGGTGGGAGAATCGATGGGGAAGGCTTTGCAGAATTTTCGCAAGGCCAAAGAAGATGAGTTTGACGAATTGGAAGATAAAAACAAATAGCTCACCCCGGTTCGAGTTCGGAGGATAAGGGGTGTTATGGTGGCCCATCTATTTCCGGTATTTCTTAATCTGGAGGAAAAGCCTTGCCTGGTAGTCGGTGGGGGGCTGGTAGCCCAGCGCAAGATTGAAAGCCTTCTGGAATGCGGCGCCAAGGTTTTCGTAGTCAGCCCGGTGGCGGAGGAGAAGATCCGCCAGTTAGCTGATGCGGGAGAAGTCTGCTGGCGCCCTAGTGCAGTAGAAGTCGCTGATGTGGACAACATGTTCATGGTTTTTATCGCGACCAATGATGCAGAGGTTAATCAGCGGGTGGTTGACTGGTGTCGCGAACGCCGGGTGCTGGTCAACGCGGTTGATGATCCGCCTAATTGTGATTTTTATGTTCCGGCTGTAGTAAAAAGGAATTCGCTGCAGATGGCGATCAGTACCGAGGGCAAGAGCCCATTGTATGCCCGTAAACTGCGGGAACAGATGGAGCAGGTTATCGGCCCGGAATATGGTGATTTCGTCGATTTGTTGGGAGAACTCCGCGAAAGGATCAAGGCCGGGGTGCCTGACATAAATCAACGCAGAAAAATATTTGAAAAACTGGTCGATTCCGACATCCTGAATTTGCTAAGAGCGGGAGACAGAATAAAGGTCGAGGAGCGGGTGACAGAATGTATGTCCTCCTGGCAGGACTAAACCATAAAACAGCGCCGGTTGATGTGCGTGAAAAGTTCGCGATTTCCGGAGTAGCTCTAGACAACGCCTATAGCTATTTTAAGGGTTGCAGCGACATAGAAGGAGCCGTAATTGTGGCTACCTGCAACCGCACGGAGATATATGCCACGGCCCGGGATATTGAAACGGGCATGTTGGCGCTAAAGGCTTTTATGGCTGATTACGCCGGTATGACTGAAGCGGCTATCAGCCAGTATCTCTATCAGCCCAATTGCTATGACGCTATTATGCATTTGTTCCGGGTAACCTCGGGTTTGGACTCCATGATCATAGGAGAATGCCAAATCATGGGGCAGGTTAAAGAGGCCTATCTTAATGCGATCGAGGCCGGAGCCAGTGACGGGGTGCTTAACGCCTTGTTTCAGAAGGCTATTTATGTAGGTAAACGGGTACGTACCGAGACTATAATTGAAAAACATCCGCTATCGGTCAGTTACGCGGCGGTGGAACTCGCCCGGCAGCGGCTGGGCGGTTTGGCGGGCAAGACGGTTCTGGTAGTCGGTGCCGGCGAGATGAGTGAGCTTACCACCCGTCATCTGATGATGAACGGGGTAGAGTCGGTTATCGTATCCAACCGTTCTTTTGACCGGGCCGAGGAGATGGCACGCGAGTTTAACGGTCGGGCGGTAAACTTCGAGCAACTTCCCGGCGAGTTGGTTAACGCTGATATAGTGATAAGCTGCACCGCTGCCAGCCACTACGTTATTCGCGAGGATAACTGCCGGGAGGCCTTAACCGGGAGGCAAGGGCGCGACATCATCATGATTGACATCGCGGTGCCGCGGGATATAGACCCTGCTCTGGGCGACATACTCAATGTATTTATTCATGATATAGATGACTTGCAAGAGGTCGTAACGCTTGATAACGCCAAGCGGCAAAAGGCGATGACCGAAGCCGATCGTATCATTGCTGAAGAGATTGTCAAGTTCAATGAGTGGCTGAGCACGCTCTATGTTGTGCCTGTAGTAGCCGCTCTCAAAGCACTGGGTGAAAGTATCAAGGAGGCTGAATTAATCCGAGCCATGAACCGCCTGGGCAAGGTTACCGAACGAGAAGAGAAGATTATCGGCTCTATGGCCACTTCGATTGTAAACCAGCTTCTGCATTATCCGGTGGTAAACCTGAAGGAAATGGCAGTAAGCAACCAGGGGCATCTTTATGCGGAAGTGGTAAAGAAGCTTTTTGCCCTGCAGGTTGATATGAAGGGATTGGAACATGAAGAGCGTTTTGAGATTAGGAACCCGGGGTAGCCGGTTGGCGCTCTGGCAGGCCGGGCAGGTGGCTGATCAGTTGAAAACGGCCTGGCCGGAACTGTCCATAGAAACCAAGATAATAAAGACCATCGGCGATAAAATACTCGATGTAGCCCTTTCCCGTATAGGAGATAAGGGGCTTTTTACTAAGGAGATAGAAAATGAATTGCTGGAAGGCACTGTCGATATTGCCGTGCACAGCATGAAGGATCTGCCTTCGGAGATACCCCCCGGTCTTTGTATCGGGGCAGTGCTTAAACGCGAGAATCCCTGCGATGTACTGATTTCGCAGCATAATTACCGTTTTGCGGATTTGCCGCCAGGCGCCATTATCGGCACCTCTAGCCTGCGGCGTATCGCCCAGCTTAAAGCCCGGCGTCCCGATCTGCGTTTTTGTGAGATTCGCGGCAATGTGGAGACCAGAATCAAGAAGATGCAGGAATTGAATCTGGATGGCATTATACTGGCCTATGCCGGCATAAAACGCTTAGGGTTTGCCGACCGCATAACCGAACAGCTGCCCCTCAGTTTGGTATTGCCGGCAGCCGGGCAGGGGAGTATTGCGGTAGAAGCTCGGGAAAACGACGAGCAGACCAATAACCTGTTAAAGGCCATTAATGATGATGATAGTGCGGTAGTTATCCAATGCGAACGAGCTTTTCTCAGTGAATTGCAGGGTGGGTGTCAGGTGCCCATCGCCTGTTTGGCTCATATAAAGGGGGAAAAGCTGACGCTGGAAGGATTGGCGGCGTCTCTCGATGGCAATCGCGTGTTCAAAGGTTATGAGGAGGGCAGCCGCGAGCGGGCCATGCAGATAGGACGGGATTTAGCCCGGCAATTGCTAACTGAGGGGGCTGACGCAGTCCTGGCAGAGATACGGCGGGAGAATGAGAATGGATAAGGGCAAGGTTTATTTGGTAGGAGCCGGCCCCGGCGATCCGGGCCTGCTTACATTAAAAGGGAAAAGACTGCTGGAATCGGCAGATGTGGTAGTGTATGACCGCCTGGTGGGCGATGAAATACTGGCCATGGCAGGCCCCGAGGCCGAGATGATCTATGTCGGTAAGGTATCGGGGCGTCATGCCCTGCCCCAGGATGAAATCAATGCCCTGCTGGTACAGAAGGCGGCGGAAGGCAAAAAGGTGGTACGCCTGAAGGGCGGGGATCCCTTTCTATATGGGCGTGGCGGTGAAGAAGCACAATTTATTTTGGAACATGGTTTTGAATATGAGGTAGTCCCGGGAATAACCTCGGCAATAGCTGTTCCGGCTTACGCCGGTATACCGGTTACCCATCGGGATGCCACCTCCAGCTTTGCGGTGATTACCGGGCATGAAAAACCGGGCAAGAGCGAGAGCTCGATCAACTGGAAGGAAATAGCTACCGGTATTGGCACCCTGGTTTTTCTCATGGGTGTAGAGAATCTGAGCTTTATATGTGAGAACCTGGTGACTAACGGCCGGGACCCGGCCACCCCGGTAGCCTTGATTAGAGAGGGGACTCGGCCGGCCCAGGAGGTTATCTCCGGTACTCTGGCTGATATAGTCGAAAAGGTAGCCGAAGCCGGCTTCAAGCCACCGGCGGTGATTGTGGTCGGTGAAGTGGTTGAACTTCGTGAGGAATTGCAGTGGGTAGAAAAACTCCCTTTATGGGGCAAGCGTATTGTCGTAACCCGGGCCCGGGCTCAGGCTAGCGCTCTGGCCGAGGGTATTAGTGAACTGGGGGGACGGGCCATAGAATTTCCCTCCATTCTGATTAAGCCGGAGGAGGATTTGCGGCCCCTGCACCGGGCTTTCCTTGCCTTGGACAAGTATGAATGGATAATCTTCACCAGCGTTAATGCGGTGGACATTTTTTTCGATGAGCTGATTCGTCAAAACCAGGATATCCGGAATTTGCAGGGGATTAAGCTATGTGCTATCGGGCCGGCTACCGAGAAACGATTAACTGGCCGAGGTCTGCGGGTAGACACGATACCCGATGAATACCGGGCTGAAGGCATAATCGAGCAACTCAAAACCAGGGTTCAGCCGGGTCAGTGGGTGCTGCTTCCCCGGGCCCGCGGTGCCCGAGCTATTTTACCTGACACCTTAAGTAAATTAGGGGCCCATGTCAATGAGATATATTTATATGAAGCCGTTACGGCCTCCAAGGTCAGCCGGGAAAGCCTGGATGAAATAATGAAGGGTAATATCGATTACTTAACCTTTACCAGTTCATCGACGGTGGTCAATTTTGTGAAAATAGTCGGGGAAGAAAACGTGGGTAGAATTGCCGGACAGACGCGGGTGGCCTGCATTGGCCCCGTGACCGCTGAAACTGCTGAAAATATGGGATTTACTGTGCACCTTACCGCCAAAGAGTATACGATCAGCGGCCTGCTGCAGGCACTGATTGACGACTGCAAAGGAGATAAGAAGAAATGATAGGTTGTACCAAATTACTATGTGGAACTGCTACTGTTTCCGAGGCCATAAAGTATAGCGGGTTAAATCAGGACATTCCTCCGGAGTTGCTCCAATTCTCGGCCAAGAATCGGCCGCTGGTGGTGTGGAATATGACCAACCGCTGCAACCTGCGCTGCAAGCACTGCTATATCGAAGCGGAAGATCGCGGGTATGAGAACGAGCTGACTACTGAAGAGGCTAAAGCGTTTATCGCCGATCTAAGCCAAATGAAGGCCCCGGTCCTGTTGTTTTCCGGCGGGGAGCCCCTGATCAGGAAGGACATCTTCGAACTGGGGCGGCTGGCTGCCGACAGCGGGCTACGGCCGGTTATATCCAGCAACGGCACGCTGATCGATAATGAAGTGGCCCGTAAAATAAAAGAAGCCGGGTTCCAGTATGTCGGCATCAGCATAGACGGCGCACCGGCTACCCATGACGAGTTTCGCAATAAGCCGGGGGCTTTTGTCGAGGCCCTGCGCGGCATCCGGGCCTGCCTGGATAACGGGGTCAAAACCGGCATCCGCTTTACGGTCAATAAATACAATCAGTCCGATCTGCCGGAGATCTTTGAAATAATCGAAAAAGAAGGCATACCGCGCTTCTGCATGTACCATCTGGTCTATGCCGGACGGGGACTGGAAATGGCGGGGATGGACACCAATGCTGAAGAGAAACGTTCCATCCTGGAACTAGTCAGCCAAAAGACGATCGAGCTGCATAACAAAGGCGTGGAAGTGGAGATCCTGACCACCGATAATCATGCCGACGGCATATATCTATTGAATTATATCAAGAATAATATCCCGGAGAGAGCCGGTGAGATCGGCCAGCTCCTGGAGATGCACGGCGGCTGCTCCGCCGGAACCAAGTTTGCCAATGTAGACCCGCGGGGTAATGTGCATCCCTGTCAGTTCTGGCAGGACTATACGGTGGGCAATGTTCGGGAAAGACCCTTTTCCGAGATCTGGACGGGCGACGACCCCCTGATGGTGCAACTGCGGGAGAAAGACAAGTATCTCACGGGAAAATGCGGAGACTGCAGCTACAAGACCTACTGC
>Ga0209340_1002438_pt1 | contig 10793 bp, 14 predicted proteins | sample EPASupsiteSAE323_FD_187266 | JGI IMG/M metagenome (GOLD analysis project Ga0209340, IMG submission 187266) | Bioremediated contaminated groundwater from EPA Superfund site, New Mexico - Sample SAE3-23 (SPAdes) (version 2) | ecosystem: Environmental > Aquatic > Deep subsurface > Groundwater >...
TTTCTGGACTTATTTGGTTAAAAAAACTGGCATCACCTTTAAAATTAACAAATCCTAAAATTCTTTCTGCAATATTTTTTTGACTATCAGGTAATTCCAATGCCCAGAATTCAAAGTTTTCTTTTTTTCGGGCAAATTGATCATAAATATGTTTAATATATCCTGCCGTTGAACTTTTTCTGTGAAATAATTTATTCCAGTAATCACATAAACCTTTCATGTCTGCTAAATCTGCAGCATCTTCAGGATCAAATTTTCTTATTATCGCCTGTACAGGATTGCCGTTTATATCTTTAATATTAACCTTATAAATAGGCATGCTTTTAAAGGATATCTGTCTTTTATCCGGATTAAAATTAGTTAGTTGAGATAATAAATTCATTATAAAGTCCTTATAAAACATCTATAAGATTTATAAATTATATAAAACAATCAATCCAAAAAATTGCTTCAATATTTTTGAAAATTTGGTTTGTATAATATTATATTAAGATATTTTGAAAGCTTATTTTAGAATTTTCAACTTCTATTTAATATTTGAAATTGTATTTAAATTCAAATTAATATATCTTAATATAATATTGCTCCTAACTTTGGTTAGGAATAATATAATCACATAAACACTTTGAAATTTCCCTTATATCACAAAAAAGTGATAATTAGGTTAAACACCTAAGAAAGCCCTCCACTAAGACCCACTTCCCAAGGGTCTTTTTATTTTTGTGTAAAAAGCATAAATATAAAAGTTATTAAAAATTTCTTTAATCTTAAAGGCTTTTTAGAATATAATCTTAATTAGAAATATTAGATTTAAACAAAGTCAGGATTAAGAACTTGTTGGAAATTAAAATAAGAAAAATGCAAAAGCAGGATATAGACCAGATTATGGAAATTGAAAAAGTTTCTTACGGTTCGCACCACTGGTCTTATCAATCTTTTGAATCTGAAATAGACAATACTTTAGGAAACTATTTTACAGCTTTAGATAAAGAAACCGGCAAAGTTGTCGGTTATTGCGGATTCTGGCTTATATTTGATGAAGCTCATATTACAACAGTTGCTGTTGATCCCAAGTTAAGAAAAAATAAAATAGGAGAACTTATGCTTCAGCAGATGATTTCTGCAGGTTATGAGAAAAAAGCCAAGTGGTTTACACTTGAAGCAAGGGTAAGTAATATTCCTGCCCAGAACTTATACAAAAAATATGGGTTTCAAAGTCTTGGCGTAAGAAAAAAATACTATCAGGACAATAATGAAGATGCTCTTATTATGTGGACAGAAAATATTTGGGATGCAAAATTCAAAAACAGATTTGAAGAATTAAAAATCAATCTAAGCAGTCTAAATATAGTTAGCCTGGCATCATAAAACTACTTGTACAGGGAAAATTATGTTAAAAAGACTCCTGAAAAATGTAAGATATTTTAGATTCATGGATAATTTCCCGGAATTTAAGCTGGGATCTCTTCTGGTAACAGTTTTATGTGCTTTTTTTATAATAATAGCAACGTTCACTCAACTAAAGCTTCCCTGCCTTGTTATGCCGCAAGAAGCATATATTCATCCCACAGACTTTTTTTCTAATAATGTTTTTTTAACTAACTTTGTAGATAAATATTACTATATACCTCAAATACCCGCTGTGTTGTTTACCAGTGCATTACTTGGACCTGGGCTCGGGCTTCTTGCAGTTATACTCTACGTAATAATCGGACTTATAGGTTATCCGGTTTTTGCATCAGGAGGAGGGTTAGGTTATTACTCAGATCCCGGATTTGGATATATTCTGGGTTACTTTGCAGGTGTATATTTAGTTGGAAATATACTTTCACATAAAATAACCAGTTTATCTCTAATAAAAGCCGCTCTGGTCGGTGTAGTTATCATTCATTTATTCGGAATTATATATATGTTTTCATTATTATTGCTTCAGCATAATTCAGTATTTGTCATACTTGGGTGGATATGGGCAAAAAGTGGAGTACAGTTACCTTATGATCTGGTTGTCAGTATTATTTCTATTAGCCTTGCCCGTCCTGCCAGATCAATTTTATGGATGGCGATGGATTAATAATTTTTAATTCTTTATTCAAGTATAAAAGACGGCTTTTAGCCGTCTTTTATACTTATATTTGTTTCCTGAATGCCTTTGCTGCTCTTATTAGATTATCCGGATATTCAAGACCCAGATACTTATATGCCATTACAATAAGTTTAAACAAATCATTCCAATGCCAGAGATTACTGTCTGCTTCAACAAGATTATCTCCAATTTTCATATAATAAGAATTTATATAACCAAAACTTTTAACACAAAAAAATGCCAGCCTTGTATCCTTGATAAATTCAAATCCTAAATTATTGTCATCACAATGTTGAATAATTGGCCTGATAACAGGATGATCCTGATACTTGTTTCTTAGATTCTGCATCCCCATTCCTCTTATTATTAAAGTAATTAAATTATTGCTTTAAATTTCCCAATAAAAAACATTGAACATATGTCTGCTAATTTATAACAGGAATATACAAGAAAGTCAAAAGAACATAGTGTTTAATGAAGAATTTTAAACAATTATTTACTTATTTTAATGCATCAAATATATAATATTTTTTATCCAATTGCATAAAATTTCAAATATTTATATTATTACCTTTCAAACACCATAAAGAAGCTTTTTCAATCTTTATATTCGCTAAAGAACCCATTAATTCCTTGTTACCTGGAAAATGAACAATTTTATTATTCCTTGTTCTTCCATAAAGAACTATATCTTTGCCATTTTCGTTATAATTTTCAACCAGAACTTCCATAATCCTGCCCACATACTTTTCGTTTGCTTTTTTTGCAGCTTCTTTCCCTTTCTCGTTCAGAATATTCAATCTTTCTTTTCGAACTTCCCTGGGAAGCTGATTTTTCCAGACAGCAGCAGGCGTTTGTTTTCTCTGAGAATATGCCGCGGTAATACACTGATCAAAGACTATTTCATCAATTATACTCAAAGTATCTTCAAATTGTTCCTGAGTTTCTCCAGGAAAGCCCGCAATAAAGTCTGTAGTTATTGCAACATCAGGTATCTGAGATTTTATTTTATTAACTAAATCGATATATTCTTCTCTGGTATATTTTCTTTTCATTTTTTCAAGCACTTCTGTACTTCCTGACTGCATGGGGATATGAAAATATTCGCATACTTTATCAGTATCTTTCACGGTTTCAATAAGCTCATCAGTCATATCAGCAGGATGTGAAGTTAAAAATCTAATTCTCCAGATATTTTCTATTTTACTTATTTCTTTTAAAAGATCAGAAAGGGTGTATTTTATATCTCTAAAGTCTCTTCCGTAGGAATCTACAGTTTGTCCAAGGAGAATTATTTCTTTATATCCCTGATTGGAAATATCTTTTGCCTCTTTAATTATATCTTCAGGAGTTCTGCTTCTTTGTCTACCTCTGGTATAAGGTACAACGCAGTAAGTACAAAAATAATCACAGCCTTCTATAATAGGAAGCCATGCTGAAATTCCATTCTGCCTTTTAATCTGAAAATCATTTTTATCTGATATATAAGGAATATTTGGAACAGAACAGACTTTTTTCTCTTTATCAAGTCTTTTTATAAGTACAGGAAGTTCATAAATATTATGAGTACCAAAAATTAAATCAATAAAGGGCATTCTTTTGAATATTTTTTCTTTTGTCTGTTGGGCAATACAGCCACATACTGCAATTTTTATCCCACGTCCTGATCTTTTCCACTTGCCCCATACTCCAAGATGACTGAAAGCTTTATCTTCAGAAGCAGCTCTGATACTACAGGTGTTTATAATTAATAGATCTGCCTTTTCAGGTTCATCTGTTTCCATATAACCTGAGCTTTCAAGGATTCCCAGTATTCTCTCCGTATCAGACTTATTCATCTGACAGCCCAGTGTTTCTATATATACCTTTTTATCCATTTTTTCCATAAATTTGACCCTTAAAAAAACACAATAGAATTATACACCGGTAAAAAATCTGATTAAATTTATAATAATTTATTTTTACTGTATAGCTTTGCTTTATGAACAATTTTTGATAGAATTATGATATTCAAAATTTATATATTCCCCATTAATTAAGTTCAAAGCTGGGTTAAGATGTAGTAGTAGAATTATAATTAAAAGAAAAATTCATTTAATTCCAAGAGGTTTTAGAAAAATTTGAAAAATTATCTGTCAAAATCAAATATTATTTCGATTGCAATATTTTCTGCATATAAATTGACAAATAATAAACAAAAAGAAGTTGTTGAGATACTAAATAAAATAGATATCTCTTGTATTACGCAAGATTAATTGTTGATTGAAACAATAAAAGGAGCTCTTATGGCACCCCTTGAATTGAATAAAATTTTGCATGTTGAAGATGAATACGATATTCAAACTGTAACGAAGCTTTCTCTTGAAACATTAGGCGGGTTTGCAGTTCATACATGTGGTTCAGGAAAAGATGCTCTTACGGATATATATGATTATAATCCTGATTTGATATTACTGGATGTTATGATGCCAGATATGGATGGTCCTTCAGTACTAAAAGAAATTAGAAAAATTGAACAATTTCAAAATACGCCGATTATTTTTATGACAGCTAAAGCTCAAACAAATGAAATAGAAACATATAAATCTTATCCCGGTGTCCTTGGAATTATTGTAAAACCATTTAATGCAGTTCTACTACCTCAAGAAATTAAAGATTTATGGAGAAATCATTATGGGATATGATTTACCGGAAGAATTTCAAAGTAAATTCAAACTTCTTAAGCAGGAATATATTGATAAATTACCTCAAATGATAAGTGAATTATCAATAGCAATAAATGATTTTCTGCAAGATCCGACAGAAGAATCAATTAAAAAAGCATATACAGTTGTGCATAATTTATCAGGATCAAGCGGCCTTTATGGATATAGTGACATAAGCAAAAAAAGCAAAGAATTTGACAAAATAATAAAACCCTTTTTAGAAAAAACGGAGCTGCCGACTGAAGAAAATATAATTCTTGTAAGACAGAAATTTATGGAGTATTTGAGTTTTTTACAAAACTATAACCTGTAATTTTGTACGCCAAAGGGTATTAGAATGATTATAAAACCAAAAGTAATGATCGTAGATGACGAAGAAAATGTCAGAGAAGTACTTAAAATGATTACTTCTGCGTTAAATTTTGATGTTATTGCTGAAATATCCAACGGAAATGAAGCTGTTAAAGTATTCAGGGAAGTAAAGCCGGATATACTTTTTTTGGACATAAACATGCCTTTTATGTACGGAGATGAAGTTCTGGAAGAAATAAAAAATGAAATAGAAGCTACCTGTGTAATAATGTTAACAGCTTTTAGCGATGTAGATGACGTAAAAAAGTGTATTAAACTTGGAGCCACATATTTCATTAGAAAAGACACTTCTGTACCCAAAATTGCCGGCATTGTAAAAGAAACATGGCAAAAATTTAATGACAAACATAAAGGAAAATCACAAAAACCTGACCTGCATGGACTTATTCAAGAAGTTGAAAATGACAGATTATTGAATAAATACTTTAAAAAGGAGTGATAATCATCACCTAATTCAGGTTAACGATTAAAGCTTTGAAGTAACCGGACTTAACTTAAAGTTATCAGTTTATGTTATAGCATTACTGGAAAAGGATATGACAATTGGCTAAAAATAAAGTTTTTCTTGAACTGCTTGTCAAAAAAAAACTAATAGATGAACCTGAACTTGAGAAATTAAGAGAGCTTTACCAAAGCGATGCATTTGATATATTAATGCATCTTGTAAACGACAAACCCGCTAATAAACATAAATTGGGCAGATTATGGGGTGATTCAATAGGTATATCCTATGTTGATATAAAGAAAGCATCTTTTAATGAAGCTGTTATTAAAAGGCTTCCTGAAGAATTTGCCAGAAAAAATATGATTATTCCTCTATATCAAATGGGAAAAGCAATTACTGTAATAGCATCAAGACCTCAAAACAGTTTTATGATAGATAAACTGGAACATATTCTTAATACTCAGATTAGTTCCTTATTTTGCTTTGAGGAAGATATTGAAGAAGCTATTAATTACTATTATACAGGGTTTAAAAATGAAGAAAAAGCCAAAGTAAAAGCAAAATCTGACACTACTAATGGAATTACCTCAAAAAAAACAAATTTGCCTGTTGAACAAACTATATCGAATAAACATAAACAGCATCTGATGAATAATACCAGACAAATTATGGATAGTGTGAGGAATGGCAAGATTCCTGATGCAGATAACTGTCATGCGGTTAGTAATTGTATTGCTGATGAGATATTGCCTAAAGTTGACCTCAAATACTGTATCAAACAATTAAGAATTAATGATGAATATACTTATTCACACAGCATCAATACAGCAATTTTAGCAGCATTAATGGGTAAATCACTCGGTTTTACCAATACTATAATTAAAGAATTAACATTAGGCGCTCTTCTCCATGATATTGGAAATATGAAAATTCCTAAAGTAATACTTTATAAACCGGATAAACTCACTGCGGAAGAATTAGAATTAAAGAATAAACATACTACTCTGGGATATGAAATAATAAAAAAAATCGGACTCAATGACAAAATTGCAGATATTGCGCATAATCATCATGAAACACTTGACGGCAAAGGATATCCAAGAGGTCTTAAAGGCAATCAGATATCCTTAAATACTCAAATAGTTTCGGTTGTTAATGTATATGATTCTCTTATTTCAGATAAACCTAATAAAAAAGCTATATCTCATATTGAAGCACTGAATATAATGATGCTTGAAGCGTATAAATTATTTAATTTTGATATACTGGAAAAATTTATAAATTTAGCATATAAAAATGATCTTGATGTGCTTAAAAAAGTATTTAAAACTACATTATTCGGAGATCTTACAGATGAATGAAGATGAATTTATCCGTGTATACCCGAATGAATTAGCTTCAAATGTGCCTGTTATTTTTGATATATTTAACGAAAACGGAAATATAATCAGGAAAAAAGGGGGAATAATTGATGCCGGTTTCCTGTTAAAAATAAATTTTCTTAAGATTTACAGAAAAAAACAAAATACGGTTAATTCAGTATTATTAAATGATCTTTTAATTTCAGAATATAATCAAAATATATTTAAAACTGCGATACAGAATAAGAAAGGTATATTTCTAATTGCCTGTCCTGAAAATTCAGGCAAAAGCCTTCTTCTTAATTCACTAATAGATAATTTAAAATCAAACGGGTTAAGTACAGTAATAATAAATAATCTTGATATTGACAGCATATCTAGCATAAAGCATTTTAATATAGCTAATTTAAACAATGAAAGAGTTTTAGAAGTTATCAACTCTGCTCTATGCGATAAAGAAACTGTAATAGGAATTGATGATATAAATGAACCTTCTGTAATAAATAGAATTTTCGAGATGTCACCCGATAATAAAATTATTTTTTTGACATTTAACGCATCAAATTCTTTTGACGCACTTGCAAAATTAGAAAATATAGTTGATAAAACACTTTTATCAGCAAACTTAAAAGGAATATTCTCTCAAAAATTAATTCCTGCTTTATGTGCTAATTGTAAAGAAGGATATTATGCTGATTCTAGTACATTAAGTAATATCTTTAAGTGTGATCAGAATGATAAATTGTATCTTTTTAATTCTAAAGGCTGCCCAACTTGTGACAATAAAGGATATTCAGGATTTTTAGGAATACATGAATTTCTGGAAATTAATAATGAAATAAAAGAAATTTTGAAAGAAGACCATAAAACCGATCAAATTAAAAATATCGCATACAAATCTAACTTTCAGAATATGAAACAAGATTTTCTGAAAAAGATTTTATGCGGATTAATCCCTCTGGCAGAATATTTCGAAACTTTGTAATATTGACCTCATTATATATTCTCATCAATTCTTTTTTTACTTTGATTAATGTAAAGATTTGCCAATTATATGAAATATTTTCATGCTAAATGTTTTTATATAAATAAGGTAACTTATTCTTGATATTTTAGCATGCGTGGAAGGTTGAATTTGGAAGTAGCAAAACTTTATCCGCAATTTCAAAGTAATGACAGAAGGCAGCCGAATATCTTTGTTGGAGAAGATAAACATTCTGGTATAGATAGACGTATTAATATCGATTCTAACTTAAGACAGGATATAAAGCAGGTTAAAGATACTTTCGAGGCATTCAGGACATCTGAGCAAAAAGATAACCGAGATGACTCATTAAAGAATGTCGAGTCTGGAGCTTTAAGTGCAATTCCTTTTGTGAGAAGGTTTGCCGGAGTTCAGGATGCTGTTAATAATCAGGAATATTTTAAAGGATATGGCAAAGCTTTTATTCAAATTATCAATGTAAAAGGTGATTGGGGCGATTTTAAAAAAGCCTTCAACGAAATTATAAGACTTGATTTTAAAAAGCACGAATATCAAAGACCATTCGGATTTTTCAGAGATACTTTCCTTGAAAATCTTCAGGTTAAAAACCAAAAACTTGCTGCGGTAATAGATAAAATATATTTTCTTGATAAAACTATATATGACTTTATACCAATAAAAAATCTACTTTATAAGCTTGGAGCTAAATCTCCAGACTATTTAGGTGAAAACATAAAAATAAATGGAAATATTATCTCAAAAATAATAGGAAGAGCTTTAATGAGAATTCCTGTTTTATCGTTAGTATTTTTGGGTTTGCTTGAAATCCCCGCTGTATGTAAAGCAGAGAATAAAGATAAACAGTTTATAAAATCTTCTATCAGCATAATATCGTTTATATCATGCGGTGCAGTATTGGGAGCAATAGGAGCTTATACCGGAGCATTCGGATCACTTGCAGGTTTAGGAATAGGCTCTTGTCTTGGCAATAAGCTTGCAAATAAAATCAACTCTAACCTTTAATATCAAGCATTTGTTTAAGTCCAATTAAATCCCCTTTTCTTACAGGATTTAGGTTTTTTTGTTTTAGTTCTGTTTCAATTGCATTTTGAACATCTTCAAGTTTCAACTGATCTTGTTTTACCTGTCTTGCAATCCATCTTATATCAGCTCCAAGTTTTAACGGCTGTTTTTGCCCGAAAGCAGGTGAATACGGGATAAATAAATTAACAAACATTTTTTTGTTCTCTCGTCTTAATTTCTCAATCTATTATATTAAAAATAAGAACAAAAAAATAATTGCTTTAATTTATTTATAAATTAATTATTTAGATCAAAAATCAAGAATTTCTGAATCGTCATCCTGAGTACATTCGATTCGCTTTGCTCGCTCAGTATAAACTCCACAAAGTGAAGTCGAAGATCTTACCAATTAAGTCTGAATAACCTGAGCTGCTAAATCGCTAAAATACATATTATCATTTATTTTGTCATCGCGAGAGTTTTGAAAAAACTCGTGGCGATCGCAAGATCTAAAAAGGGTGAAATACTTGATATATCTTGCGATTGCTTCGCTTTGCTCGCAATGACATTTGAATTTAATTAGCAGTTCAGGTTGAATATAATAAGCAAAAATTGGGTGGATTGCCACAGATTTCTTCGAAATCTTCGCAATGACAGGCATGTGTACAATGATAAAATCCACGATTTTTAAAAGTATGTTTAATTAATAAATTAATTCATTATTTATCAAAATTAAATAATTCAGGTAATTTAATACCGAGAGCTCGTGATATTTTGAAGATTAATATAAGACTGGGACTTCTTTGTCCACGTTCGATAAAACTCATATAAGTCCGATGAATATTAAGTTTTTCAGCAAGTTCTTCCTGCGACATTTCTTTTTCCAATCTCAGACATTTAACTTGTTTTCCAAAATTTTCTAAAATCTTTGTATTCATAGCTTAATTTTAGTGTTACGATACTTTCAGTAACACATACATATAGTAACTTTATATGTTTCTATTCTTTTACTAGAAATAAAAAATGTATTTATTTGCTATATATGTAAAAAATGTAATAGCTGAAAGGATAATAAATTGAACAGTTTATCAAGATATAATTATTTTATGCTTACCGCAAAGTTTATTGCACTGGGTTTTGAATTTTTGGATGAATCTAAAACTGGAAATGAAATCTGGTTTAATAGCAATACAAATAAAATGTTTAATATAAAAAATTCTGCCGGAGTTTTGTCTGAAAAAGAAATTTTAGATATTTTAAAACAAGTTGGGATAACTGCAGAAGAATTTCTTGAAATATAGTTAAATATTTTCTTATTTGCTACTATTATTTCAACAGAAAATATTTAAGGATAGAAGTTATTATTTCAGGAAAGAAAATGAAAAAAATCAGGGTACATATATATATTTCCGGCAGGGTTCAGGGTGTAGGTTACAGGTACAGTACCTTAAACCAGGCTCAAAATCTCGGTCTCACAGGCTGGGTAAAAAACACCTACGATCGCAAAGTGGAAGCAGTCATAGAAGGTGATGAAAATTTAGTAGAACAAATGTTAAAATGGTGTCAAAATGGTCCTTCAATGGCATTTGTTACAGATATAGAAATCCACAAAAGTACTTATACAGGTGAATTTAATTCTTTTACGATTAAGGGATAATTTGGAAAATTATGTCGTCATGTATATTAATATCTTATATATTTTTATCTATGCTGTCTGCAAATTTTAACAGCGCAATATACCTGGATGGCAACGAAGAAGCTGTTATACCGGCAAAAGGAGTATTATCCGGCAGTATAACTAAAAGCAAGGAACTTCCAC
>Ga0209340_1002440_pt1 | contig 10785 bp, 11 predicted proteins | sample EPASupsiteSAE323_FD_187266 | JGI IMG/M metagenome (GOLD analysis project Ga0209340, IMG submission 187266) | Bioremediated contaminated groundwater from EPA Superfund site, New Mexico - Sample SAE3-23 (SPAdes) (version 2) | ecosystem: Environmental > Aquatic > Deep subsurface > Groundwater >...
CTCTATCCCTTCTTATATAATTTGAGTGCAGGGCGAAAGTAATATGGGCAAAGGACTCCGCTTTCATCCCACGGCCTAAAGGCCGGGGACTTCCCGCTTCGTCCTTCGCAATCCTACGAGTTAAAAATCCAATGCCGCTATTTGATTGGATGCCCTTGTGGGCAATTCATTCCAAAGAGGGACTAAACGATAAGGGTGAGCAAGTGGATTGAGTGAGTAGTGCGAGCAAGTGGATTGAGAGAGAAGTGCGAGTAAATGGATCAAACGAGAAAAGTGAATAAGACGAAAAGCAAATAAATGACTATCCGTGAGCGATCTCGCTCATATTCGCCCCGGACCTTGTCGCTTCGATCATATGCTCACAGCCCTCTATCTTCTTCAGGATGATCGTTCCGTCTCCCAGGTGGTCCACAGCGATCTTGTCTCCGGGGCAAAGGTCCAGCCAATACCTGATAGTAAGGGGAAGCTGAACCCTGCCATTGGCATCAATACTCGTAATCATACCCACTCACCAAAATGTCACCACGATCCTGTTTTATAAAAGGATTTTTCTGAGATGAGGTTCATATGAAACCTAGAAATGAGGTTTAGCTGCAATTATGAATACTTCATCGATCAATTTCGCAGCAACGGGATACGGCCTATCATTCTTTGATACTCGATTAGCTTTCGATTCGCTCCTCGATTCGCTCATCTCATCTTTCTTAGCAGTCTATGCCGTCGCATCCGAACTGCTTTTTATCTTGAACCGGATTCTCGTGGAATTTGAGCGTCTTTTCCACCTCGAACTTTCCTGTGAATGCCTCATGCACCTTGACGTCCTTGCTGAGCAATTTGTGCATCTTGGCGTCCGTCTGCCAGGTTCCATTAAAGGCGTTCTTGGTCTCGATGGCAACGGTGTGCACCGGCGAGGCGGAAAGCATCTGGGCGATCTTCTTGGGGTCTGTGATGTAAGATGCCGGATTGGTGGATGCGAAGTAGGTGCCGCTCTCTCTATCCATCTCCGTGACCGCGAAGGACTCGGTGACTTCCGCGCCGATGCCGCCCCAGAAGGAGTTGGAACGGATGTGCTTGAATCCCACCATCGGGGTCTTGCCCGAGTACGTGATCCTTGAACCTTCCCACAGGTTGAGCGGCACGGCTGAGCCATTGCCCATGCCAGGAAGCTTGGCAGCCCTCTGGGCCTCAACGGTTCCGCTGTCCATTTCCAGGTCACCGTCGCCGGTCATGAAGCTGTCGTATTCCAGGGCAATCTGCCTATCCTTGACGGAGACGCCCACTTCGAAAGCGCCCGTCCCCGTCACTTTCAGCCTGTTGCAAAAATCTCCGTCCTGCATCGGCTCCGTGATGGCGGGCGTTCCTTTTGCCAATCCCGGCGTCAGGAGAAATAATAGCAACAACGCTAATGCTGCTCCCTTCGTTCTTCTTCCCCATTTTTCAAGTCTTCGGGATTAATTATGCTCTTCTAACTAAAAAAGCTATTGTACCGTCTGTAGAAATCAATCAATAATTTGAGCCATAATAATTCGGGCTACAATAATTCATGTTATTATATTTACAGGAATTTTATCAATTTTGCTTTCCCGGCAGCATGGAACTCTTGCGCTTTTCTATAACCGGCGCTCGTCAGGCACCGCCCGGCACCTTGGATGTGCGTCCTCCGACCCACCACCGGGAATGCCGTAGCTCGCCATGCATATTCCCTTGCCGTCGTCGCTGCAACCTTCCCCCGGAACATCGAAGTCGCTGTAGTAGTTCATATCCCAGTGGTTCCATCCTTTCTCTCCGTCATCGAAGGCATTTTGCCTGTTTTCTTCCAGGCGATTATTGAAGATGGTATTGTTCCTTGCACCGCGAAAACGGATTCCGTAAAGCAGGTTGCCAGCCAAGATATTCTCGCGAATGCTGTTATTGCTGCCGCCTAAAACCAAGATGCCGCAAAAGTTGTTGCTGACATCGTTGCCGGAGATTATATTGTTATCGGAGAGCACCTTGATCGCTCCCTCATCCCTCGTCTCCGCCGGCCAGCTTCCGGCGTTCACGCTCCAACAGGCAGGAAGCCAGGGAGCTTTAGCCCCTGGAGGAATGCCGTACACATCCCACCACAACATTTATATCACTTAGTGACTACACTATCTACCAATGACTGAACTGGTGTTAACCATTCAATGCAAACTGAGTCCAACAGTCTACCAGGCCGAAGAGATAGATGATACTCTGAAAGCCTTTGCCGATGCTTGCAATTGGATTAACCAAAGTACACCTGCAAAGCTAAATAACAAAGTTCGTATCCAAGGTCTTGTCTACCAAGATGTTAGGGCCAAGTTCGGTCTTTCTGCAAATCTTGCGATTAGAGCAATCAACCGCGTTGCTGGAAATCGAAAGACGGCCATGAAAAACCGTTCCGCAGTCAAGAACTTTGAGCCTACCAGCATAGACTACGATGCCAGGATCTTTGCCTTTAGAGAGAAGGATGAAGAGGTTAGCGTGACTCTCCTAAGATCAAGGCAAAGGATCAAGCTGATGCTCGGAGACTATCAGAGAAGCCACCTAAGAGGATCTAAGCCCACCAGTGCCGTGCTCTGCAAGTGCGGATCGAAATATTATATCAATGTCCAGGTCAAGAGCGAAGCACCTGATCAGATCCATATTGATACGATTCTTGGTGTTGATCTTGGCATAACCGACATAGTTGTTACATCCGAAGGTCAGAAGTTTGGCGGTAAGACAATCAAGCAAATCAAGATCCATTATGCTTCTATGCGTGCTGTTCTCCAGCAAAAGGCCGTGAAAGGTACAAGAAGTTCCAGGCGAAGATGCAGAGAACTTTTGCAACGACTATCAGGCAATGAGAGCAGATATCAAAGGCAAATCAACCATGAAATCAGCAAGGCAATTGTGACCAGAGCACAGGAGATCCCGGCTAAGATTGCTCTGGAAGACTTAGCCGGAATTAGAGAAGGCGTGAACCAGAAGGCTGGAAAGAGCCAGAGACGAAGAGTCAATGGTTGGGCATTTTATCAGCTCAAAGAGTTCTTGACATACAAGGCAGAGCAAGCTGGTATCCCTCTGGTTCTAGTAAATCCTGCCAATACCAGCCAGACTTGCCACGTCTGTGGTGAACATGGTATCAGGAACGGAAAGAGTTTCAAGTGTCCTTCGTGTTCCTGGTCTGGTGATGCTGATTTCAATGGTGCTAAGAATATTGCTTTCTTGGGCCGCTATGTAGACCGGCCTGGAGGCTCGGAAGGGCTACCAAGTATCAAGGGAGTCCTTTCAGGGCTACAGAAAGCCCACGGGCTTTAACCGTGGGTAGTTTACGATCTTGAAGCCCTGCACCATGACTCCATCCGCCATCAGCGTTATTGCGCTGCCGCTGGCCGTGGCATCCAGCACGGGCATCCCCTGGCCGATCAGGTTGACCGCTTTCTTCACCAGAAGATGCTCGTAATACTTGCCGCCCCCTACCAGTATGGTGTCTCCTGCACGGGCTGCGGTTATTGCGGCCTGAATGCTGCCGTCCTGTTGCACGGTAGTGCTCGATGCTTGAGCAATGGCTGCTGCCAGAAGAGCAAGAAGTATGAGTTGGAGAACGGCGATAGCTCTCATGATATTTTGATATGGGTGCTTCAAAGGTAAATAATCAGCCGTTCACCCGCAAATACCTTATATAAAAACTATCGGCAGTGACATTCCAGGACCGAATCCGATGGCGTTGCCCCAAAGATTGTTCAATGTCAGCATAATTGCTCTTGTTCATCGTGTTAAGATGTCCCGTCCATTTATAGTGTAGGGGTGCAGGGCGAGAGAAGACCCATCTCCTTTAGGGGATGGGATGAAACGCTGCCCGCTGTTGCTGCAATCATATATATATATCATAGGCAACTACCTCTATCTCAAGCGTCAACCTTCAGACTCGCAAGGTCGGGAATACAAGTCAGTTGCCCGTACCCTGTACCCCGTAAAGTCAACCTGGGACTAGGCAACAACGTAGTAGGCACGGACTGTGTCGAATTCAAGCCTGTGGATGAACCCGAAGGTGTTCGATGAATCAGGAAGCTCCGCTCCCTCAGGGGCGGGGAGGAAGTCACTGAACTATTGATGCCGTGCGATATTTCTCGCGAAAAGGCAATGATGCTACCGATAGCTTGATCTGATCTCTCCACCAATCTTGGCGGTCAATGTCTGAAGATCTCGCCATTATCATGGACGTGGCTGGAACCATCCTGAAGATGTATCGCGTAGCCAAGGACATTCGCCGCGGCATCATGATGGAGAAGATAGTTACCTGGGAGCTTATCGTGGAGAAGAAAGGCCGCGCCCTGGTGGTTCCTCAGATCAATCCAAAGCGGCTGGCGGCATGTCGTCCTGAGGACCCGCTGAAGACTCTTGTCCTTGGGCGAGAAGACTCAATCGAGATCAGTTGCAGCAGTACTCCTGTCTCCGCAGATACGGCTATCGACATTCTCTGCCGCTCCGAAGCCACCATTCGAGATCTTCAGGAGGTATATCAGGCGGTCTCTTCCAGATGCCCGAGCAATTATCTGACTGCCGGCATGATCGTTGACGAGGATCTGTGGGCTGTGATTTACACCCTGAGCACGGGAGGCGCACCCTTTCCCGGCTTAAAGGATGTCCTTGACTGCCTGAAGGACCTGGGCGCTGACGTATATGTGGCATCAGGAGACAGCAGGCGCAGCCTCGCCTACCTTCAGGATTTGGGCTTTGATCTGGAGAGGGTCTATTCCGTATCCAGCCCAAAACGAAAAGCAGAGATCGTAATGGACCTCAAGAAAAATTATCGACGGGTTGTGATGATCGGAGACGGCTTGAACGACATTTACGCCCTTCGGGCTGCAGATGTCGGAGTTCTCACATTGCAGCAGGACACCAGGCCGCCGCCGCAGCTCCTTTCGGCTGCGGATCTAATCATTCGAAACATAAATGAACTGCCTGAGATTGTGCGAAGGCTGTCTTAGCGCAGCAGCAGTGATTTTGTGATCTGATAAAGATATAATTGCAAAAGAGATACACGAGAAATTCATCATTTTTTTGGGAAAAAGGAATGAGAATGATCATATCATCCTGCCCAAAGCGGATAATCTGATAATACAAAGAAAAGTATTTATACTATGATCATTCATTTGAGCCCGATAATCTTTTAGGTCATTTCGAGACGAGATAAAGCTAGAAGATACTAGGAGCAGCCCATAGATGTTCGAAGAGCTATTAGAGCTATACAAAACAAAAGCCGAAGAGAAAGAACGAGACAGAAAAGAAGCACAAGCGATGATCACGCTCGTTTCGGCAATTGAAAAGATGTCGAAGGAGATGAGTTCCAAAGAGAATGATGTGGAGCTTTTAGGCAGGCTGCTGGATCAGGTTGATCGCCTTTCCAAAGATGTCGCCGATCTCAAGAGCCAGTTTCGCGCCCGGCAGGGACGCCCTGCTCCGGTTCCCGAGGTTGCCTCAAATGAAGGCAAGGCATTGGACAATCATGCCCGCTCTCTTATCGACATCATTGCAGAGAGGCCGGGGAGATATACCACCAGCGAATTGGTGGATATGCTCGGCCTGAACAAGACCACTGTTATAAGCGTCATGAAGCGTGCGCTGGACATTGATCCGAAGCACGTCAAAATGACTCAGGGAAAGAGGCGCAAGCTCTATTTGTCCTATGTGCCCGATGAGGAGGCAAATAAGGGCGAAGCGAGTGCAAGCTCGGGTGATTCCGATCGGATGAAGCTCGAACTCATGGCCATGACCTGATGCACCAAAACACTACATAAAACCATACTCTGTTAACGATTTAATAAACGCAGGCCGGCAGGCAGTACCGGCCCGTCAGCTTGGCCCATCGATCCGAAGTGGTCCGGCAAAACATCATCAGCTTGCCCCTTGAATGAATGGTTTATAGATTGGACAAATTGAACTAACCTGCCGAAGTTTAAATTGAACCTAGAGAAATATTTAGCCAATGTAAAAAATGGTCCTGTTTATAAAATTTTAGGGAACACGGCATGAAGGCATTTTGATGTCGGAAACAGATGGTCTCGGCAAGGAGCCTGGCAGGAAGTCCGGTGAGAAGCGAGAATGCCTGCAAAAAGATGAGTTGGAGTTCTGGGAACGTCAGACGAGGTGCGGAGAAGAGGTTGACCTCAAGCTGGCACGCGATCTGCCGGATGATACGCCGGACTACATATTGCGCATTCTCTCAGATTTTGAAAAGGAGGCGGCAAAGTTCTGTTTTGCCGGTTCCGGTGGCCGGGTGCTGGATGCCGGATGCGGCAATGGGAATCTGCTGATTCATGCCCTTGCCGAAGGGCATTTCGGCGACACGGTCAGCCAGGTGGTGGGCATGGACTTCTCTCGCAACATGCTGAGCCGGGCGGCCTGTCGGTGGGAAGATGGCGGGCGAGCGGCAGGGTGGGCAAGGTTCCTGCAGGGAAGTGTGACGAGCCTCCCCTTCCGAGACCAGTCCTTTGATTGGATGGCCAGCAGCGGTGTTCTTACCTGTCTTCCCACCGTCCGGGATGCCGGGGATGCACTCCGGGAGTTCAACCGCGTTCTGCGGCCCGGGGGAACATTGGTGGTGGACTTTTTCAACCGCGCCTCTCACTACACGCTTTTAAGAAAACACCTCTTCGGCGAGGCAATAAATCCGCCCGAATATGTCACTGCATCCGAGTTTCGACATGAGCTGGAAAGCGCCGGCTTCCAGATTGTAGGCTATCGGGGATTTGACTTCAAGCTCTGTCAGGGCTACCTCTTCATGAGCCGTTGGAGGCCGCTGGTCGATCCGCTATTCGTGCAAGAGAGGCTATCCCGCTTTTTGGAATACGGCGTCATGCCTAAAAGCCGGGCCCTTAGCCTGCTTGGCTACAGGATCTACGTGAAATGCATCAAACGCTCCAAGAAAATAGCGCCCCATAAATAGCGCCCCCAAGAAATAGCCGGCAATTCCAGTGGCTGCATCAGATCCTGGGATGGTCCTCGCGAACCCCCGGGGAATTTTTTCGAAAATTTGCCGCGAATCTGCATGATTTTTTCTCCTGCTTCCAGCCGAAGCAGGGGTTACAATTAACCGCTTGACACATCGGCTAATTCCTGCGCAGGCTGCAAATCACGCAAATCATATGAATAATGATTTAATATCTTCCACCGCAAAAATCCGTAAATCGTCTTCTGACTCGTGTATTGAAGCTATGGTTCTTGATGATATTAGCAAGATTATATTAACCAGGACCAAAACACGAATCAGTAGGTTGGTGACAATGCGGTCGGATGTGAAGCTGTTCATCCTTTCTATGGGGCAGGAAAGAGACGGCAAGCCACAGATTGCGCCGGATAAACAGTATATTTCGGAAAATGAAAAATCTGCAGCTCATTTGCTGCAGATCTCTCAGAAGGTCTCAGGCCGTTTGGACTGACTTCTGCCGACTCCTGATGACTTTTGGTCTGCCCTTTTTGGTGACTCTCGCCAACTCTCGGCCTGCTCTTTTTCTGGCCTTTCTTCACAGCTTCCTGCCTGATGCTTTTTGTTTTTCCAATTCAAGGCATCGCTGACACGATTGCTATCCCAGGTCACTTCTTTTTCGCTGCAGAGCGTCTTGAGGCGCTTGCCGCAGCCGATGGGCGTGCCGGTATCAGGCATTTTCTGCCGTTTCCAATCAAATCTCCGCGACGGGCCTCCTCTAAGCCTTCTTTGACCAGGTCATAGTTCTTGGGATCGCGGTACTGCAAAATCGCTCTCTGGATTTTCTTCTCCCTTCCTTTCGGCACATGAACGCACTCCAAAGTGAACGGATTAAGCCCGGTGTAGTACATAGCCGTCGAGACCGTCATGGGTGTGGGAGTGAAGTCCTGCACCTGTTCGGTGTACATGTGATTGTCCCTCAGGTATTCGGCCAGCTCGATCATATCCCGGATTGTGCAACCGGGATGGCCGGACATGAGGTAGGGCAGTAGGTACTGCTCCTTGCCGATCTCCTTTGAAACATCCCTGAACCGCTCCCGGAAGGCATCTAAAACCTCTTTGGGCGGCTTATTCATGCATTCCGTCACGCCGGGCGAGATATGCTCCGGCGCGATCTTCAAGTGGCCGGAGACATGGTGCCGGCACAGGTCATGCAGGTAATTCGATGATTTGGAATCGGCTACTATCAGGTCGTGCCGAATCCCCGAGCCGATGAAGACCCGGCGAACGCCGGGAATGCTGCGCAGACGGCGCAGCAACTCCACCTGGCGGGAGTGGTCCATGTCAAGGCTGGGGCACTGTGCGGAGCAGAGCTTGTCCGGGCACGCACCGCCCTTCCAGCGGGCACAGGTCATGCCGTACATATTGGCCGTCGGGCCGCCGACATCCTGAATGATGCCCTTGAAGCCGCGCATCTTTGTCAGTAGCGTTGCCTCTCGCACAATGGATTCAATGCTCCTGCTCTGCACGATCCTTCCCTGGTGATGGGTAAGGGCGCAAAAGGAGCATGATCCGAAGCATCCCCTGTGGCTGGTGATGGAGAAGCGCACCGGCTCTAAGGCGGGAATGCTCTCCCGGTAGGCCGGGTGGGCCTCGCGCCGGAAGGGCAACTCGTAGATGCCGTCCAGCTCTGCACCTGTCAGCGGTCGGGCGGGCCTGTTCTGGATGATGACCGTCTTGGGGTGCGGCTGGACCACGGCCCGCCCGTGAAAAGGATCTTGCTCTCCGTAGTGCTGAGCGAATGCCTGTGCGTATTTTTTCCTGTCGGCGGACACGTCCGAGAAGCCGGGGATGATCAGGCAATCCGATAGCTGCGGGGCAGTCTTCCAGCGGCTTACCTCATCTTTCACCGCCGTCCCTGCGACATCCCGGATCTCGTTTGCCTTCTCGCCCTTTTCCAGTCGCAGAGCCACTTCCTTGAGTGGATTCTCACCCATGCCGAAGATCAGCAGGTCGCCGGGCGCATCCGCCAGGATGGATTGGCGCACCGAGTCCGACCAGTAGTCGTAGTGGGCGAACCGGCGAAGGCTCGCTTCGATTCCGCCTAAAATGAGAGGCACGCCGGGAAAGAGAGCACGGACCTTGTTGGCATAAACAATCAATGCTCGATCCGGTCGGCGCAGAACACCTCCGGGGGAGTAGACATCCGAGCTTCGCCGCTTCAAATTCGGGGTGAGATTGTTCACCATGGAGTCGACGTTTCCGGAGGTTATGCCGAAGAAGAGCCTCGGCCTTCCCAGCCTCAGAAAATCCTCGTCACTCTTCCAATCCGGCTGGGCGATGATGCCCACCGAGAATCCCGTCTCCCAGAGCACCCGCCCGATCAGAGCCGGGCCGAAGGAGGGATGGTCGATGTAGGCATCTCCGCTGACAAGGATCACATCAAGCTGCTCTATCCCCAGGCTCTTGCATTCCTGCAGGGACATGGGCAGGAATGCTGGCTGTTTTATCATCTACTACAGACAAGCTTCCCAGGCATCATAAAGCCTTCCAAAGACCGGGTTGGCGGCGTGGGGCCTGGACTGGCCAAAGCTTGCCGACACTTTTTGGGCAAGTTTAAAAATCATGAACTTCATAGTAGTATGCAGGGAGAGGCAATGAAGAGTATCGGATCAATCTGGGCATATCCAGCCCTGCTGGTAGCAGCGGCCTTTATCGTCACGGCGGCTGCGGAAGCGAGCACGATAAGCGTCGGACCGGGCCAGAGCATTCAGGCAGCGGTGAATGCTGCAAGCGCCGGAGATCGAATTGAGGTTGAGGGCGGGTCATATCGCGAGAGCCTGAACATAACAAAGCCGGTCGTCCTGGCGGGCAAAGGATTACCGCTCCTGGATTCCGGATCGATCGGCCCTGCCTTAGCGCTTCGGGCCGACGGAATCGTTGTGTCGGGGTTTGATATCCGGTCCACGCGCCAAACCGGAATTCGCGTCCTCTCCCATAATAACGTCATACGCAACAATACCATCCGCGGCTGCCTGGACGGAGTCCGCCTGGAACACTCCGGCAGAAATTCGATAGTGGAGAATGATATCAACAATAACACAAACGGCATCAACCTCGTATACTCGAACCGGAATGAGATAGACAACAACAGCATCCGGGACAACAACATCAATGAAGAGAGCGATTGCGGCATCTTCCTGGCGTATTCCGGGGAGAATGCCATTCGGTACAACAATCTCTCGGAGAACGGGGATTGCTCCATCTCCCTCCGTGCCAGTTGCAGCAATACAATTTTAGGAAATGTCGCCAGCAACAACGACTGGTACGGCATATCTCTCGAAGACGGCAGCGACGGCAATTCTCTGGCCAAAAATATTCTTCGCGAGAATAAGGCATCGGGAGCATACCTGGACAGCTCTCGAAAGAATCTCCTGATTAAAAATGCCGCCTCGGATAACTCCAACGGCATCAGCCTCGACTATGACAGCAATGACAATGTTCTGGCGGGCAATAATGTCTCAAACAACCAAAAAGGGCTTCATATCGCCAATCACAGCAGCAATAATACCCTCCGGGATAACACGGCAATGAAAAACGGCTACGGAATTTATCTGACCTTCTCCGCCGGCTGGAATCTCATCTTCGGCAATCATCTCATCGATAACGGCTGCAACGCTTACGATAAAGGTCTCACCAACAACTGGGATAACGGGACCATCGGCAACTATTACAGCGACCTCGGAAAGATTTTTTACGTGCCGGGCGGGCCGAGCGTGGACAGATATCCGCGAGCCGAGGCATCTTGAATCCTCCAAATCTTCTTTTGTCCAGCTCTTAAAACCCGAAAAATAAGCCGCGCAAAGCAA
>Ga0209340_1002441_pt1 | contig 10777 bp, 13 predicted proteins | sample EPASupsiteSAE323_FD_187266 | JGI IMG/M metagenome (GOLD analysis project Ga0209340, IMG submission 187266) | Bioremediated contaminated groundwater from EPA Superfund site, New Mexico - Sample SAE3-23 (SPAdes) (version 2) | ecosystem: Environmental > Aquatic > Deep subsurface > Groundwater >...
GAGGGTAAGCCCGGTGTTCATTACCAGCCGGGAAAAACCCTGCTTTAAAGCCCAGGCGGCTCCGGCGGCGTTGTATATCCCCAGGAAAGTGCTGGCGTGGAGGGGAGGAGGAGCGGGGAACTCCTTCACCAGCTTCAAGATCCCCGCGTCCCCGATGATGAGGGCGTCCGGTTTTAATTCCAGCAGGGATCGTAAACGGCTCCTGGTTTCGGCTTCTTTTCCCCAGGGGCAGTTGGCGTTCACCGCCAGGTAAAGTTTCACCCCCGCGCCTGAGGTCAGCTCCCGGGCTTTTTCCAATTGGGCGAAACTCATTTCCGCCATGGGGGGCCTGCCGCTGAGGCCGCGGGGGCCGGCATACAAAGCCTGCGCCCCCAGCTCGAGGGCCGTTTTTACATGCTCTAGATTCCCCGCCGGGGCGGAAATTTCCCATTTCATGCTTTTTATTCTAACAAAAAAAAATCTTCTCCAGCAAGTTTTTATTAAAGGAAGGATTTTTGGATTTTAATTAGGAATAATGAAAAAATGAAAAAGCGGGAAAATTCTTCGGAAACGGAAAATTCCGGCTCGCAGCTGGCCAGGCTTAAACAGCAGGTAAACGGCAAATGCGCGGAAATATTAAAGCTTAAACAAGACAACAAACAACTCAACGAGCAAATCAAAAAGCTGGACAAGCAGGTTTTCGACCTCTACACCCTGGCCCAGGCCGGAAAAACTTTTACCGGCAACCCGGATCTCAGAAGGCTGAGCGAGGTTTTTACTTCCATGGTGCAGGACCGGCTGGGGATCAAGAAGTGCGCCCTTCTGCTCCACGACCGGAATTTAAAGCTTTATACCGTGATCAAAGCTCACGGCCTGCCTCACGAGGTGCAGGAAAACGTTCAATACAAACCCGCCGAAGGCTCGCTCTGGCAATTGATCCAGGCGGGAGAACCGTTCTCGGTCAAGGATCTCTCCGGGGAATTGCGCCTGGAAACGGTTTTCCGCGAAAACAACCTCCAATTGCTGGAATCCACTTACTGGGTTCCGCTTAAAACCAAAAATTATGTAGTAGGGATCCTGGCGGTCAAAAAAGAGGCCTTGAACGAGGACGAGCTGACTTTTCTGACCCTGCTCTCTTCCCAGGCCGCAGTGGCTTTCAATTCCGCCTTCACTTATCAGACCCTGGAAGCTTCCCGCAAAGAACTGGACAAGCAAATGCACTTGCTGGCCATCCTTTACGACGTCAGCAAGGCCCTCCATTTCATCGACACCCTGTCATATTTCCTGAGCGGTATGTCGATGGAGCTCACGCCTGCCTGGCGGATGCTGGGAGGATCAGGATATCTCGATGAAGACAAGGAAGCGAATCTCAGGGCCAAGAACCATATCGAGAAGATCAAGAAACTGGCACGCAATAATTACTACGGACACGGTTATCCGGTAGGTGGTATCCAAAAGATCACCGATGCCGTCATAGCTTCGATGCCAGAAAGAAATGTGACCATCCGAAAGAACGAGGAAGTCCTCAAGATAATCAGCGAGGCTGGCAGGGCCGTAGGTATAGTGACTGATCAGGGCCGTTATAACGCAGACATCGTCATATATTCCGGCTTTATGAAAAACCTCCCCTCTCTCATTAGCGACGTAGACAGCGCCTACTCAAAGAACTTGAGCAAGATCAGACAGACCCGCACGATGGTACTATGGGTCGGACTCAAAGAAAAGATGCCAGAACTGTCTTATATCGGCTCGGAGATATATTACAATACCAATACGCCTTACTGGGCCATCCCGGTCTCCAATTACGACCCTGCATTGGCACCCAAGAACAAGCAGCTGGTAGGATTCTCGACTACCATACGCGAAGATGACGACCAGAAGCAGCTCAAAAAACTCCGCAATACTATCTATAAGGCTATTCCCGGGATAAAATCCCTGATAGAATTCGAGCATATCCAAGTCACCATCCCGGAAAAAGCTGCTATCACTATCGACACTTATTTCCCCTCTCCGAAATCTCCTGTCAAAGGGCTATATCTGGTCGGTACCGATACGGACATCCGCTCGATGGGCGTGACCCGGGCTTCCTACTCGGTACTGGAAGCCTTGAAATTCATCCAAAAAGACGGATTCTTGCAATAAAAAATAGGCCTCGACACATCACACATTTATTTTCATCATCCTCGTAAGTGTGAATGCAGAGCCTCTTCTTCTTTTTCCCTTGTCATTTAGCGTAAGTATCTTTCTTTCGATGACTTCCAGATAACCTCTCAGGCTTTTTTCTCTTATGATGTCCACCTTTTTTGTTTCTATAATTCCGTTATAGCACGAAATCGGAACGTTTCAAAATTTGAGACGAGCAGGATCAGAAATCCTGCTTTTGTTTAGGACTTGCTTCTCCTTGCTCGTCTTTTGGTGTCCAGAGATATACGATGATCAATATGACGATTTCAATGATAAGGGACTGGAGCCAACCTAATGTCCTCAACAAGAAGCCATCGATCAAAAACACGAATATTATAGACACAAATATTATGATGCCGAATACCGGAGTGATATTTTCCGGTTCTAACCGTCCTAGGCTCATATCACCACCTCCTCTTTTTTTGTATAAAGCGTACAGCATCTGCGATATTTTTCAAGACCTGGATCTCATTCGAACATTTCCTTAAGCTCGAGGAATCTCTTGAGAGGCCCTTCTCCATAGCTCTCGAATTCCTTCTCTATCGTCTCCAAGGTATCTTTCTTGCTAGGAGTCTTGCTGCTGAACTTGTCAGCATAACAGATGATCTTCTCTTCGAGAGATACCGGCAAGAAATCCTCGTGGAGCATATCCCATCCGTTTGCCACGATCTCTTCTCTGGCAAGGCCCGCCCCCGTATGCCTCTTTGCGATCAGAGCTTCTCGTTCCAGCCCTTCTTTCTCCAAGATCGACGCCCCTATCATCCCGTGACATATATAATCCGGCAGCTCAGTCTTCCCTACTCCTTTTCTCGTGAAATCATCGTCCCCTTTCTTCCTTTCGATGAATTCCATCGCTCCTATGTCGTGCAATATCGCCCCGGAGACGATAAGATCAAAGTCCACCTCGTCATACAGGCTTTTCCTGCTCACGATCTCGATGCTCTTGGAAAGCACTTCTAAGCTGTGGCGCAACACTATCCCGAAACTCTCTTCTGAAGGAGAATATTTGCGTAAGATTTCAACGTATTTCTGCATAGATTGTCCATAAAAGACTTAAGATGATATAATCATAATATCAATATAAGATATAAGTGTAAATCTTGAGAATATGGATAAGAAAACGATACTGATAATACTAGACGGCTGGGGCGTGAGTGAAGAGATTACCGGCAACGCCATCAGGAACTCGCAGACGCCAAATATGGATCTTCTCCTGTCTTATTATCCCAATACGGTCCTCCAGGCTTCGGGCATCTCTGTCGGACTTCCCTGGGGATTGATGGGAAACTCCGAAGTCGGGCACCTGACCATCGGCAGCGGTAAGATCATATACCAGAATCTGCCCAGGGTCACATTATCGATCCAAGACGGCTCTTTCTTTGAGAAAGAGGCTCTGTTAGGAAGCATAAAGCACGCCCAAGAGAACGGTTCCTGCATCCATCTTTTCGGACTCCTTTCCAGCGGCGGCGTCCATAGCCATATCAACCACTTATACGCCTTGCTCAAACTTCTCAAGCTGAAAGATTTTCCGCCGGAGAAGGTATTCATCCACGCCTTCACGGACGGTCGCGATGTCGACCCCCGGTCTGGACAAAATTATATACTGGAGCTGGAAAACAACATAAAGACCGAAAAACTTCCGGGACGGATCGTCAGCATTATGGGAAGATATTTCGCTATGGACCGTAATGAGAATTGGGATCGCACAGGCAAAGCTTACGCTTGTATGGTAAATGGTAATGCTCCTGCAACAGACAGCGCCGAGGAGGCCATACTGCACTCTTACAGCGAGGATGTGACCGATGAATTCATCAAGCCCATACTCATCAAGGATGCAAGCGGAAATACGACCGTCATAAAAGACAAGGACTCCATCATATTTTTCAATATCCGGGAGGACCGCGCCCGCCAGCTGACGAAAGCGTTTGTACTCGATGATTTTGCATACTTCGAACGTGGAGCGAAGCTGAAAGACCTCAGTTTTACCACTATGATGGAATATGAGAAAGGATTGCCGGTAAACGTAGTATTCCCCCCTCAAGAAGTGGAAGAACCTCTCGGAAAGCTCTTGAGTGAAGCGGGGGCTAAACAGCTGCGCGTCGCCGAGACTGAAAAATACGCTCACGTGACTTATTTCTTCAACGGAGGCAAGGAGAAACCCTTCGAGGGAGAAGAACGTATACTTATCCCCTCACCTCACGTCGATAGCTATGACAAGACTCCAAAAATGAGCGCACAGGAGATTACAGACGCGGTGATAAACGCGATAGAAGGAGAAAAATATGATTTCATCCTGGTAAATTTCGCCAATCCTGATATGATCGGACACACCGGCAACATAAAAGCTGCCATCGAAGCTATAGAATTCGTCGATGCCTGTGTGGGCCGCATATACAAAAAAGCCGTCGATCACGACCTGACAATGCTTGTAGCTGCTGACCATGGAAACGTAGAAGAGATGATAAATATACAGACCGGAGAGATATTTACCGAACACACGACAAATCCTGTACCCTTCATAGTGGTAAAAGAAGACCTGAAGTACGAATATCCGCAAAAACTCGGCCAAAACTTGGCCGTAGGTGGAATACTCAGCGACATAGCCCCCACTATACTCGAGATTATGGACATACCTGAGCCACCCGAGATGTCAGGCACCAGCCTGCTCGGGAGCTTTGACAATTGAAGTGACAAAAATAGCCGCCCTCGGGCGGCTATTTTTTTGTCTTTGAGTCTCTCCACTCCTTTATCTTCATATGATGTCCGCTCAGCAACATCTCTGGCACAGTCCATTTCACACCGCGCTTAGGCGAAAAATCCTCAGGTTTGGTGTATTGCGGATATTCTAGGTACCCTTCGCGCGAAAAAGATTCTTCCACGATCGAGTCTTTGTTCCCCAGGACTCCCGGAAGCAGGCGTGTGACAGAATCCACCACCACCATCGCCGGGATCTCACCGCCGGTCAGCACATATTCCCCGATCGACACCTCCTCGTCGACCAAGTATTCGGCTACCCGCTCGTCCACGCCTTCATATCTCCCACAGATGAGCACGATGCGATCATATCCGGCATAATCCCAGGCCTTCTGTTGGGTATATTTGCCGCCCTTCGCAGAGAAAAGTATTATGCGAGTCTTGGGCTTCTTGGACTTGCGAAAGGCAGGCAGATTGTCGCGTCCGACTATAGATACCAGAGCCTTATAGATCGGCTCCAGCTTTAGCACCATACCCGCACCTCCTCCGTAAGGAGTATCATCTACCGTCAGATGCTTGTCCTGTGCCCAGTCCCGGAGATTGTGGACCTTTATATCTACCGCTCCCTTCTTCCTAGCCCGCGCGATGATGCTCTCATCGAAATATGAATCAAAGATTTCCGGGAATATGGTTATGATGTCGAAACGCATAATTTGGACCTTACTGTCTTAAAGTTATAATCCAATACTAACACTTTATCCGGCAAAAACAAAGACACGCCCAGGAGGCGCATCTTTGCTGGTAGTTATTTGAGAAACAATATGCTTATAGAGTCAAATCTCCCACTACATCTTCGACATTTTTAGTTTGTCTAGGCTCAGGTCTTGTAGAACCTTCTGGTTCGACAATCTTGAAGTTTACTCTTGCATTATTCTTAGCTCCGATAACTCTGAGAAGATTTCTGATAGATTTCGCAGTAGATCCTTGTCTGCCGATGACCTGTCCCATATCTTCAGGATTGATCCGAAGAGAGATTAGGACGCCCATCTCGTCTACAGTACGGTCGATCTTAACATCTTCCGGATGGTCGACGATGGATTTCACTACGAATTCTACGAATTCTTGGTCTGATACATTGCTCATATCTGTTTTCCTTCCTGATAATTTAATTAAAGCTTTCAACTGAACTTAGTCCAACTGAAAGAGTCTTTGGAAACTAAAAGTGTCGACCTTTATAGAAATCCTGCGGCGATTGACGCCGCTTCTTCAGATTTATTCTATAATTATAGAACAGGAAAATGCCTTGTCAATCAAAATTTCTAAAAGTTATCCACAAGAACTGTTCTCCTGAACTTTGCCGACCCTATTTCTCGACTCTCGCTTTAATGGCTCAAAATAGAGCTATTTTGCTGATTCTGCTGATTCTTTTTTCTTCGGTACCCAAGAAGTAACCTTTTCCGCCTTCAAAACACCCTCATCTACCAGCAAGTTATGCACAGTCGGTGAAGGCTGGGCTCCTTTAGAGATCCAGTACTCGATCCTCTCCTTCTTCAGGGCTTTTTCCTTGGTGTGCGGGTTGTAATGTCCCAATATCTCGATAAACTTGCCCGATGGCGCTCTGCGGCCATCAGCGACAGTGATACGGAACTGAGCGTTGTTCTTCTTTCCGCCGCGACTTAACCTGATTCTAAGCATTGTTTTTATCCAAAATAATTATTAATACCTAAGTATGATAATGTAAAAAAGGCTCTGTGTCAAATATGCAGCCCGGATAGCTTATGCAGCACTATGATCCTGCACCTGCTTCTATCCTCTGGCATAAGCACCTCTTTTTATAAAAAATGACCGGAAATAGGAAGATTGAGCCCTATTCCCGGAAAAACGTATCCTCAGACCTTGATCACTTTTTGGGCATACAGGGAAGGATCTCCTTCGGTGCCGACCCGAAGCAATACGGTCCTTCCTTCTACATCAGGTATTTTGACCATAAATTCCCCGGTTTCGCTCTTACCGCCAGCAAAGACCTTTTCGCCACCGAATATCTCGACAGCCCATCTTATATCCGGCCGATCGACATCACAACCGATAGTCAGAAACCCGCCATCCGTAATCTCATAGGATACTATCCGTTTCTCTTCCTGTGCACTAGCACAAGAAGTTGCCGCTGCCATCATCACTATGGCGATGATAAACAATGGCACTCTCATCTTTTTTACTGTCATCTTTCTACCTTTTGTTTTTTGCTTCTCTGCTTCACCTAGCATAGGCATTGCCCGGATCAGACAAAAAGGCCAACATAGTATACGATATAATTTGCAAAAAATCAAGCCCGATTGTCAGAAAGATGAGATCAGGTAAGGATAAATTCCATAAGACCTCTTTCATTAAAGCTGTCGATCTTTTATCAAAAAATGGAAGGGCAAGCCCTTCCTCGGAATTTCAATTCTTAAATACTGTTTTTTTATTCCTTGCGTCAATATATTTCGCCGCAGGAACTTTTATCTTGGGAGTAGCACAGCTCTTGCCGTCATAGGTTATCCGCACCCCATAGGATCTTCCAGGAACCACTTTCTGCCGCGGTATCTTATATACCCCATTCTTGGTCTTTTTCACTAAATACAGCTTCAATGATCCAGAAAAGGGCTTTGACCCATAGGAAGTCAAAGTACATACGGCCGGAACGTCATATATGGCATATGTAGCCGTCATATATAGATTACCTTTGGTATTTTTTTCTATATATACCGCCTTTATCTTGCCAAATGAAGCCGATGCCGATGCGGCAGATGCGTTATCTGCACAAGATCCGACAATCATCGCCGATACGATTATGAACAGCAAAGCCGTTCCCAAGACATTTCGATTCTTCTTTTCCATCTGTCATACGTCCACGGACTGTGCTATCCTCGTCTCGCATAACCATCCCAGACGCAGACAAACTTACTCGAGAATACTGACTCCGGGAGAAGCCTAATCGATTTATACCGTCCTGTCAAATCATAGGAATATAAAAAAGGGACAGACCGTTGACCGATCTGTCTTTTAATTTATAACGAATCAGATGATGTCAGAGGAAAAGTAGCTGGTAGTGCTCCAGACACCATTTTCCAGGTATTCCCAGAACATAATGCCGAGCTGCATACTTTCCTTGTCCATAACGATTCCGAAGACATAGCCTTCATCCTCGCTTGGCAGCTCTCCTATCTCAAACAGAGAACTGACACTGTCAAAATCCTCATTCAGGGTATATTTATCGTGAAGTCCTAGAGTGAGAGCATCATCCCTGAACCCGACGACTTCATTCTTCTTGGAATCGACTATGAACGCTGCCGCAGCCGCATTCTCCACTTCCCGGTCATCCTTGAGATATATCCAGTTTCCAAGCCCCATTACCGTCTGGCCGGGGAAATAGATATCCGTGTTGCTAGAGAAGAGACCGCTTTCACAATTCATCTTTTCCATTTTCTGGACCTCTCCCAGTGAGATACCGTCTTCCGTAGAATACGGGACGCGCCCCATCAGGATGTCCTGATTTTGCTGATAGAGGAAGATATATACACTCCCCTCCCCCTCAAGATTTCTCGCGGGAAAAGAATAGCTCCCTTCGAAATCATCTTCGATTATTACTTGTTCAGTATCCAGTACGGATGTACTCACAGCGAACTTTTCAGGACGCAGCAGCTCGATGCCATCTTCGGTCTCTTTACCGACACAGACGAAGAGGATTCCTTTGACATCCTCGTCATATCCTGCAAAAGATATGCCGATTTGTTGCCCATAGACAGAATCATCTATCAATGCGACATCGAGATTATTCTCCTCTGAATCCTCAGAGGAAGCGATACCGACTGATGCAAGCATAAAGAATGCCAGCATCCCCATAACGACTTTTATTATTTTTTTCATTGTAATCGACCTTCTTTCTGTCCTGTCATCCAGAACTTCCAGCAGAGCCAATTACCTACTCCTATTTTTACTACTCCGCGAGGATAGTAGAGTATTTATGAAAAAATGTCAAGCTCGGGCATTATAAAAGAGCTAAGATGAGATTTTTTCTCAATGCTTAGCTCTTTAAGATTCGTTTTTAATATTCTTTATGCTGTACTATTTTTTATTATTTCCCGCAATCCTGGAGACCTGACATTTATATGATCGAAATGTAACTGAGGCCCCCAAGTAAAACTTATCACACGAGCCCTCTCAGCTGCTTTGACTTTTCCATTATCAAGTATGATTACATACATATACTCACCTCTATGTATGTCACCTTCCCGAGACCAGAGATAGGTTTGGCCAGCCGTCACATTTTTGATTGCCATACTGCCGCCAGTAATCTCGATCACTTCGGGATTCTTGAATTCTTCCGGAATGGTATAAATCGCATCAAATCTTCCTATCTTCCTATGAAGCGAATCCTTTTCGAACCCGTAATCAAATATCCGGAGCGAGAACTCGACGATAGAATCGTCATCATCTACCGTTGCCTGGTAATCATAGACGGATGAGACAACTCGACCGTCTTCTACCATTTCCAACATATTTGATTTCATCTTATCAGCAGGGATAATCCAGAGAGAATCTTTGTCGGGTTGCATCAAGGCAGACTCAACAATGATATTCCCCTTTTTATCACATACCCTTAGGATGGCAGGATTTGCTACATACGCATCAACAATATATATATTCTGACCCGGATAATACCCAAAATGGGTGATTAGCGACCGGTCATGTGAGTCATTTTTCGACGATAATATCTCAGTACGACTGCTATCAAAGATATCAGCCTTGAGCCAATCCATTGCCTCCGCGTGTATGTGCCAAGCCTCTATCCTATACTGCCCTGGTGACTGCACAGGCATTTCGAAGATCTGTTGTCCAGCGTATTTTTTACCGACAGACAGTATTACAGGATTATCTTCGATATCTTTTTCTGATATATTGAAAAATACCACTCCCTTATTACTGATATCATTATATACATCATCCACTTCTGTCTTGTCTATCTTCGCCTGGAAGCGTTCAACCTTCACATTCTTATGTCTGTCGGTCCAATCTCCCAGAGCGTGGGTACTGATCCTGTCTACTGTCCGACCTTCCTCATCTACCAGAGCGATGCTCGGTATCTGTTTTTCCATTTTCTCGATCGGATAGTCTACTGATAGCAGATATCCGCCAGGTTTGTAAGAATAAAATGAACCAGCATAATATATCTCCTGATCCATCAGGGATTCATTATGGAGATTCATCTCCTCAACTCTATCATCCGCGATTATTACCGGCTGGATAGAATCGTTGGCAGCGACATAGAACGAAATATGGTATATCCCGTTCGTTTCGTCATAAACGACTCCGTTTATTGCAGACTCCGTCTGAGCCTGGGCATTTCCGACTCCCGCTAGCAAGATAACTAGTAGGACCAAAGAGGTGATGAATGTCTTCATATTTTCAAAGACCTCAGTTTCTGTTTATATATTCGGTATTTAGATTACCGGGATAACCTATTTTCAAGCCTATCCTGGGAATCTAAATTAATAACTGCTGATTTTAACATATATACTGTTGCGTGTCAAGTAGGACCTTTCCTGATATCTAAAAACGGCCTTTATAGAGCCGTTTTTCAGATATCAGAGATATTCTTACTCGTTGAATTCATCCAACTTTACCGATACGATCTTGCTCACTCCATCGTCCTGCATAGTCACTCCATAGAGTACGTCCGCCTGGTTCATCATCTCACGATTATGCGTGATGATGACGAACTGGGTACGATCAGCGATCTCCTTGATAATGCGCGAGAGGCGGAATGAGTTTGCCTCATCCAGCGCCGCGTCTATCTCATCGAGTACCGAGAATGGCGGCGGATTGTGCGCTATGATGGCGAAGAGGATGGCTATGGAAGTGAGCGCCCGCTCCCCTCCTG
>Ga0209340_1002443_pt1 | contig 10774 bp, 6 predicted proteins | sample EPASupsiteSAE323_FD_187266 | JGI IMG/M metagenome (GOLD analysis project Ga0209340, IMG submission 187266) | Bioremediated contaminated groundwater from EPA Superfund site, New Mexico - Sample SAE3-23 (SPAdes) (version 2) | ecosystem: Environmental > Aquatic > Deep subsurface > Groundwater >...
GATCTAAAATTTTACGCCCGATTATCGGACGACTGATGTCACTTGGCACGGCTTCCCGATTGGGTTGCGGGCGTGCCCCCCCTTGCGCACTAAAGGGAAAGGGATTATCCGGCGCGATCCGGGATTCAGTCTTTCCCTGTCCAGAACACATCACTGGAACTACTGGGAACGCTTCCGTATATTCTGACATCCGAGTGCAGGTCAAAGAAAAGGACGCTGGTTTTTCCCCCGTGCGGATAAAATGTTCCTGCGTAATTCATGAAATTACTTCCGTTTGAGCCGTCGTTATACATGCCGCACTCGGAAGGCTTCGGCATTCTTGTGATGAGAATCGGTTTTGTGAAGTCGTTGTTGTTGGGATAATAAGCGTTGTAGTTGTACGTCCCGTATGTTCTCGCGGTGGCGACACCATGCTTCTCCTCAAGCAACAAGATGTTGGCTGGGCAAATGTCAATCGCTGCAGTGTAATGCAGCACCGGATCACTCTCCCTCAAATAGCCCATGGTGAATAATTCTCTTTTATAGTACGGCCACGCCGTTGATCCGGAGTCAATTTTATGAATTGGCATCCTGCCCTCGAAATCATTGGAATACTGGAAAAACACCAGTCCAAGCTGCTTCATATTCGAAGAGCACGTAATCGAACGTGCCATCTCCCTGGCTTTACTGAGAGCGGGCAAGAGCAGGCTTGCCAGAATCGCGATAATCGCGACGACGACCAGGAGTTCAATGAGAGTAAAAATTCTTGTTTTTTTCAGAATTTTCATCTTTCTCCTCACTTCTGACTTGGAAGCGGATTGCCATCCAATACGACCACCGAAAGACGCGCTTTTGAAAACTTGATGCTGTTCCCATTTTTTATTATGACATCCCGATAAACGGATCCGCTTAAATCATCGGAGGAGAGTGTGCCTGACTTTTCTTTTTTCAATGAAAAAAAACCCTCTTCCCCCGTTTGGTTCCACACGGTGAAAATAATTTTCCCTGATGGGTGCTGATATGACTTCACTTTCACCTTGTCGGGACAGTCTTTTATCTCCACATCATCCTTGAATTCAGCTTCCGTCAAAAGCGTTTTATAAGAATCCTTCAACGCCACCGCACTCGCGAAAAATTCTCCCATCCGTGGATTCACAAGCACATGGTCATAAACCCAGAAAAGAATGTTCGCCACAAATTGACGGCAGATGATATCGTAGACATGGTCTTCCTCGACTTCGCAGGGATTCAATGCCCAAGGTTTGGGCAACACCATATCCGTGAGAAGGGCTTCTGGAAATGTGTATCTGAACAGTTCAGGGAAAGCGTACTTGACTCCGGTCAACCAGGCGGTCTGAATCAACTGCGAATCAAGCTGTGATGCGAGAACATCGCTGAGGTGCTCCGAGAAGAGAAATAATTTCCCTTCGTGCTTGGCCCCTAATTCCTCCCGCACTTCTTTTATCATGGAACAGTTGTTCATCACCCAGCTGGCGGTGTGCTCATGGCTTTTGCTGTAGCATTCTTTCGGGGTTACGCTCAACTGGTCGATATACACGCCGTTCGCGCCTATTGTCTCAATGAGATATTTGATATTGCCTTTCACTTTCGCGCGCCAGCCGTCGGTGCTGTTGCACATGCCGGCAAGGATGTTTTCGCCCCATTTCGTCTCCATCGCTTTTCCTGCGATATCCCGGACAGCCCATTCCTCGCCAAACTCTTTGTAGTCAGGGGATTTCTTGTCGTAAGAATAAGCGTTGACATAAAAGAAAACCTTACCCCCTTTGCCCTTCACTTCTGAAACAGCGTTGATCAGCTCCTCCTCCGACCCAAGAGCGGGGTCAGGACGGAAATTCGGGTACATGGTGTCAAAACCGCCAACATTCCATCCGGCGATCATGATGTTGTTGAAACGATGTTTTTGTGCCTCTTCATATAGCAGGGGAATATCTTTATAGCGATGGTTGATATCCCCGTTCTGCCATTTGAAGTCGTAGTGGCACACAATGCCGGGACTTGCTCTTATGTAGTCCGGCGCCTTCCTCGCGGCGGGGCCATTGGCGCGGTAAAAACTTCTGTAGATATCCGCGCCCCTGTGCCAATCTCCCTCATGCAAACCGATAACAAAATCCCCATCCCATTTATCAAGAAAGCGGTTGAAGATCTTTTTCGTCCTAAGGCGAAGCCCCTTATTTTTTTTAGAAACGGTAACGGTAAATACGGTCTTCTCAAAACTCCGGTCATGACTGGCAAAGTACAACCCGCCTTTTTCGCCATAATAATCCACCCACATCATGGAAGGGCTTTTCCCATCAAAAAAGGTGTGGACGTCCTCGTCTTCTGATTCTTGATGGAACCCCTCTTCTCTCAGCCACATCGTCCTGTCTTTCCACGTGCCAGTACGATATTTTCCGGCCTTGAGAAACTCTTCCGCCGGATTTTCGATCTTCACGCCGCCGGCATCTGGATAAACGAGGGCATCCTGCTTTTTCGTGGAAAACTGCAGATAACCCGGAAGAGAGAATTCAATTTCTCGCAGCGTGACACTTCTGTTCTTCGCATTGAAAGCGACATTGCATGCGATGGCATCGTCGGCAACATTCCGCCACTCCACGTTGATTTTCATGCCAGTGGCTTGATGATAATAAACGCCTGAACCTTCCCCCGTGTTTTCAGCCATGCAATCATCAAGACTGAAACGTTGAATGTCATTGCCGTCTTCCGTCTTGAAACACAAGCAAGGCTTGTTTTCTAAACTCACAGCCATGCCGCTCCGCGTATTGACAATTTTAGCGAGCACAGCTTTAGAAAACGAGCCATTGAGTTCAAGATCATTCATTGTCGTTTTTTTAATCATAGAGTCACCGCAGTCATGCTTTATATGATTTGATTGTGTTGAGAATGATGTCCAGCATGTTTTTGAGTTTTTCATCGCCGGACCGGAACGAAGGACAGGAAGCCCCGATCGAAGCGAGCAGATTCCCCGAGGAACTGAAAAACGGCACCGCGACAGAGTCGACGTGTCCTCTGCTTTTGAGAATGATGAAACCATCTCTGCGGATGTCGTGCAGGTGCGAGCACCATTTTTCATAGTTCCAATCCGTTTCCTCAGCCCCTTTCATGCCATTTCTTAAGTGGCTGTCAATTATTCCCTCCCATGCGCCTTCATCGCCGAAAGCGACAAGGATCCTGCCGGTGGCAAGATATAAAGGGCATTCCCATAGCCGAAGAGTGAACTTCGCGCTGACTTCGCTGGTGCTTTCCAGCATCGATATGATCTCCGCCCTTGTGCCGGTCAGTATCGTCACGCATGTGGCTTCGCCCGTTTTCTGGTTGATTTCCGCCAGAAGCGGCTGTGCCAGTTGCGGAATGGATGCCTGCATATCCCAGGAAGTGCCGAGTATCCCCAACTCAGTGCCAAGCTGATAGGCGCCGCCAATGTTTGTCAGGTAGTTGCGAGACGAGAGCGTTTTCACAATGTTGTAGACGGTCGAAACGCTCAGCCCCATTTTCTCCGCGATCTGATTCATGGTGAGCCGCTTCGACCTGGCGATATGGCCGATCACATCGATCGCCCTGTTGATGCTTTGAATCCTCTTGAATTTCGCGTCTTTATTTTCCATAAGCCCCTATGGTTGGTCACAATGGGATAATAATCACTTCCCGCTCAAACCTATAATCCGTTCGGCTATTTTCTGCCGATAGAGATCATATCTTTCGGGCGGCCAGAACGACTTGATATGGACGGCAATTTCCTCGCCAAAGTGTTTTTTGTATTCTTTCAAATCAACAACCGTATCAGCCTTGATCTCGTCGAGAAGCCTTTGCGCCTTCGCGCACGCCTCCGGTTTTTCCGCGCCGTTTTTTCGTATCAATTCTTCCAGCGTGTGAATGTACTTGAAATCATCAAGCCCCTCTCGTATCGCCTCCCACTGGATTGTTGAATATAATTTCCCGCCTTTGAAATGCACGACGCAATGGTCGTTTCCCCCCTTGTCGAAGTCGTTGAACGCATCGTCCTGGTAGTTGGCATAAGCCCAGTAGGCTTGCCCCTTGGCGCCTGTTTTCCAGTAGAAATAGCCAGCCTTGAAGCGGACAGCGTCAGGATATTCGCGGGCGGCGTTGGAATACCACCAGAAGGATTTCCCGCCGTTGCGGCATTCTTCCCGAATCCTATCGGGTTCGAACTTGGCGTAATCGGTGATGGTGTAGGTGCGAACGTCGAGATCATCCCCCAGGGTGTCGACATCGTTCTGCGTGACCGTGCTGTAAGTCCTGATTCCAGGGACTTTCTTGATCTCTTTATACATTTTGACGGCACGGTCAAGTTTTTTGTTGAATGGCTCATCGACAGGGTAGAAGAGAATTTCCCGCAGATTCTCCTTTTTGACCAAGTCCCGAATCTGCGCGGCAAGTTCAGGCGTCATCCCCTCATGATGCAGTGGGATTGGACGTTTCGGGAATCCGACTTCATCCAGGAGCCTGTTGCAGTACGTCAGCTTTTCCGCAACCTCGGGGAAGGAAAGCCAACTGGACGAGAAGCTCAGGATCACAGAATTCATCCCATGCTGCCTCATGTCGCGGAGTTGCAGCATATCCTGCTCCCGCAATTTGGGGTTGGGGTCGGTGCAAAACGGCGCCCTCCCACCATGATACATCGCAAAAAACTCCTCGCCCGTTTCCTTCAGCGTAAAAGGATAAACCTGGAATTCAATCTGCATTTTTTTATCAGGAAGATTATTGGCCTTCAGATCGATATCACCTTTGTAGAGGCCGGGAGAAGCTTTTTCCGGCACATGAAACGTGAGCCAGAACTGCCGCGATGTCTCCGCCGGAATATCCTGCGGAGTGAACGGTTCCAGCAGTTCAGGAACAACGCTCCACGTCTTGGCCGAGCCTTTGTGCCCGGACCGCTGTGGCCAGCACCGTACCACCCGCAAATCAATGTTCCGTGCCGGGAAAACGTCGCCGGAGGAGGACTTTAGATCGTTCAACGTGACTTTCAAATCCGCCACGTCCTTCATCCCGTACACGGCAAAGCAAGCCGTTTCAAACTCGTCAGGAGTGGCAGCCGCCTCGATCATGTCCTTCACCTGCTCAGGACATGGTGTCGTCTCCGGGAAAATCCGCAACTGCGGACTGGTCACATAGCACAGATACCCCTGTTCACCGTCTCCGCTTCCAAGCGCCGACTTGTCGTGGTGTGTCGACTGCCCTTCTTTGGTAAAGCTGTTTTTTGAGCCGGTATACCCGGGATCGACGGCAATGCCGCCACAGATCTCCTGAAGATCACGCCATTGCTTGACCGGCGCGACGATCATCGCATTTATGACACCACCGCCTTTCACGGTGATGTTCAACCCGTCATTCCGCGCTTCGCCAACAAAACACTCCGGCCAGAAGTCTCCCTTGTCATTAGCTGGAACCTCATATTCCCGTCCATTGACGACTAGATGGCATCCAGGAGAAGGAATGATGGCGTCACCGCACAGGACATACACATAATAACGGCCCGGTGCCGTCTTCAGTTTGAAAGTGCTTGCCGAGTCAGCTTTGGCGGAAGCGACAAAATCACGGCGGAGAACGCCCGGGAACCGACGGTCACAGTCTGTCATCGCAGCGCCGGGCAGCCATCCGTAACCTTTCTGAGCGTCATAGGTGGTATCAGCGGAGATCTTGGTGAATCCAGGCATAGGGGAAACTTTCGCAGGACCGAAATCAAAGCGGAAAACGCCGGGATACTCTGTCGCCGTCGCTGTTTTGCCACTTCCCCCTATGGAATCCGACTCGGCCATCGACACGACCATCTCGCGCAACCGGGCGTTACTGTCAGGCAGTTTTTCCACCAATAATCTCACTTTGCTTGAGGTTACTGGTTCGAAGCGGAAAACAGGATACGGGTCAGGGATCTCAACCGCATATTTGTCAATTGCGTTGCTGCCATTGACGACGGCGAGATACTTTGTCAAATAATCTTTTTTATCGACAACGGTTCGCCAGCCCCCCTCACCCCAGTATTCGATCCTGAAATCATTAAAAAGCATCGTCAGATTGTTCTTCTCGCACATGAACAATTGAATCTGATTGAACTTTTTAGGGGTGCCAAAGTCAAACTCGATCCAGTGCGGCGGTTTCACCTTGTTATCGAAATCGGAGCACCAGTATTCTTCACCGTCCACTTTCCCGTCCGCGGCAAAAGTGGCCAGATGCCCTTTAAACCTCGTCAACTCCGAGCTGGCACTAACTTTTTCCGGTTTGATCACTTCTCCTCGGCAAAGATCGGCAGCGAGCATCAGAGCACAGAGAATGGCCAGCCCGTTTCTTGTTCCAAAATGATCTTTCATGAGCTATGTCCTTTCAGTTAAGTCGTGTCACCGTGCCCGTATCTTTACATTGTCAACATGTTATTTACAATGTCGATTATAAGGGGTCTTCCAATAAAAAGCAATAGCGGAAGCCTGATATCATGGTAATTTTATCATTAAGCCCTGTAGGGGCGAAATATGATTTGTTCGAAGCGTGATTCGATGCTTATCACGTCCCTTCAGGGCTCGGGACGAATTGGCTGGGCGTCACCCAGGCCGATGGCCTGGGCTAAGGGATTGCACCCCGTTGGGGCTTGAGCGAAAGTTGACGGGAAATTCTTCCGCACAGCTCGAAAAACCGCGTTCAGCGACTTGAAGTTCCACAACCGCTAAGAAAAACAGGAAGTCCACCACCTCACACAAGGTGGGCCGCTCTTGCTCAAAAAATTCGGAATTCGAATGTCGAAATCCGAAACTGTTTCGAATTTCATGCTTCGATTTTCGGATTTTTCTAAAATTGGGTTGCGGGGAAGCTCCGCATTGTGTGTGAGAGACTTTCAGTGCCGTCGCTTGATCAACGGCATTGTTTCAGCAATGACCTTCTCGACTCTCTTGCGGTAGACGCCATCCGGTGTTTTACTTTTAGCTAGGTCAAGACAAAGGCTCAACTCGTCCACACTCTGAATTGTATACATCTGGTCGAAGTCAAGCTTCCCTCCCGGGGGCTTAATCCACAATTCCTCCGCTTTGAGAAAAAACCGCCTCATCTCTTCTTTGGCGGGGCCATAGTATTTCTCGAAATAATCATCGAGAATCCCGTTCAGATCCTTTGAGGAATCCCAAAGCAGTTCGCCGTGGACATAAAGATTCAGGGCGTGCGACGTGTTGCCGGCGAACAGCGGTTTCGTATCCGCGTTTTCCCGGGAACCAGCCTCGACAAACTCTCCCCGCGAGACATTCTTCAGCCCCCTCAATTCCCGCGCTATGGCACTGGTGAAAACGACAGGTATGCCCTGGACAGAGGTCTTATGGACGTCGCGGAAGCCGAACTCGTTGCCTTTATAGTCGTAATAAAGATAGTAGTCCCACACGTACAGCGTTTGAATCCCCTTGTCTTTCCATTCGCTCAGTAGGGCAAGAGGATCATATCGGCCATTCCTTTTCCAAGGAAACGGCCGGTTCTTATATACTTCCGCAACCATCACGCAGACGTTCGGGCTGAACCGTTCGATCTTGGTCGGCGGGAATGTATAGTCGTCATATGCGACACAGCCAATCAGCTTGCCGGGGTGCGACTTCGCCACCTCCTTGGCCACCTTGTCAACGAACGACCAGACATAATACGAGTGGCTCCCATGCCATTTGTCGCCACACGCCGGGCCGTTCTCATCATAGAGGGCCTTGCACGAGGGGCAATGACACCACTTCTGGGTGTACTCCATCTCGTCGTTGGGAATAATCGGATATACCATCACACCCGGATGCGTCTCAAAGAATTCGCAGGCATCCTTCACCCATTGTGCCAGTATTCCGGGAGCTGTGAGGCATATGCTCCCTTCGTTTCCTTTCTTCGTGTTTCTCGTCCCGTCTTTCATCAACGCCAGGAACTCGGGATGGTCCTTTTGGTGGCGGGTTATGAAGTCATGCCACGAATGGTTCATAAAAAGGAAGTAGGACGAACCCCAGCCGCTTCGCCTGTACCATTTCGCGCCGTCAGGGTCGTCGTTGAACTCGCCGGAGCATCGCCGGTACTCGAAATCAGGCTCCTTGCGGACGTCGGTGTACTCACAGCTTATGTCACGCAGGGAGGGAACCACCTCGCCCAGTTCTCCGGGGGCGAACCACCTGACGCCAAGGGATTTCAAAAAATCACGCACGGCGTATAGCGTCCCGCATTCGCCCACAAGTTCGACATCGTCCGCATTGCTTTTGTCGCCCCCCCTGCCCAGCAAAGCGAGGTAATTGTCCATCGCGACAATCCTGAAGCCATCGGCCTTCAAGCCTTCGGCGGATAATCCCAGCCCTCTCGTGCAAGACGAAGAGCCAACATATATGTGCGTCTTGTCGTTGGCGATCATCACCTTGTCCGAGCCTCCGGAGACTTCGATGATCTCAAGCTCCGCCCCTGACATCTTCTTCAGATAATCCTGCAGCTCATTGGCCGCCTTTCTGGCAAGCGTGACATAGTTGTTGAAATCAATGCGCACATCTCTCATGTCCCCCTTGAAGAACGTCGGCGAGTTCTCGCTTTGCTTGCCAATGAACCATCCCTCAGTCCTCCCGGCAATACGAGTGGTGGCGTCGGCGATGTCCAGCCGTCCGTCAATATAGATTTTCTTCCCCTCGCTCCTGCGGAAAACCGCCTTGACCTGATGCCATTTCCCGTCGTTGACGATGGATTTTCCACAAAGCTTGTCCGTCTTGTCGCTCCACGTCTCGAAAACGACAACCCCAGATGGGTCAAGCTTCAGAATGATATTGGTCGAACATCGATCCTTCCCTGACATCACCGCGCCACCCTCGCACCCTGCGGCAGTTTTCAGCCACGCCTCGATCGTGAAGCCGACCGTGTTGTTTTCCATCACCGGCCCCGAACTGTATAAGAACGCGCTCGCACCGCTGAAATTGAAGACGCTTGCCTCGCCTGGTTGAGAAGACATACTCACGTCTCCATAGCGTGTGACAAGATGCTTGTTCCCGCTTTTGTCTATCGCTTTTTTGCCATCGTTCCCCAGCACGAAAGCGGTCACGTCTTTCGGAAATGCCTCAACCACGATGTCCGCTCTGCCCCTTCCGTCCTTTACGAACGTTATCTTTCCCGCATTCGCTGGCGGGACGTCATGGACACATGAGACGGCGAAAAGAACGACCATCGCGCCACCAAAGTTCGCCAGAAGCCATTTTCTCATTTTAAAACCCTTCCGTAAACAACGTCTGTTAGTGCCTTACTCATTGGAAACCTTCAACAAAAACAAGAAGTGTCAAAGTGTCATCGCTCCGCTGTGTCAGAGTGTCAGAGCGTTTGGCAACAACGAGCTTTGACACTCTGACACAATGATACGTTGACACTTGGGTTGCCGGGGCAAGCTCCGCATTGTTATGGCAATCGCAGTAAAGCCGCAACTGACGTCTCACCAAGGTTCACCGTTCCTCCACATGGTCTCCTTATTGAACAGCCAATCATACAGTGATTTCCATTTGACGGAACTATCCGCGAAGAGAAATTCAGCCCCCCGGAGATGCCGCACCGCAAGATTGTTGTATTTGCCTGAGGAAGTGAGGTCATAGGTGTCCGCAATGCCATCGCCATCCGCATCCACGGCAAAGGGCCAGGCAGGAGGACTGTAGATTTTTCCATCCCTCGTCCCGCTGTCGGCAAAAAGGAACGTCCTGGGATCGACTTTGCTGAACTTTTTATTCTTGGAGCTTCCTGAGTAGGGGAAAATATACCCAAGATTTGTCCCATAGGCGTGGTTTCCGTCGGGAAGATCGCTGCTTGCGGGGCAGACGAGGGCGTTCTTTTTGGGAGCGGCAATCCATTTGTAGCTGATATTCCCATCATCGGGCAACCCGGCATAGGGAGCCATGGCGGTCGACCATCCGCTCGCCTCCGCTGGCGCACCGCTTGGGAGGTAATCGCTGTAATCCTGCACATAGGAGTACAAGGCATTGCCGATTTGCTTGAGGTTTCCAGCGCAGGATGCCGAGACCGCCCGGTCCCGCGCCGACTTCAACGCCGGAAGGAGTAGAGACGCCAGAATGGCGATGATGGCAATGACCACCAGCAGTTCGATAAGCGAGAAAACAGACTGCGCAACCAGATTATTCCGGGAAATCATTTCACGAAGGAGACCAGAGGAATGGCAACTGACTACCGTCGCCACAAGAGCGCCATGGTCATCAGGCGGTATGGTGTTATTGGCCAATTAAGCACCTCCTTGAATTCAATAGGATAGGCGTTTGGGATTCCGTTGCTCGGGCGCAGATGCGATATCCCTGGCACAAGCTTGTTTGCTTTCTCCAAGCTTCATGCGTATCTTTGTCATATTTTAATGGTTTTGGCGCATGATGCCATACCTGATTCTGCATTTGATATGCCCATTTCGGCATTTGTGATAAGAAACTAGCATGACAGAAGAAAGCCACTATGGAAAACATCAGATACTTCCGCCCGGCGATCGAGCGGCTTGAGGGATACACGCCTGGCGAGCAGCCGAAAATAGCCTCGCTGATCAAGCTCAACACCAACGAAAACCCCTATCCGCCCTCGACAAGGGTGGCCGATTTTCTGCGATCCTTCGACGCCTCGCGGCTTCGGCTCTATCCGCAGCCACTTTCCGACGACCTCCGGGAGGCGATAGCGGCAACGCATGGCGTCAAATCTTGCAACGTCCTGGCGGGCAATGGCTCCGACGACATCCTTACAATCATCACCCGCAGCTTCGCCGGCGAGGGGGAGCTCATCGCCTGCCCGGCTCCGAGCTACTCGC
>Ga0209340_1002445_pt1 | contig 10768 bp, 5 predicted proteins | sample EPASupsiteSAE323_FD_187266 | JGI IMG/M metagenome (GOLD analysis project Ga0209340, IMG submission 187266) | Bioremediated contaminated groundwater from EPA Superfund site, New Mexico - Sample SAE3-23 (SPAdes) (version 2) | ecosystem: Environmental > Aquatic > Deep subsurface > Groundwater >...
AGCTACAAGTTCTCGGAGGGAACTGGAGCTACTACCTATGATTCCTCAGGACATGGATATACAGGGACTCTTAATGGACCTACTTGGACTACAGTTACTTCTACTGAATCTGTTTTATACTGAGATGCCAGTGCAGCTGATTACATATCAACTCCTTCTTTTGCTATACCTAATACTGGGATACTAACTATTGAGACGTGGATGAAGAGTGTGTTCAATGCAACGAAATGATATGGAATATTCTGCGATAATCAACTGAGTGCTGTAGTTGGCTATATAGCTAGTTATAGACAATTTAATACTGATAATTTAATTTATCAATATGCTGATGGTACGTCGGCAAATAGTAAAACTTTTATCAATTTCTTTCAAAACTTAGATAATCAATGAATTCACATTGTAATAGTTTGTGATTATACTAATAAAACAATAAAAGTTTACAGAAATGGAACCCAATTTGGGGCTACTCAAAATCTTTCGGGCACACCTTTGTTTCCTTCGGCTACTAGAACAAAATATGTTGGTGCTTATGGACCAATCACAAATCAACTCATCGACGGCTTCCTTGATGAAGTTAGGATATATAATAGAGGATTGAATGCAGAAGAAGTTGGGGCAAGATATAACAATACTAGGGGGAGATATCAATAATTTTGATTTTTAATTTAATATGTGATATAATAGAAATAACAAATAAAACTTTAAAAATCATTTTATGAAAAAGATTTTAAAAATTAGTTTACCTATTTTGGCAATTACTATTGCCCTAGGTGTATTTTTTATTTTAAACAATCAACAGGTATCTGCTGATACCTGTCCCTTCATTAACGATTTACCAGTAGGTACAGAATCTAATGAAGTTACATTATTACAAACATTTCTTTATCAACAAGGATATTATCCAGAGGGAAAAATAACTGGATATTTTGGGTCCCTAACCAGTAAAGCAGTTTCTCGTTTTCAAAAAGCTAAAGGAATTTATCAAACAGGATTTGTAGGTCCAGCCACAAGAGATGCTCTGTGTTCTAGTTATTCTACTTCTGGTGGTTGTCCATTTACAACTCCATACTTAAGCAAGGGGACTACTTCTGCTGAAGTCAGAGCTCTACAACTTTTTTTAATCAATCAAGTCAATTATCCTACCAATATGGTAACTGGATATTTTGGTCCATTAACAGAAAGATATGTTAAAACATTTCAGACTAACAATAGTTTAACTGCTAATGGAACAATGGATTTTGATACTCGTAGTTTGGCTTGTTCCAAATATTCTAGTGGTGCTTCGCTAAGTTCTTCAAGTACCGGATCAGGTTCTGACCTCATAATCTCCGATATGTCTTTTGCTCCTACTGCTAATATTCAAGTAGGCACAGATATATTAATCGGAGCCAAGGAAAAGAATAATGGTACTCAGGATGCTCCTGCCCATACCTATGACCTATACCTAAATGATTATCGTTTATTCTCTGGTAACTTGTCTGCTTTAAAAGCCGGACAAGAAAAAACAATAAATGTTAATCAATGAACCTGTACTCAACCAGGACTTTACTATTTTAAAATTGTTTTAGACCCATTAAATGCTATTAAAGAAAACAGCAAATTAAATAACACTTCTATTATTACCGTTAACTGTGGGAATGTTGCAGATAATGGGAAATATTCTTGCAATACTTCTACTTGACAATGTGTTCCAGACTCCTCAGGACCTCATACTGGCAAGGCTGCTTGTGATTCTGTTTGTTTAGTTAGTGACAAAACCCAACCAGATTTAGTTATTTCTGATTTTACCCCCAAAACATTTACTGTGGGTAAAGACACAACAATTACTGTTACAGAAAAGAATATTGGTGGGGTAGTTGCTAACTATCATTATTTAACTGCCTTTATTGGTAGTGACACTATTAGAGAAACTCAAATAGGACAATCTACCTTATTATATTCTCTAGATCCAGGTACATCCAAAGACAGTCAGTTTACATTTAATTGTCCTGCTGCCGGTAGTTATTATTTAAAATTCATTACCGATTCTCAATACAATGTTCAAGAGGGGAATAAGAATAATAATGTTTTCTCGGCTAATATTACCTGTACTGCTGGAACAGAAGTTCCAGGAAAATATAAATATACTTGTGATACTGTATCTAAAAAATGTTTCATAGATACCGATGGCACATTCTTAACAGGAGAAAGCTGTTTAGCAACCTGTGCTAAATCATCAGGTACCAATCCAGGACAAGAAACATCTCAACCTAATTTAACTTTCAGCACAGCAGATCCAGGAAATTGTCAAGGAAACAAATTTGTTATACCATTTACAGTTACTAATTCTGGAGCCGGAAAATCAGTGGCTACCAAAGTTGCTATCCTAAAAGATAATTTAACTTCTACTCCTGCTTGTACTGGAGATGTTCCTGCCTTAAATCCAGGTCAGGCAGCTCAAGTTACCTGTAACTATGTTTGTACAGATACTACGTTACATAAATTATATTTCATGGTTGATTATGGTAATACCAATACTGAAAGTAACGAACAAGATAATGTTCTTGTCTCTGATCCAGGTGTTGCTTGTCCAGAAGTTTGTACCAAGCCTGATACAACACCACCAAGTAGTTCAGCTGGTGGAGCTCCTGGAGGAGGATATCCTGGTAAAACTACCGGACCAATTAGTTCTGCTGATGGTAAATTAAGAATTGGTTGATTTACTGTTTCCCCAGAAGATTGCTATAACTGTCCTCAGAAAAGATGTCAGGGTATGACGAGTGCCTATGAAACTGCTAATAATGAATATGGACAGAGTGTAATATATGGTTGTCAAAATTTTGAATCGTGTTCAGATAAAATGGGTAGAAGATTATCTTTCTATCGTGAAAGTCCTCATGAGATGACTTTCTCATATAATGTTGATAATTTTAATAGAACTGGTGCTAAATGTACGATCTATTTTGGAGATGCAGCTAATACTACTCACGATTGTTCTTTTACTGGTCAATCATATTATGGTCCAGATCGTGATGAATCAACTGCTGTAACTGCATACAAATATTCCTATCTTAATAATACTACCGCTCCTATTAAAGTATGTCCATATATGGAAGTAATCGCTGATGGAATTACTTTAAAAACTAGTGCCACTAATGCTTTCTGTGATGGGAAATATGGAGAAGGATATGAAGATTCTACTAAATGTTTTGTAATTTATCCAGAAGGATGAGGTTTTGGACCTAGAGATACTTTTGGTAACAGCTTTGGATGATTATTATTATCTTTCGGCGCCGCTCCTACAGGCGGAAGTCCTGGGGATACAATAACTTTCTCTTGAAAAACTAATGTTACTAATACTATGGCTACTGCCTGATGTAATTTGAAATATGGCGATGGAACAGAAGAAGTATTCCGTTGTAAATCCTATGATAGCCGCACCCATGTCTATACTAAAGCTGGTACTTTTACAGCCCAAATTAGAATAGACGATGACTTTGAACAAACAATGCATTGTCAGGCTATGACAACTACTGTTGTTATCACTGGTAGTGGAAGTGGAGGAGGACAAACTTCAAGATATGCTTGTAATTCTTCAGGTCAATGCATATCAAGTTCTTCAGGACCATACACTCAAGGGGATTGTGACGGAAAATGTTCTACTGCACAAAAAAGATACACTTGTTCTAATGGTAAATGTGTTGAAAGTACTGCCGGATCCTATACTACAAGCAATTGTGATAACAGATGTACAGCGGATAGTGGACAAAAAAGATATTCCATTAAAAGCACCGATACCTTTTATGGTTGTGTAGAAAATTCTAACGGAGCTTATTGTAATAGTACCTGTACTCAAAAATGTACTAGTACTTCTACTAGTACTACAAAATATGCTTCCACTACAACCTCTACGATAAAAACAACTACTACCGTTAAGGCTACCACTACCACATTTACAAAACCATCTTCTGGCTCAACCTGAATTACCTGTTCTTGTACTAGTAATTCCTGTACCGCTAGCTATTCAGGAGCTACAACTAATAGGAGCAACTTTGATTGTGATTGAACAGTTAATGGGGTAGTAAAACAATTTGTGTCTACTTGTGATGAAATAAAAAGCAATGCTAATATTACCAGCGCTTCCGTTAAAATGCTAGATACAGTTAGTGGGAAAACAGATTCCGCTATTTGTAAATAATTCAAGATCTATTTAAAAGAGAAAAACCTTCCGTTTGCACGGAGGGTTTTTCATTATTTGCTCAGTTAAGACATATAAGCCGAATTCTGTTTAAGATGATTATTTATCTGAGAAAAGGGTTGCCCCAATTCTTCAAGCGAGACACTTGTCATTTTAGTTTCCTAAAATGTTTTCTCTTGCACCCAGTAAGGATTTAGCCGTTTCATCCTTCAGGTTACCCTGAGGCTTATCCTAGAAACTAGGATATTCCTTGTCTTTCGACTTGGATCGTTTCTGTTCGCACCTCGTTTAATACCTGTATCTATTTCCTCGTTACCAAGGAGTAAAAGGTATTAAAGGCAGCTGTTAGCTGTTACTTTTTTAGATATATATTGCTATATAAATGGGAGTTCGGACTTTCCTTAGCTTCTGTGCTCATCAGGGGAAAGATAAAATCGCTAAAAAACAATATGGTTTAAATACTTGTTTTACCCCCGATGAGCACAGAAGCCAAAATCATCAGACTTAACTTCGCCTTAGGATTATATCATATTTCAGATAATAAGTCAACCTATTGAATTTCAAGCTAAAATAGTGTAATATAGAAGTATAAATTAATATTACATGGTAAAAAAACATATAAAAAAGAATTTTTGAAGATATTTTTTTCTAATCCTTAGCATTTTTGTTTTAGGCTCTATTTCCTATAACTACTACTATTATCAAAAATCAAAAACCCTAGCCCTGGATGTCTATAAAAAACTCGATGTTGTTTTAAAAGATTTGAATTCTAGTTTTGATACCTTTGAAAAAGATACCAATCAAACAATCTTTTTATCTGGGCTCAATAAGGCAACCCAAGAATCTCAAGATTTAATTCGTAGTAATAATGCGATTATGAATAATTTCTTCGTTAAGCTCAGCCGAGTTAATGGTATTCTCTTTCCTTCACAAGTAGGGGATATATTATTATGACACAGTAATTTTAATGATAAATTAGTTTCTCTTAAAGAAAATTTTAATTATTTCCTAAACCAAGGAATGCGCTTATCTGTCTTTGACCAGGAAAATACTTCCAAAGATTCTTTAAGCAAAATCAAGACTTCTTTATATGAAATGAATAATTTGTTAGGAGAGGACAAAGATTTGGAGGGTAAATTTAGTAACATTGTAGAATTGAAAAAAAGTATTCGAGATTTCAATGTTTTTATAGATAGTTTTGATTTTTTCTTAGGAAATCAAAAAGAAGTAAAGCATTTGGTTATTTTTCAAAGCCCAGCTAACTTAGCTGTTACCGGAGGAAAGTGAGTAGCTTACGGAATTTTAACTTGTAAAAATTCTCAATGTCAATTTGAGAATACCGATTTGGTTTCCAATTTGAATATTGCTATGATTGATAAATTAATACCACCTGAAGAATTAAAATTTGCTAACTCTGTTTGAGTTTTTCAAAACTTTAACTGATTCTATGATTTTAAAATCAGCGCCCAAATTGCTTTAAAATATTATCCAGAAACTACTAAATTTAATAGTTTAATTGCTATTAATAGCAATGAATTAATTGATATTAAAACAAAAAAAGATTTAGATTTGTTTGTTCTTAATCTGAATACCAAACTAAATAGCAGTGGTTTTGCTAACTGGATTTTCGATGGGTTGAATTCTAAAGACATCCAGGCCTATAGCACTAATTCCTCTATTCAGACCTTCTTAACTGATTTTGGGTGGTCTGGTAGCCTTCCTAAGGTCAAAGAAGGTATGGACTATTTAGGTCTAGCCAGAGCCAATACTGGCAGAGAAGATAGTGATTTAAATATTAAAGAAACAGTGAATTTGAAGGTCTCAATTGATGATAAAGGGGAAATTAATAATTCCTTAAATTTTGTTTTAGAGAACAACAATTCTTCAAAAGTAAAAACAAAGAATTTTTCTTATCTTAGGGCATATATTCCTGCTAATTCTGAAATTGTTACAATTAAAACAGCTAGTACAAGAGGTTATGCACCTAAACCATCTATTGATTATTTTAAACAAGGTTTTGTTAATGAATCGAATGTTGAGTCATTGAACATGAAAACTGTTTACATGGATAAACAAGATGCCAAAGTTTTTACTGAAGGCGGATTTAATGGTATCGGTTCCTGGATCATTACTTCCAGTGGAAGTAAAAAGACTACCAGTATAAGTTACAAATTACCATTTAAGATTGATTTAGAGAATAAAAGACAATATAGTATTTTCTTAGAAAAGCAATCTGGTACCAATAGAGTATATAATATCGAAATATCTTATCCCGATAAGAATGACCCAACCAAAATTAGTAGTATTACTAAATCTTTAGATCTTAATCGTAATACTATTTTATCTTTTGATTTAAATTAATATTATGAAAAACATTTTAAATCACCAATCAAGCAGAATTGAATCCAGTGCTCTAATTTTAGCTATCTTTGCTATTATAGGTAGTTGTCTTAGTGTTTTTCGTAATGCCTTATTAGCTAGCACCTTTGGTGCTTCTCGTATGGTAGACATGTATTATGCTTCATTTCGTATTCCTGATTTCATTTTTAATATTTTTATTTTAGGTGCCCTAGCCGCTGGGTTTATTCCTTTATTTATTAAGTATTCTAATATTGGAAAAAAAGAAGCTAATGAATTTGGAACTTCTATCATGGTAGGTATTTCTTTTTTTAGTGCTCTACTTGGTATTATTTTTGTTATTTTTGCTAACCCGATTATTAAATTGTTATTCCCTGGTTTCAGTTCTGCTGATTTACATATTATCGCTAATTTATCGAGGATTATTATGGTTCAACCAATCTTGCTAGGGTTATCTTCCTTGATTGGTAATATCTTGCAAGTTAATAATCTCTATGTTCCCGTAGCTATCGCTCCATTGCTATATAATCTAGGTATTATTTCTGGTATAGTTATTTTCTATCCTCTTTTTGGGCTATATGGATTAGCTTATGGTGTAGTAGTTGGTGCTTTTCTTAATTTAATAATTAAATATTGACCATTTAGAAAAGTTGATTTTGTTTTTTCTATGCCCCATTCTAGTATATTCAAAAAATATATTAAAGAATTTACTTCTTTAACTGTGTTTAGAGCGTTGAGTATTATTAATTTACAACTATTTCTTTTTGTAATTTCTAATGTTGCTTCTTATCTAAAAGCGGGAAGTCTGGGAATAATGACCTTTGCTTCCAATATTCAGGATTTCCCTCGTTCTGTTTTTGCCATGTCTTTTGCCATTGCTTCTTTTCCGATTTTATCCAAACAGTTTGCTAATAAGGAAAAAAAGGAATTTACCGATACTTACCAAAAAACTCTAACTCAGATTCTAGCTTTTTTAATCCCCATTTTCTTTGCTTTTCTTGTTTTTAGAGAACAGATTGTTAGGTTGTTATTAGGATATGGTAAATTTGATTGAAGCGCTACCACTTCTACTATTTTTGTCTTTACCATATTAATATTTGGTTTTGTTGTTCATTCTTTACATGATTTTCTTTTGAATGTTTTATTCGCCGTTAATAATACTAAAGCTCCATTTTTCTCGGGATTATCTGCTTTCAGTATTGCTGGGATATTAGCTTTTTATTTGGGAAAAAAATTCGGATTACCTGGACTGGCTTTAAGTTGTGTTGTTGCCGATACTCTATATTTTCTCTTTCTTTTTCTCAATACTCTTCGTTATCTGGAACCTCAAATTATTAAGAACCTATTTTCTCGAGTATCCTTAATTTCTTTATCTGCTTTTATCTCTGGAATATTCGCCTGATTAACTTTGCATTTTATGAATACTATTTTTAGTTCCTCAAAGATATTCTTTTTAGTTATTAATAGTTTTGTATCCGGAATGGTTATGGTCACTATCTATCTTATCTTAATGTCTTGATTTAAGATGGAAGAATTTAATACGATCATCGGTTTTTTTAAGAAACGTCTCTTTAAACTCAAATAAATGGAAACATATATTAGAAATTTTGCTGTTATTGCCCATATCGATCACGGAAAGTCTACTTTAGCTGACCGCTTTTTAGAGTTAACAAAAACTGTTTCTTCCTCTAAGATGAATGCTCAGTTTTTAGATAAGATGTCTTTAGAACAAGAAAAGGGAATTACCATTAAAATGCATCCCTGCCAAATGAAATATACCTACAATGGGAATATTTATACTTTGAATTTAATTGACACCCCGGGACATGTTGATTTTGGTTATGAGGTATCTCGTTCTTTGGCTGGTATTGAGGGGGTTATTTTATTGGTAGATGCTACCCAGGGAATTCAAGCCCAAACACTAGGGAATCTTTATTTAGCTCAAAAACATAATTTAAAAATTATTCCTGTTTTAAATAAACTAGATTTGAATCCCGTTGGAGTTGATGTTTTAAAACAAGAGATTGAAGATATTACTAATGTACCCAAAGAAGAGATTTTAGCTGTTTCTGCTAAAACTGGGTTAGGGGTTAAAGAATTAATTGAAAAAATTATTGAGATTGTCCCAGGACCAGAAAAACATGATGACAAACCATTAAAAGCTTTAATTTTTGATTCTCGCTATGATTCCTTTAAGGGAGTTTTAGCCTATGTTAGAGTTTTTGAAGGTAAAGTTAAAAAGAACGAAGATATTTATTTAATAGCTCAAAAATTAAAAGCCAAAACCATTGATTTGGGAATCTTTAAACCAGATTTAGAATCCATCGGGGAAATTTCTTCTGGAGAAGTAGGCTGGGTAGCTACTGGATTAAAAGACCCTACTTTAGTTAAAGTAGGTGATACTATCACTCATCTTTCTAATATTGGAGAAGATGGAACCAAAGTTAAAGCCTTAGAAGGGTATTCTGAACCTCAACCAATGGTTTTTGCCGGATTTTATCCAGATAGTAATGATGATTTTGAAAGTCTTCAAAAAGCCTTAGCTCAATTAAAACTAAATGATGCTTCTTTGTTTTATGAAATGGAATCCAATGACGCTCTAGGGCGAGGTTTTCGTTTAGGGTTCTTAGGAATTCTACATTACGAGATTACTTCTTTAAGATTAGAACAAGATTTTAAATTAAATTTAATTACTACTACCCCTACCGTTCCCTATAAAATATATTTTACTAATGGGAAAGTAGATATCGTTAAGAATCCTGTTGATTTCCCAGAATCATCTATGATTTCTAAAGTTGAAGAACCATATATTCGCATGGAGATATTGACTCCTAACAAATATTTGAACTGTGTTATTAGTTTGCTAGCTGGATATCGCTCTGAGCAGACCAACTTAGAAACTCTTTCCGGAGATTTGTTATTAATTAATTACAGATTACCATTATCTGAGTTATTATTAGATCTTTATGATAATTTAAAATCAGCTAGCCAGGGTTTTGCTTCTATGAATTATGAATTAATTGGTTATGAGTCAACCGATGTTTGTAAATTAGATGTTTTATTACACTTTGAGAAATTTGAGAGTTTGTCTTTTATTACTCCCAATGTTAATCTTTATCCAAAATCCAAGAAATTTGCTGAAAAATTAAAAGATATTTTACCAAGACAAGTCTTTCCTTTAGAAATTCAAATCGCTAGAGAAGGAGATATATTAGCCAGAGAAACCATTCCTGCTTTTAAGAAGGATGTTACCGGCTACCTATACGGAGGGGACAGAACCCGTAAGATGAAACTATGAAAGAAGCAGCAAAAAGGTAAAAAGAGATTATCATCACAAGGAAGTGTGGAAGTAGATCCTTCTACTTATAGGAAAATATTTTTAAATAAATAATATGAAAAAACATTTAGAAAATCCTAAAATTAGAATAACTATTGTCTGTATCTTAGGGCTATTAATACTAGCCTTGATTTACAGGGGATTATTTGGTAGTGTAGTGAAGCGTAGACAATTTCTCAAACAGCAATATGATCAATTACAAAAGGAATTGGATTATGCTAAAAAAGAAAATATCAAATTAAAAACATCTGGTAGCAGTCAAACTTATGAAGAATATCTAGAAAAAGAATCTCGTTTATCCCTAGGAATGAAAAAAGAAGGAGAAACAGTAGTTGTGTTACAAGAGGGAACAACTACTAGCACTACTATATCTAATATTAATGATATTTCCAAATCTGTTAATTCAATTTTTAACTTTTTTAAAAAATTATTTAAGTAGTTTATTTGCGAGTGTGGTTTAGTGGTAGAACATGACCTTCCCAAGGTTAAGGCGGGAGTTCGATTCTCCTCACTCGCTCACTTGATTTTTTAGTATTTTTGTGATAATTTAGACATGAGGCTAAACCCTCATGTTGTTTCTAATATGTAGAACGAGAAAACGGAAGATAATCTTCTAGATAATTGTTTAAGGTCCACATTAGTGAGACATTTAGATCTCCAACCCGTAGCGGGCCAAGTGGCTTAATAACCTAAAAGATTATCCGTACCCAGGTTAATACCGTTTTCAGTTTTACAGTTCTGATCTGTTCATTAAAAAAACCATAGTGGAATGAAATATAGTAATATATATAGATTTGAATTAGTAGATTTGAAAACTTGAAAATGATGCGATTAAGTTAAGCTAGATGTGTTTAATTTTTTCCCGAGAAGACAAAATAAAAAACAATTTGGTCTTA
>Ga0209340_1002448_pt1 | contig 10758 bp, 10 predicted proteins | sample EPASupsiteSAE323_FD_187266 | JGI IMG/M metagenome (GOLD analysis project Ga0209340, IMG submission 187266) | Bioremediated contaminated groundwater from EPA Superfund site, New Mexico - Sample SAE3-23 (SPAdes) (version 2) | ecosystem: Environmental > Aquatic > Deep subsurface > Groundwater >...
GGTCACGTTACGGCCAGTGAAGCCGAATAACACGGTGTGAATCGCCGTGAATCTAAATTTTAAAGGAGATCGTTCTATGTTCAAAAAATTCTTCGTCGTTGGTCTTCTGACCGTCCTTCTTGCCTCTTCGTCTGGCTTTGCCCAAGCCCCGGCAGCCGCAGGTTTGCCCGAAAAGGTAACTGCCGTAAAATATGTGACCTGCACCACCTGCGGGGACAAGGAAAGCCCCACCACATCAGCTTTATTCGAAGGAAAAGTCTATTTCTTCTGTGACGAAAAATGTCTGAAGGATTTCGAAAAAGAACCCAAAAAGTATGCGGATAAGCTGAAGGATGCGCCGGGCGCAGATTTGGCGGTGGCCAATGCCAAGGGCAAATGCTTCGTCTGTGAAAAACCTGCGGTCTCGCAAATCTTCAAGACGACCGATGACAAAATCGCTTTCTTCTGCTGCGCCGATTGCAAGGAAAAAGCCAAGGAAGACCACACGGGACACGACCATCAAAAAGAACCTCACGGCGCCCACAAATAGCAATCGTTGCTATCAAACATGGCGGTGAATCGCGACAATAAATCACGATTCACCGCTTTGGTTGGGAGTTCCTGACATGAAAAACGTCAAGCGATTCAAGGTCCGGGGCATGGATTGCGCCGAAGAAGTCAATGCCCTCAAGGAAACGGTCGGCACGCTTCCGGGGGTTCAATCCCTTGACTTCAATCTTATCGACGGCATGATGTTCGTGGAATTCGACCCAAAAAAAACCGATGATGATAAAATCCGTGCCGCCGCCCGCCTGGCTGGTTTGGAGGCCGAGCCCGTAGACGAGAAAAGCCCCTCCGGTGTTGCCGAGCCGGAAGCAACCTGGTGGAAAAAAAACGGCCCATCAATTCTCTGTTGGTGTTCGGGAATCCTGGTCGGTCTTGGGTTTCTGACTCACGCCGTCATGCATGGAAACCTGTTACATGCGTTGATCGGGGGGGAAGGCGTTGCCCATCACGAATTCCCCTTGCCGGTCATCTTGTTTTATGCCGCTGCTGTGGTAACAGGCGGCTGGTTCATTTTCCCGAAAGCATTGCTTGCCCTTCGCCGCCTCCGGGCCGACATGAATCTCCTGATGACCCTTGCCGTTATCGGCGCAATGGTCATCGGCCAGTGGTTTGAAGCCGGAACGGTGACCTTCCTTTTTTCCTTTTCCCTCCTGTTGGAGTCGTGGAGCATTTCCCGCGCTCGTCGGGCTATTCAAGCCCTTGTCAACATCACGCCTTCGATGGCCCGCTACATTTGCCCCAACGACGGGGATATCATGGAGAAACCTGTTGCCGATGTCCCGTTGGGCGCAACGGTTTTGGTTCGTCCGGGTGAACGCATTCCACTTGACGGCATCATCACCAAAGGCCGTACATCGGTAAACCAGGCCCCGATTACCGGGGAATCCATGCCAGTCAGCAAAGAAGAAGGCTCCGAAGTTTTCGCCGGAACGATCAACGAGGATGGTTCCATAGAATTCAAAGCCACCAAACCCGCAGCCGATACTACCCTTTCCCGGATCATCCGCATGGTCGAGCAGGCCCAATCACGCCGGGCCCCGGTCGAACAATGGGTCGAAACCTTCGCCCTTTATTACACTCCCGCCATGATTTTCATCGCCGCATTAGTGGCAATCGTCCCGCCGCTCTTCACCGGCCAGTGGGCCAAATGGTTTTATGAGGCCCTTGTCATGCTTGTTATCGCTTGCCCCTGCGCCCTGGTGATCTCAACCCCGGTAAGCATTGTCGCCGCTCTTACGGCGGCGGCCCGCGCGGGTGTCTTGATCAAAGGCGGTGCATTTCTTGAGGCCGTAGGCCGGGTGAACGCCTTCGCCCTTGACAAGACGGGCACGTTGACGAAGGGTCTTCCCGAAGTCCAGGAAATTGTTCCGCTGAACGGTCATACCCGAAGCGAGCTTCTAGCCCGGGCGGCAGCACTGGAGGTTCACAGCGAACATCCCCTGGCTGCCGCCATTTTGCGCAAGACCCGCGCGGAAAAGGTTGAACCACTCATTGCCCGGGACTTTCGCGCGCTGAAAGGTCTAGGGGCGGAAGCGTTCATCGAAGACAGTCTTTTCTGGGTTGGCAGTCACCGCCTTTTGCACGAAAAAGGCGGTGAAGAAAAAATCATGCACACCCACGCCCAGCGCATGGAAGACGCCGGTCATTCGGTGGTGGTAGTAGGAAGTGACCGCCACGTTTGCGGCATCATCAGCGTTGCAGATTCTATCCGTCCGGAAGCCCCGACTCTGGTTCATGATCTGAAGGCGGCCGGGATAACCCATGTCATCATGCTGACTGGCGACAACCAGGGGACTGCCGACGCAGTGGGCAAGGCAGTAACGCTCGATGAGGTCCGGGCGGAGCTGCTTCCTGAAGACAAAATGAAAGCCATCGAAGAATTGAAGCAAAAGTTTGGTGGCGTTGCGATGGTCGGGGATGGCGTCAATGACGCCCCGGCTCTTGCTTCTGCAACGATCGGCATTTCCATGGGTTCCGCTGGTACCGATGCGGCGATTGAAACTTCGGATATCGCCCTCATGTCCGACGACCTGTCACGCCTGCCCTGGCTCGTTCGTCACTCCCGCCGGGCTTTACGCATCATCCGCCAAAACATCTTTTTTTCGCTGGGAATCAAAGGATTATTCATGATTCTTGCCCTTCTGCAAATGGCTACTCTTTGGATGGCAATAGCGGCTGATATGGGCGCCTCGCTCCTGGTGATCTTCAACGCGCTCCGACTGCTGAACGACTCAAAAGGCTGAACAGGTGCGAAAAAAAACGTCGGCAAAGAAAACGAAAAAACCAGTTTTGTCTAATGTGCTTTCCATCCTGTTTTGGCTTTGTATGGTCTTTGTCGTTACCGGGCTTGTTATGACAGGGGGCTTGTTCATTTCTGACAATCTGAAAAGATGGACTGCCGCTCATTCAAAAGGTGTCGAAACAGGCAACATCCCAACAAACAAAGTTGACCCGATAAGCAGCAAACCCATAATGCCCGGGATCACATCCACTTACCAGCAGTATATTATCGGTCATTGTTGCGCTGACAGCAAAATTGAATGGAACCAACTTCGCCCGGAACAGAAAGCTGAAAAATTCCAGAGTTTTCTATCCTCTAGCACTTCGCCTCTATAGCGAATTTCAAGGTCCATTTGCGGTTGGTCACAAAACCGTTGGGTTTAAGTCAGCAAAGGAGAATTTTCAAATGATTCGTAAATTTGCGTTTTTGATTTCAGTAGCTGTCATTATGGTTTCCGTCCCCGCTTTTTCCCAGGAAGAATCAAAGGGAAGGAAACTGACAATTATTTGGCAAAGGCTTGTCGATCAGAAAAACCAAACCTGCTCCCGATGCAGCGAAACAGGAGTTGAAGTCGAACAAGCCGCTAGGAAAATTCAACAAGCTTTTCAGCATCTTGGTGTGGTCGTGAAATATCGCGCTGAGAAAATATCTCTCGAGGAATTCAATAAGGCTCCACTGGCTTCCAACCGAATTACCATCAATGAAAAGTCGGTTGAAGAGTGGATTGGTGGGTCTTCTGGAAAGAGCCGGTGTAACTCGTCTTGCGGCACAAACGATTGTCGGACGGTAAAATGTGACGGGCAGGAATTTGAAGCCGTCCCTGGGCGTCTCATCATTAAAGCCTGTTTATTAGCTCTAGCAAACCTCTTCTAATTCCAGGAAGTAGCCAGGTCAAAACCACGGTCGCTTTCGGAACTCTAAAAATGGAAAACTAATAGGAGGTTACACAAAACAATGAACATGATCTATGAGCGGGAAGCAAAGGGAAATATTGAAGTGGTTGGGCTACGATTGGAAGCTGCGGTTAAAGCAAGAAAATTTGGTGTAATCAGTGTCTTGGACCTTCAGGCAAAGATGAAAGAAAAAGGCGTTAATTTCACGAATCAATGTCGCATTTACGAGGTTTGCAATCCTCAAAAAGCCAAACAGGTATTGGAAAATGACATGCGCATTTCTACGGCATTGCCATGTCGAATTTCCCTTTACGAGCAAAACGGTAAAATAATACTCGCAACTTTGCTACCGACAGAGACACTTCGATTATTTGGGCAAAAGGCCCTGGAATCCGTGGCGGAAGAAGTAGAACGTGAGATCAAAGGAATGATTGACGAAGCCGCGGGCTGAACAGTCTGTATCCAACTAGCATTTCAAAGCCTTCCTGATGTGAAGGTAAAATAGAAAACCCGGCAAGGAGATTTGGCTTCCCCTCTCATTTCCAGAAACCTACGATCCCCACAGGGCCATTTCAACCATGATTTGGTGCGACTCAAGCCCCCCAGACACGTTTGAGGGTTTCACGGGAAACCCCGAAACAACGCTTTTCTCCGCTGAAGTCCATCAAACGAGCCTGAGTCAAAGCCAGAGGCGCTGAGTGAGGCCATTTTAGCCTATCTCCCAGAAAAGACCTGTTTTGGAGCCTTTTTCAGCCAGTCGCATGTAGGGATCTCGCAGCGGATACCCACCTCTCCCTCTACTCAAAAATCGGCAGGGAATGTGCCAGCCAGGCCGCCGGGTTATCTCCGGGTTTTGAGTGCCAGCACAGTTTGAGCAATCCCCGCCGCCGCGCCTCCGGCGAGGGAACCAACTCCCTCAGGGTCTCACCAACGGGAAGGTGGATGAAAAGCAGTTCACCGCCTTTTTCCCCTCTGGACCGCCCATCGCATTTTCAGTGACGATGGGCGGCTCCGCCGGGGAAGAAAGGCTACCGTCCGCCATTTAGCCGGGATCGGCGCGGCCGGGAATAAAAACCGTCAAGGAAGCGCTGGGGATGAGGGGTTCCTATGCTCCAGCTTTTTTGAAACCGATCTGTGGTTTCTTTTTCTGAACCGGATGAAGCATCGTGTTGATCGTAGCAAAGATCACCTTTATTTCGTTATCCTGGCCTCTGACCTTCTTTTCCAATTCCCCGATTTTTCGGGCAAGCTCTTCGTGAGTGCCGATCATCTTTCGCAACTTCACGAATACTCGCATAATTTCAACATTCATCCGGATAGCTCGATCACTATGCAAAACGCTGGAAAGCATCGCAACTCCCTGTTCGGTAAACACATAAGGCGGATGACGACGGCCACCATGTGAACTTGATATTCCATTTTGGAATCTCAAGTTTTGAAACTCGCTCTCAGACAGTTGAAACATGAAATCGTCTGGAAACCTTTCCAGGTTTCTTTTTACCGCTTTATTAAGATTGAAGGTGGTCACGTCATACAGTGTCGCCAGGTCTGAATCAAGCATTACACGCTGGCCACGCAACACAAGAATTTTTGCTTCGATCTTTTCGTTTGCGATAAGTTCTTTACTCATGTGACTTTTTCCTTTTTTTTGCGAGACCCTGGGCAAGTCCGTCAAGAAACCGCTTCCGAACGACTTCACGGTCCGCCGAATCGCTTTCAATGCCGGAAATGGTTACCGTCTTCCAGCCGTTCCCAAGCTGTTTTTCAGAAATGAACCGATCATCCTTTATGTCATTGTTCAACCAGTCCAAAGCTTTTGTCACCTGGCCAAGCGTGGATTTGCCCATCGGCTTGATGACATCTCCTTTTTGCTGGTAACGAATGACCGGATAGAGCGCGTAAACAATATCACCACCAGGAAACAAAGACGGTTCAACCAGTTTTACAACCTGTCGGATCTTATGACCCCGCGAACTCAGCCCCTCGACGAGATTCCTTTGAATGGAATACCCGGCCGGGTCGATATCCGAAATGCAGAAGATGCTCTTTTCCGCATCCTCACCGGCTTGAAAAAGATCATCTGAAAAATACTCCAGGGAAATCACCGACGGTTCGCCTCTCATGCAGATAAAAGAGACGCCGACTTCTTTCGCCAGGTCGCGAATGAAAAAGAAATGCCCGGCTTTCTCCGATGCAAGAATGATCTCCGGGTGCGTCTTTCCGATTCCCCGGTATGGTTCACCCATGTCCATGAACCCGAAATCCTTATACCGAAAAAGCTTTTGTTCCTCGATCATTTCCTGAAGAGCGCTATAAAAAATATCCACGTCTCCGGGTTCGAGAATGTTGGAATGATACGCCAGAGTGGCCTTGATCTTGTACCACATAGATCGAATGTTGCCGTCGCTGAGTTTTTCTATCCCCTTCCGCATCCAGCGGTGAAGCTGATAAATGATATTCTTGATGACCCGCCGCTTGTCGATCCGGTTTACTAACATCTGCCGAAAGTAGGTCAACATCCGTTCCCGCGTGAATTGCCGAATGTCCCATTTTTTCTTGAAGGCATCGACCGCGGCCGCGTCTTTCGGGTCCAGGTCGAAAAGTTCCCGCCACCCGAAATCAATCAAGCCCAATAACCGCAGTTTCCTATCATCCGGGTGTTCCGGAACGACGTGATGAAGCGTCTTGAGCCGAAAATAATCCTTCAATATCCCCGAATATTTTTGGGTAACGGGAATCCGTTTTTCAGCCCCTTCGAGGATGATTTCACACTCTTCCTCAACTTCTCGAATTCGCGCGGTTCCGCCCGTGGTCGGGGGTTCACCATCTTCTCCCGGCTCTTCCGGAAATCGGTTGTAAATGGCGGTGATCCGGTCCAGAGGAACCAGAAACGACCGGTGAACCTGTAAAAAATACCCCTCGAATTCTCTTTGTATTGCTGCTAAATTTTGTACAATACTGTACTTATTTCCTGATTCTGTTATAGCGTAGACTTTTCCGTCTTCCCCGTGAAAATAAACTATTTCCTTTATTCGTACAAGGCCATCATTCCGGGTAATAATATGCCTTTCCGGCAACGTGAGCCGGTCAACCTGTTTTTCCAGTTCCTGAGTCATTTCAATCTTTTTTCGAATTCGGCCAGGTTGCTATTGGTAACGGCGTTGACCACCGGTTCCTTGATTCCCTCGAACCACAAATCCCGGGCCGCCGTAACTTTCAACCCGCGAATTTTGGTCAAATTCACGATGTAATACTTGCTGGTTCGCATGAAATGCGGATGTTCGAGCAACTGTTTCTCGATCTCCCCCAACCCGTAATTGCTATAAAAGCTTTCAGTGGCCGTTTTGAAAAGAGTCTCTTCCCGGCCCTGGTCTGATTTGGTGGAGATATAGCAAACATCCGCCAGTTTCACCAGAAAGATACCCATAGCCGGATCGGCCGGAGTAACCGGAAATCGCTTGATAGGCGGTTCGAGAAGTGTCAACTTCTCAAGAATTTTCTGTAAAACATCGCCCTCACGTTTTGGCATCCTTTATTCCTCCTGTTTTACCCTTGCGCCAGTTGGCCCTACGAGCGTTGATTTGGCCTGTAGGCAATCGTGTTTTCAAATCCCGGCCGTTTTCCCTCAACTCCGGAAATACGATCCCCCCAGGGCCCTTTCAGGCCTTTTTGCCGCGTTTGGCGGCAACTTTCTTGACGGGTTTCTTGACGGGAATTTTGTGCTTTTTGGCAAATTCCCTAAGTTCCATCGCCGGCGCTTTAACTGGTTTTTTCGCGGGTTTCTTAATCGTCTTCTTCGCCGTTTGCTTCACCAGATTCTCTTTCGAACATTGAAAAGTCACCGTCAAATTTTTCTTGTTGTTGTCGCTGATTTCCAGGGTAATTCCTTTTCCGGAAAGCTCCTGTATCAACTGATCTTCCAGGCCGCCATCGACCAGATAAGTGAAAAATCGTTTCGCCATCTCACCGGATTTCAGGCCGGTGAAATTGAGACTCACCGTATCACTTTTGGTATCGGCGGTCATTTTGAACATTTCAACGGAAACCGGGTCCCCTTCTTTGAGATCAACCTTTTTCATCTTCCTTTTATCAACGTAAATTTCCCGGGGTTCTTTGGTGTTTGGATCTCTCACTACGACAACCGCAACATGACCTTCAACGCGATCAACCACCCCGGCCACTCTTTTCTTTTCAGGCAATTTTATTTTCCCCTTTCGATGTAATAGTTTCCTTCAAGGATACTTGAAAGAGAAAATCCCGGCGAGTGAAAAACTGCCGCCGCGATCGACTCAAGTATTAAAAAAACAGTTAGGAATCATATCTCCGCATTTTTTGCGGTTCGACAAATTGAACCCACATTTTTTGAAGGAATCCAAGCCCGTCAAGCGGATCGGATGTATTTACCGGTGGTTTCCACGGTTCAACTTTCGCGACCGGACGGTTTAAAATGTCCTCAATCGGATCCTTATCCGGCTTTTTGGACAGAGTATCAACCTTTGCCTCAATAGCTAGGGTAGTTTTTCGGGTTGATTCAAGATCGTTTGCCAGCTTCATAATGATAGTGTCTGTTCTTTGGCGCTCTTCTGCTTGCCGCCCAATCAAAGTATCAATGGTTTTCTGTTGATTGCTTATGACTTCCTGAAGATGTTTAACTGTCATCGTTTCAACCGGTTGAGAACTGGTTGAATTACAGGCTGGGGATGTTTTTTGCATAGCTTCCCGTAGAATCTCGACACCTTCCCTGGTGATATAGGTTGTGTTTTTTTCTTTAACGACATGGTTTTCAACCAGTTGAGGATCGGTCTTCAACCGTTTATAAACTCCGGCCGGGGTAACCCCAAGCTCTTGGGCCACCTGATTGATTTTCAACTTTTCCATGGTAATCAACTCCTATTCAACCGATATTCAACTCGCTGAATACCTTATCGACAAATTCATTTTTTCTGCTTATACGGAGGTTTTTACCTCCGGCCGTCTCTTTTCTCAGTGTATGGAATCGCTGTATTTCCCCTGGGGCACTAAAAATCAGTGGTTTCCTTTCCTGGTGCGGTTTTTCCAGTCTTCCCGATAAGATAGATTATGTAAACGGGTATCATGAAGTCGTCTTCAGAAGCCGTTCTTGTGGTTTTCAACTTCCAGAGAGTACCGAAAAATCGAAGAATATCCTCTTTCGTTGCCTTACAAAAAATTCAAAGTTGTGTGCCCCAAGTTTGATATTTTTGAGGAAAGTATTACATGTTTTGTTTTTGTAATTGTTTCAAAAAAACAAACGGACAAACATTAGTTTGCTGTCTCGAAAAAGCGGGTATGGGGTGGGGGTTCTTTGTAAGTAAGTTAGTATCTTTAAAAGCTTTAAAAGCTTTTAGGAGGTCGGAAACTAGCATCAAATGTGAATCTAACTCCTCAAACTATTACATTTTGAGGAAAAACTATTACATTTTGAGGAAAAACTATTACATTTTGAGGAAAAACTATTACATTTTGAGGAAAAACTATTACATTTTGAGGAAAAAGCTATTACATCTTGACTTTAATGTAATAATTTCCTAAAATATCAGCATGAATAAAGGAACCTTAGTTCGAAAATCGAACTATTTGATAGAGGCGTCTTACAAGCTTTCCTTGAACGAGCAAAAGTTTGTTCTATTGCTTGCTTCAAAAATCAAACCCTCCGACGAAGACTTTCATCCCTATAAAATAAGCATTTCAGATTTTCTGAATTTCCTGGAAATTAAGACCCATTCCTATGACCGGTTAGACCAGATCATCGATACCCTTATGGGAAAGAAAATGAAAATTTCTTTCCTAGATGATGAGGGCAAGCAAAACATTCTTAACGTGAACTGGATTTCATCTACGAAATACAGGGTGGGGGATGATTCCATCGGTATTCGTTTCGATCCGGAATTGAAACCCTTTTTACTCCAGTTGAAAAAGCGGTTTACTTCTTACCGGCTTCGGGATGTAATTCAGTTGCGAAGTAGCTTTTCCATAAGAATCTATGAGCTTTTAAAGCAATATGAGGGCCTTGGGGAAAGGACGATAGAAGTTCAAAAGCTTCGAGAAATGCTTGGTGTCGAGCCTGAACAGTATTCTCTTTATGCAAATTTTAAAATGAGGGTCATTCTGCCAGCCAAAAAAGAATTGGCTGAAAAGACGGATCTTTCCTTTGATTTTGAAGAAATCAAAGAAAGTCATGCCGTGAAAAAACTTCGGTTTTTCATCAAAATTAAAGAAACGGCTCCCGTTGCTTCGGAAACTTCCGCTGTGGTTGTTTCTCCCGAAGTTGTTGAACTCCAAAAGCTCTACGACCACCTCCCTGACCCTTATCGGGAAATGCTTTCGGTGAAGGAATTAGTACGAAAGGCTTTTGCCGAAAAGGGGTTTGATTTTGTTTTGAGAAATATTGAATACGCAAATGAGGGATCAAACGCAGTAAATCCCGGGGCCAGTTTGGGAAAGGGAAGCAATTATCGGAATTATTTAGCGGCATCGCTGAGAAAAGATTTTGGCTTGCCTCGACTGGATGATTTGAAGATCAAAAAGGCAAAAGAAGACGCGGAGAAAAAGAAAGCCGATGAGGAAGCCAGGGAGCGGCGAAAAAATCAAGAGCAGGAACAGCACGAGAAGGAAGTTTCCGCCAATATACAAATTTACTTGAAGAATCTTAGCCCTGAGGGAATCAACACTCTCAGGCAGGAAGCCATTGACCGAATGAGTCCTGAAAAACAGGAATTGGTTAGTAAAAAAGGCCTCGGTTCTGAAATGATGGTTAAATTGGCAATGGAAAGCATTATTCGAACCCGAATAAAGGAAATCTGATCGGTCGGAGGAAAATTATATGCCTGTTATCCACCAACAAAACGGATTCAATTATTCAATTGAACCGGAATGTTCAGAACCGCCGTATGTCTGCATTCTCAAGGAAAACATCGCCATTCTGGTGGCTATTGGAATCCCCGAAAAAGAACTTCCCCACATCATCAGCAACGAAAACGCCTCTCAGGATGAGCTTGACGAGGCTTTTACCACCGTTTC
>Ga0209340_1002453_pt1 | contig 10731 bp, 10 predicted proteins | sample EPASupsiteSAE323_FD_187266 | JGI IMG/M metagenome (GOLD analysis project Ga0209340, IMG submission 187266) | Bioremediated contaminated groundwater from EPA Superfund site, New Mexico - Sample SAE3-23 (SPAdes) (version 2) | ecosystem: Environmental > Aquatic > Deep subsurface > Groundwater >...
CGGGTTTTTATTTTCCTTTTTCCCTTTATCTTAATCCCAAGGGCTCGTAGTCGATTGGTAAGACGCCAGTCTCACACACTGGAGATACGCGGTCCGATTCCGCGCGAGCCCACTACGCTCTTTTTCTAGAACTGGCCTGTTTAGCCGCGTCTCATCCCGGCAGCGGCCTTGATTGCGTCCTTCATCGCCTGCTTGCACGGGTCGGACTGGATATGCTTACGCTGCTGCCGCTGGAAAAACGAAAGTGCATAGATGGGGCAATCAAAATGGGGATTTCTGGCTAAGCCCCAAGCTTGCCGAGTTTTTAAGCGGGCTTTGGGGTGGGCGTGGTCTTTGCAAGCTCCTTCTCCACGTACTTGTAGGTTTTTTGCGATATCTCGCTGATTGCCTGGTTGGCCTGCCAGTAGTCCGTTCCCCTGCTCATCACGCAGAGTACGTACGGCTTTTTGGGAACGTACACTATTCCGCAGTCGTGGTAGAGCCCGGTGCTTGCGTCAAAGCCCACCTTGTGCGCCACCTTAACGTCCGAAGGCAGTCCCGCGGGAAGCTGGGTGTTGTAGTCGGTCTCGGACATTATCGAAAGGGCGATTTGGGAGAACGGCCTGCGAAGGTACGTGGAGAGGTAGAGCGAGCGCAGTATGCTGCTGTATCCCTTCGGCGAGATGGCGTCGTCGGTCTCGTTGTCTGAGCGGATGCCAAGCGCTATCTTTGCCTCCTCGAGTTCGGTGTAGGAGAGCACGCGCCTGTTGAGCGTCAGGAGCGCGGTGTTGTCGGACTCCTTTATCATGATGCGCAGGAGTTCGCGCACGGTTATCTTGTAGCCTGCGCCCTTCTGCGCAAGCGAGCCGCTCACGTCGTTCAGGTCCTCCTCGTTGAGCAGGACGTAGTCTTCCAAGGACGTTTCCTCCTTTTCCACCTTCTTGAGCACCGCGACCATTGTGGGCACCTTCAAAAGGCTCATGGGGAGGTACTGGTCCTTTTCGTTTATCCCAATCCAGGCTCCTGTGGTCAGGTCCTCGAAGTAGACTCCGAAATGGCCCGTAAGCCCAACATTGGAGAGCGTCTCGTTGATTTGCGGCTTGAGCGGCTGGTAGGACACCGTCCAGGCCTTGCGCTCCTCAAGGTACGTGTCGACGTCAAGCCAGGCGACTTTAGGCGAGAGCAGGCCGTATTCCTGTGGCGCACTGGCAGGGTTGAGCGTCTGGCATGCAAAGTATATGTTGGCCGCAAGCGAAAGCAGCAGGATGATGCAGAGCGCTTTTTCCTTTGTGTTCAGTTGGGTCTTGGGAAACAAAAGAATCCGCTCTCAAAACCAGCATAGGCTCAGTATCTTATAATAATCTTGTCGCCGAGCCGCGAGATGTAGTCGAACTCGAAGTCAAGCTTCTGGCCGCTGCCGGTCTGTACGATGAACGCGCTCTTGCGGCGGTTTATGCCAACGACCTTGCCAATCATGCTGCCGATTTCTGTGTAGACTTCCTTGCCCTCAAGGTTCATGCGCGCGATGATGCTTTCTTTTAGCCTCTTTGCAAAGTGCGAAACCACGAACATCGCAGCTGCGCCCACTATGAGTGAGTAGAGGAAGTCGGAAAAGTACACTGTCCCGATGACCCAGTCAACGGCAGTTCCTATGATCAGCCAGAGCAAAAGTATCGCAGCTGCCTGGGTGATGTTGTCCGAAATCAGGTACCTCTTCTTTTCCATCAGCGCCTGTATCGCGTTGCCTGCAACTATGATGAGCAGCGCAGCAGGCAAAAGCAGGAGTGTGACCTTGACCGACTCCGCGGCGAGCTTGCCGAGGTTTGCCGAGTCCGCGTTGAGCGCGTGGTCTACTCCCAAAAACAGCGAGACCGCTATCAGCGGCAGGGCCGCGAAGTAGAATATCGTGCTGACCTTGTCCAGGGAGAAGCGGAACTTTGACATCGAGCGTATCAGGGTCTCCTCCACTCCGAACCCCTTGAATATGAAGTACATTCCCAGTATGAACACGAACAGCCGCAGGCCGGCTTCCTGCAGGAAGAAGTACAGCAAAAGCGCAAGCCCCGGGATGCCGAACACGATGCGCGCGTAGTGCGGCTCCTTGAGCTTTTCTAAGATGACAAAATAGGTCTTCTCAAGCTCCTTGGTCTGCTTGATTGTCACCGGGAAGATGCTGTTGATCTTGATGCGCGACTGTATCAGCGGGAGTATCTGGTCGTCGCTTGCGCCGTCGCTCACATAAACGCAGGCCTCGGCAGGGAAACCCGCCATGACCTTTTCCAGCTGCTCGACCACGTTGCTGTACGCCTTGTAGCCCAGGCCGGCGTGGCCTGTGAGCGTGGCAATCTCGCAGTCGTGGTCTGCGCTGAGCTCGTCGTAAATCTTGATTGCCTTGAATATGGCGTTGCCGTCGGAATCCTCAGGGTCGGCGACAAGGAACTTGGCAGCTGCCTCGAAGTTGACCTTCCTTCCAATTAGCGGGCCCTTTATCCCCGCCTTCTGGCCCAAGTCGTCATCGATGTCGACGTTGATTATCAGTAGACGTTTTGCCTCTGCCATTTTGACCGAATTAATTGGTCTTTTAGGGGATAAATAAGTCTTGCTTTGAACGCGGTCCGGTCCTGTGTTTGCTAGGTCCCTTGTCCGCGGTACCATCTTTCGTATTGCTTGTGGTCGCCGACGAAAAGAACCAGCTTCTGCTTGTCCCTGATGGCGAATGCTATCCTGTATCCGCCGACTTCCTCGACAAAATAAGGCAGCCCGTGGCGCAGGTGCCTTGAAGTGGAGTCGTCGCTTTCCAGTTGGATTGCCTTTTTGAGGATTCGTTGACGCACGGACTTGTCCATCTTGCCAAGCGTTCGCTCCGCTTCCTCCTCAAACAGCACATCGTACGGTGGCATCGTCCTTTCGCCTTCATCGCCTTGTCCCGTATTTTTCAAGCACCGCGTCAAGGGGCACTAGCTTGCGTTTTCCGGACTCGATTTCCGCGCTGACTTTCTGCATCTTGCGTATTGCAAGCTCGTCCTCGATTTCCTTTGCACCGGTTGAGACGTTGAACTCCTTTCCCAAGTGCATCACTCCCGCACGCAGCGCCTCGGTCTTTGTCTGGTAGTAGCCAAGAGCGACCAGCTTTTCAAGCACTATTTCCGGCGCTCCGGTAAACCGTACTACTGTTTCACCCATAAAAACACCACTAATATTTAGGTATTTTAGTGGTTATTAGCCTTTGCAGGCCGCATTTCCGTTGCTGTGGCCTTGTTTGTTTCCGGTCCTTTACCAAGCCTTAAAAACTCGAATATGCACTTATTACTACTGCACAGTAGTAATGTGTGGTTGTTTGGTTTTGGCCTCAATTTTTGACGACAGGCAGGTACTGGTGTTCGTAAGCATCATAGCAGCGTCCATAGTCCTTGCAGGCTCGGTTTTCGTGCTCAACCTGGTAAACCCGGTGCTCTTTGCATTCGGGCTCCTGTTCTTTGCGCTCATAGTCTTCCTCTTCCCCCGTTTCGTGGAGTTCAAGGAGTACGAGCGCGGAGTGCATTTCCGCCAGGGAAAGCTTCACGGCGTGATGGGGCCCGGATGGGTCTGGATGCTCCCAGTCATCGACTCGTACACACTTGTTGACCTTCGTACGCAGGCAGTGGTCATTCCCTCCCAGAAGGTCATCTCCTCAGACGGGGTGGTGATGAACGTCACCGCTTCCATCAACTACAAGATAGTCGACCCGGCAAAGTACGTCATCTCGGCAAAGAACATCAGCCAGCTTCTCAACCTCTCTGCCATTGCATCGCTGCGCGAGACTTCGTCCAAGCTCTCCTATACCGACATCGTGCTTCATGCGGAAAAGCTCGCAGCCGCGCTCAAGGCGGCAATCGACGCCGAGTCCGACACCTGGGGAATCGACGTCTCCATCGCAGACATCAAGGACGTGGTGCTTCCCAAGGACCTGCTTGAGGCGATGCGCCTCAAGGAGGAGGCCGAGCAGAGAAAGGACGCCATAGAGACCCAGGCAAGCATCAAGCAGGTTTACCTCAAGGCGCTTGACGACACCGCCTCCAAGCTTTCGCCCCAGACGCTTTCATACCTGTACTTGGACGCGATGCGCAAGATGGTGCTCTCAAAGTCAGCCAAGGTAATAGTGCCCGTTGACTTTGCAAAGGTCGCGCCGGAATCCCTGATGCGCTCGATGCTCACCGCAGGCGACAAGGAAAAATCCGTCTGAGCAGTACGACTATTGTTCGGCCAGGCTCGTTACTTCTTTTCGTGTTCCCAGCCAATCAGCTTGTCCTTTCCCTTCCTTACCCAGGACTCGATGGCGTCAAAAATAAGCTTGCTCGAGTCGCCCTCGCCGTAGGGGTTCTTTGCCTTGGACATCTTGGAGTGGTTCTTCTCGACGTATTCAGCAGCCTTCACTATTGTCTCGGCGGAGTCGGGGTGCGCAAGCACGTTCGCTCCGGCCTCCACGCTCTCGGGCCGGTCGGTGACATAACGCACCGTGATGCAGGGCACGTGCAGCGCAGCAGCTTCCTCCTGCATCGAGCCGGAGTCCGTGCAGACAAAGCGGCACTTGCTCATCAGAAACATTATGTGCGGATACGACGGGATTTCCTCGATGCGGTGGACGTTGGGCTCGGCCTTTATCATTGCCTCAAGCCCGTAGTCGCGTATGGCCGCCTTTGTTCCCGGCCTAATCGACCAGACCACGCAGTAGCCCTTCCTTGCAAGCGCAACCGCGCCCTTTGCAGCTGCGGTGAACCTTTCCTTTGAAATGGTGGTCTCGCGCCTGTGGATTGAGTAGTATATCGTGGGCTTGGAGAAGTCCACCCCGTGGGAAAGGAAGAAGCCCTTGCCGCTTTCCCCGCGCTTTGCGGCCCATATCGCCGCGTCAACGACCGTGTTGCCAACAGTGTATACTCGCTCCTTTGCAAAGCCCTCGTTTACGAGGTTCTTTTCGTTGGTCTTTGTCGCTGCAAAGAAAAGGTCCGAAGCTGCGTCCGAGCACCGCGTGTCAAGCTGCTCCGGGAACGGTTCCCGGCTAAAGGTACGCAGTCCTGCCTCAATATGGCCAACTGGCACCAATGAAAGGTAGGAAGTGAGCGCGCCGGCCATCGAAGTCATCGTGTCGCCGTGCACCAGCACCATGTCGAAGTCCTTCTCCGTAGTCAGGAGCTTGTCCAGCGAAAGCATCATCCGCGCCACGCTCTGCGCAGGCGTCCTGCACTCGCCAAGCTCGAAGCGGTGCGCAGGCTGCGGCAGGTCCATGCTCTCGTACACCCCTGCAAAGAGGTGGTCGGAGTAGTGCTGGCCGGAGTGTATAAGTACCGGCTTGTGGCCGCGTTTTTTGGCCTCCCAATACAGGGGGGCCATCTTGATTATGTCTGGCCGCGTGCCGGTGAGGATGCCTATCTTCATAAGAAAATCAGCTTAACTAAATAGGGAAAAGACGGGTTTTAAGGCTTTCAGGCAACAACCGCCTTTCAAATCTCTATGTTGACCCAGGTCATGATGCCGCGCAAAAGCATGAACGTGCCGAACTCGCCGGAAATCCATCCGATAGCAACCGCGTTGGACATGAGAAAGAGCCCCATCAGCACGTCAGAGCCGCCGTAGAATATCTTTGATTCGATGGTGTACGGGGTTATGTGCGCGCCAACAATAGTCATCATCGCCCTGCCCAGCATGAACATGGACACCAGGTCCATCCAGGCCACCTGGGGCGCGAAGAACAGAAACACCGAAAACACCAAGTCGGTGCCGCCGTAGAAAATCCTGGAAATGATGGACATTGGAAGTCACGTCAGTCTATAATCATGCCCGCTGCGGTAGCGCCCGCCCGGACCAGCAGGATTCCGCCAAAAGTGCCCGCGGGGTCTCCGAGCGCAGCCGAGTTGGCCAGCATGAACAGGCCAATCAGCACGTCCGTACCGCCGTAGAACACCTTGGTAAGCAGCATCTCCGGCGGCAGCGTGGCCTTGAGCAGGGTCATCACGCCGATTCCGATGAGCCAGAACGCCATTATGTCCGAGTCGCCCACGCGGGGCGCCACGAAAAGCAGGAAGCCGCCTATTATGAAGTCAAAGCCGGAATAGACTATCTTGCTGATTATGGACAAACTGCATTCCCACCCGTGCGACCGGGTTTGCCCGGTTGCGGTTTATTACTTGACAATATGTCCGGAAAAAGAAAAAAGGGGATTGCCTGCTTATTCAGGCGGCTCTAAGGGCAACGGTTCCTGCGGCGGCTTGCGCAAAAGCAGGAACGCGGCAGCAGCTGCCCCCAAAAGCGCTACTCCTGCCACCACCCAAAGCATGTCTATTCCCTGCGACTGTGCGGTTGCAGTGTACGCTGCCGGCGTCGGGTTCGAGCCGTCCGGGTTGGTGCTTGCAGTCTGGGTCGTTCCAAGCGTTTCGGTCGGGTTCGAGCCTGCAGTCGGGGTTGGCGTTGCAGTCGACTGCACTATTGGCGTGGTCTGGATTGGCACAGTCGAAGGCGTGACGCTTGCAGTGGGCGTCGGTGATGGCGACGGGCTTGGTGTTGGCGTTACCGTAGTGGATGTAGTAGTATATGTTGTGGTGATTATCGTCTGGTTGTACGCCACGAACGTGGTGAAGTGCTTGGTCCAGATTATCAGGTCCGAACCCACGTCAATCTTGCACTCCGCTCCCACTGGGAGGGCATCGCCTACTGTCTGCGTGTCCGCGTCGCAAGTGCGGGTAATCTTGGTGGTGCCTGCGCTGTTGACGAACGCCGCAAGCTTGCCTGCCATTCCAGGCAGGTAGATGCGAACCGCCTTTGAGAACGTCAAGGTCTCGCCGCTTACTCCCAGCTCGACAACCGCCTGGGTTGCCGAAGTGTAGCCTGTGTCGGGGGTTATCGACTGCGTACTTGTTGCCTGGATTATGGGCAGCTTGACGCTGCCGTCCCAAGTGGTCGGTCCGGTCATGACGATGTTGATCGGGAACTGCACCGACACCGTGCCTGTGATGAATGATGCCGTGGAGTTTGCGACAACCGACACATTCATCGATGCGTTTACCGCCGTGCCGTATACCTGCCTGTATGATGACAGGTTGAGGAAAGTCGCGTTGGCGTTTGCAGGCAGGAACACCGTGACGTTCTGCGTGTCGTTTGTTATGGTGACATAGCTTTGGTTGTGCGTCACGTTCACCGTTGCCGCGGTTGCGTTGTAGTGCGTGTTGTCAATGGCCAGCACGAACGACGCGTTGTGCCCGACGCGGCCGGCGACGTCCCAGACCGATACGTTGAGCGTCTGGTTGCCGTCAAGGGTGCTTGGCACCGTTACGCTGCCGTTGCACCAGTTGCCCGAACGGGTAATCTGGCTTGTGGACGCGCCTCCCACTGTTATGTTGCAGTTGGTGTTGGTTGCAAAGCCGCCTGCCGCAAGCAACGAGATGTTGACCGCCACAGTTGACCCGTACCTGGTGCTGGTTGCGTTGGTCAGCCCGGTAATGTTCAATGTCGGCGTGTCGGCGTACCCTGAGAATACTATTGTCGGGTTGTTGCCGGTGCCGTTGAGCGTGCTTACGCTTGATACGTTGTATTCAGCAATCGTGCTGTTGTGGCCGTAAACAGTGTAGTTTTCGCTCGGGATGTCTGAAAACACCACGGTCCCGTTGACGTTGGTGATGTTTGTCGCGTACAGCAATCCAGTTGAGTTGTAGATTGACACGTTCTGGTATTGAACGGGGATTCCCGACGAGCCGTTCACGATTACTGTAAGATTGTGCAGCGCGGTGTCGAATATCGGGTCGCTTTCAGCTACGACGTTGACCGCAGCTGCGACCATCATCGTCTTGATTCCCACGAGGTTGCTGCCGGGTGCGCCTCCGGGGGTAGTGACGTTAGTCACGTTAATCATCGTGTATCCGACAGTGGTTGCGCCGACAGTCACCGGGAAGCAGTAAAGCATCCCTGCTGCCGCAGTCTTGTTGGTGGTGTTGAAGTCTGACGGGCTTGACGCGTATCTTGCTGCGCACGAGCCAGGGTAGGAAATGTTGAACCCTTCTGCCTCAGGTCCGAATGCACTAACGTTGTCCGTGGTGTGCCAGAAGAATGGTGCAACTGCGCTCCCGTTGTAAGTCACGAGAATCGGGCCCGTTGTCCCTGCGGCGCCTGCGTAGTTGATTGTCGAGAGCGGGTCTACGCTGTCGTTGACCTCAAGCTCATAACCGCTTGATACTATCGGGGTGAAGTTCATCGTGTTCGACACGTTGAACTTTGCAGTTGACTGGAAAGCGGATGCAATCGTGTAGTTCGACCTGAACTGCTTGGTCTCCCCGCTTGTCCATGAGAAGTTAGACCCAGTGATGGGCATTGATGTTGTATTCTCCTGCAGCAGTATCCACGCGCTTCCGTCGTAGTATTCTACAGTAAGGCCGAAATCAGTTCCGAGGCCCTCCACGCCGAGCATTTGCGAGAAGTTGGCAAAACGCAGGTCAAAGCCGGCGCTTTGCGTCTGTGTCACGTTCGTGTACACCGTTCCAGCCAAGCCGTAGTAGTTGCACTTGTCGTTTACGATGCTTATTGTGATGTTGTTCTGGCCTGCAGGCGTGTCAATAAGGTTCCAGTAGTCTGCACGGTTGCAGCTGGTCTGAATAAGCGCAGCCTGTGCCATCCCAACTGCTAGGAACAGAAAGAGCGCTATTATCCCAACCGAATTAGTCCTGCTAGCCAATGATATCACCAGTTGCCGAGATGGCAAATACTATATTTGGCCCAAAACCCAAAAGGCCTATTCTATTACAAGTTCCCTTTTATTAAACATTCAATCCTTGTGTGGTTTTCACTGGGGACTTTCTGCCGCTCCAGATGACAAAAAAGGAAGAAAAAGAAAAGGGGGAGAGGTTCCCCTTCGGGTCGTCTAGGTCTAGTTAGCCTTCTTGTAGATGAAGAAGTACGCTGCAATACCGATTATCAAAACAACCATGAGAATCAAAATCGGGCTGTTTCCATCAGTAGTGCTCGTCGTCAAAGTCGGGGTTGCCGTTGCAGCGACAGTCGGTGCGGCAGTTGCAGTCTGGCCCGATGGGGTGGCGGTAGGCGTCTCCTGTATCGGAGTAGTGCTTACCGTAACCGGCGTGGGTGCGATTGACGCTACCGGAGTGGCCGTTGGTGTCGCAGTTACCGTCGGTGTCGGGGAAGCCGTGGAACTGATTACGCCCCCACTAGAGGAGACGTAGTTGTTGGTTGTCGTGGTGGGGACGCTATACTGCATTACTGCCGAGTGAGCCAATCCGCTGACTGTGAGCGTTGTACCTGACTGGATGCAGGTCTTGCCGTTTACTGCAACCCCGTCGCACTTGAGCTTTGTCTCGTCAGAGCCTGTGCAGTCCGATGAGATTTCAAGGTAACTGACCCCTTCAGCATCCTTGACACAGAGTCCGTTGTAGGTGCCGCTGACGTTGTATAGCTTGATTGTCTTGGTTCCGGTCTGGCCTCCAGTTGCGTTGACTCCGGCGATTGTCAGGTACGATTTGTCACCTGAAGTGCCGACGGAGATGTTGACCTTGGAAAGGTTGAGCGATGCGCTGCTGAAGTTGAAGTCGAACGTGACTGTGACGTTTGACGACGTGATGTTGACCGTCTCGACGTCGCTGAAATACGAGTCGGTCTCCGGAACCGCACCGTTGATTGTTACGTTGAGCGTTCCAGTCCCGTTCGAGACGATATCCGTTATGTTTCCCACTGTAGCTGCGTGGTCTATTGTGAGGTTGAGGTGGTGCCTCGGCGGGCTTATGGCCCAATTCTGCGCCCCTTCCTTTGCAGGGTAGTCGCTGTCGCAGAACACTTTGAAAGTAATGTTGTCGCCGGTATTCCCATATACTGACAGCAGGTACATTCCAGTAGTGAATTTTCCTATGGTAGTCCTTGAGTTCTCGACACCGTTCACGTAAGCGCAGAGCGCAGTACCATCTGATGCCAGGGTGCCGTTGATGTATAGCCTCCCATCCCAGTCCCCGATACCGGACTCGTTTGTGTCGCCATCCGGCGTTGCGGCGGCCATCGTGATTGTCAGCAGTGCAGCGACAAGCAGCACGTTAATCGTTTTCACATCGTACACCTCGTCAAAATAAAAAAATTAAAGAAAAACTTAAGCCAGCGACTTGTACTTGAGCTTCAGAGTGTCAGTGACATTCATGTGTATCCAGTACGGCAGGTTGTCCCAGTCGTTGAATACCGTCAGCGAGTTGACCTCAGCCGTCGGGTCGTACGAAAGCCAGCAACTCCCGTTCTGCGACGAGCAGGAAGAGCCGTTGCGGTACATGAGGTAGTCGTAGCTTCCGGCTATGCCGCCCTTGACGTCAAGCACGTTCTGTACGGTGTAGTTCCCGGCCCCGTTTGCAGGGCTCAGGTTCTGCAGAAGCAACTTGGGCAGTCCCATGTTGTTCCAGCCCGCCGTAAGCGACTTGGTGTACCCGTAGTCTGTGACGTCAATGCTCATCGGGAAGTAGTCCGGCTCAAGCACGCAGGCGTTACCCGCCAAATCCGTACACGAGGACACGGTCACAGCGTATGTTCCATCACTCATTCCCGTATAATTATATGAGAACGTGTACATCGAGCCGTTGCCGAAGAAATACGTCATGTTCGAGCCGTCAAAGGTCGCCATCAGTGTGCTTGCGTTAAGCGCCTCGCTTCCGTATATCCACACCTTGACTATCTTTTCGGTCTTGTCAATCGAGTATCCCCAGTTGAACACGCTTGGCGCCAAAGTGTCAATCGTGTTGACTG
>Ga0209340_1002458_pt1 | contig 10708 bp, 8 predicted proteins | sample EPASupsiteSAE323_FD_187266 | JGI IMG/M metagenome (GOLD analysis project Ga0209340, IMG submission 187266) | Bioremediated contaminated groundwater from EPA Superfund site, New Mexico - Sample SAE3-23 (SPAdes) (version 2) | ecosystem: Environmental > Aquatic > Deep subsurface > Groundwater >...
CTTCATAACATAATGGGCGCCGGAGAAGCAGAAGGCGCAATGAATGCAGCAAACATTCTCAAACCTGCTCTTGCAAGAGGCGAGATTCAGGTTATTGGCGCAACTACTCTTAAAGAATACAGGAAGCACATTGAGAAAGATTCTGCGCTGGAAAGAAGATTCCAACCTGTGTTGGTTGAGGAACCTTCAGTGGAAGAGACAATCGAAATCCTCCATGGAATAAAAGGTTATTATGAAGAGTACCACAAGGTTAAAATAAGTGATGAAGTAATTAAAGCTTCTGCGGTTCTTTCAGAAAGATATATTACTGATAGGTTTCTTCCTGATAAAGCTATTGACGTAATTGACGAAGCAGGCTCTAGAGCCAATCTAAGGAACACTGTTCTTGCAAAACTTGAGCTTGCAAAGCAGGAACTTAAAAAGGTCCAGGAAGATAAGGAAAGCGCCATTTCAGCTGATTCAATAGAAGATTATCAGAAAGCAGCTGATTTAAAAACACTAGAATGCAAGCTTAATACTGATTTAAGCGAGCTTGAAAAAGAACACAGAGATTTGGAAATTACTATTGAAGATGTAGCTTCTGTAATCGAAGCTTGGACTGGTATTCCAGTACAGAGAATCAAGGAAGCAGAAACAGAGAAGCTTCTCAACCTAGATGAGCGTATTAGAGCCAGGGTTATCGGTCAGGAACATGCAATTTCAAACATCTCAAGTGCAATAAGAAGAAGCAGAACTGGTCTGAAAAACAAAAAGCGTCCTTCTTCATTTATATTCGTAGGACCGACAGGTGTAGGCAAAACCGAACTTGCAAGGGTTGTTTCATGCGAACTTTTTGGCAGTGAAGATGCAATGATTAGACTTGATATGTCAGAATACATGGAAAAGCATTCGGTTTCTAAAATTATCGGTTCTCCTCCGGGTTATGTGGGGTTTGATGAGGCCGGCCAGCTTACTGAAAAGATTAGAAGAAAGCCATATTCTGTTATCTTATTTGACGAAATTGAAAAAGCACATGCAGATGTATTTAATATGCTTTTGCAGATTCTTGACGATGGAAGACTTACAGACAGTCATGGCAGAGTTGTAAGTTTCGAAAATTGTATAATTATAATGACATCCAATGCAGGCTCAAACCTTAATATGAACTCAATGGGCTTTGGTAAGGAAAACTCATTTGAGACTGAAAACAGAATAAAGTCCGTGCTCAAAGAAACTTTCCGTCCGGAATTCCTTAATAGGCTAGATGAAATTGTTGTATTTAAGGAACTGGAAAACAAGGAGTTATTCCAAATTATTGAACTTATGCTTAAAGAGGTTGTTGATGAACTGGGCCATCTCAATATTACGCTTGAAGTTTCAGACTCAGCAAAACAATTTATTGTTGATAAAAACTTTGATAAAAAATACGGAGCAAGGCCCCTAAGACGTGCAATACAAAAATTGATTGAGAATAACATTTCCGACCTTATTTTAAAAGGCAAATATAAAGATGGAGATACTATTAAGATTGATTTAAAAGACGGAGAATTGGTATTTAACTAACTTATCCCTACCCTCTCTCTTTAAAAAGAGGGAGTAACAAAAATGTTTTAATCAGGAATAAGATTGCCGCACTATCGCTCGCAATGACGCTCAGTAAGTCATTGAAGTAATTAAAAAAGAAAATCGGAGAAAATCTCCGATTTTAAGGATAGAATTGTTAACAGTCCATATATTTGTTCCAGAAACGAGCAGCTCTTAAACAAAACACAACTCCAATAATAGGAGTTAAGAAAAAAAGAAAGACAGCATTTGTTTTAGCAATAATGGGCACGAAAAAAAGTTGCATAAAGCTTATGATAACCAATATTATTGCTATGTTCTTCGAAAAACGATACTTCCTTAACATCAATTCTTCATAAGCTTCTTCACTGTTACAAAAATCGTCTCCGCCAATAGGACAATCAACCTCCATGAACAGTAACAACATAGACATCCTCCTTTCATCAATTGATGAATAATTATAATTTGAAACTATCGTTAAGCCAAAAATGACTTTAACCCAATATAAATATATTTAAATTTTAATTTTTCTCATTATATATGATAAATCTTTTTAGAGCAATATAAAAAATAGCTTATATAAAAACATATCAAGACAACTGCAACCTTTAACTGTATATTTTTTAATTATAAATTATAAATCAAAAAGCGGGGGTATATGATGAAACTAATCTACGAATTATTGGACGCAACAGAACAAGACATCGATATGGTAATCCAAGCAGTAAAGGAAACCCTTGAGCTGCAAAATAGGAACCGTGAAGTAAATATTGAAAAAATTAAACAAGCAATAGGAAATAAGGAAATAAAGATAGTGGCAAATAAAAATGAAAAGCTCGGATTCTTCTGGGTAAAAATAAGCTATCCGATTTCTTATTTTGAGGATGTATTTTATGTTCAACTTACATATTTAAAGAAACAATACAGAAAATTCTTCTATAGATTTATATTGGAAGCCATCAAGGATTATGCTAAAGAAAATGGTTATAATGAAATATTTGGTGATGTATTTCATTCAGACATTGATTCATATAAAATGCATAATAAGCTGGCAGAACCTGTTTATACTGTTTTCAGAGCAACTGTTTAAAATAAAAGGAAGAAGGTCTCTATAGAGACCTTCTTCCTTTTATTTATTCTCTTATTTGCCCATTACCTGATATTATGTATTTTGTCGAAGTAAGCTCCTTTAGTCCCATAGGCCCTCTGGCATGAAGCTTTTGTGTACTGATTCCAATTTCGGCTCCAAAACCAAACTCAAAACCATCTGTAAACCTTGTTGAAGCATTGACATAAACTGCTGCTGCATCAACCTCATTCTGAAATTTACCTGCATGGGAAATGTCTGCTGTAATAATAGCCTCTGAGTGTTTTGTCCCATAACGATTTATATGTTCCATCGCATCATTTATATCCTCAACTACCTTGACCGCAATTATTAAATCAAGAAACTCTGCATAGTAGTCTTGCTCCGTAACTGGTTTAGCTTGTGAAAAAATCGCTCTGGTTTTTTCGCACCCTCTTATTTCAACACCCTTTTCAACCAAACTTTTAAGAACCTTTGGCAGAAAATTCTCAGCTATCTGTTTATCAACTAATAATGTCTCCATCGCATTGCATACTCCCGGTCTGCTTGTTTTGGCATTAATTATTATCCTTTCTGCCATATCAAAATCTGCATACCTGTCAACAAATACATGACAGTTCCCAACCCCTGTTTCAATAATTGGAATAGTTGCATTTTGAACGACAGCTTTGATAAGCCCTGCTCCACCTCTAGGAATAAGAACATCGATATACTTATTTAGTTTCATCATTTCCATTGTTATTTCTCTATTTGTATCTTCAATCAACTGTATACAACCTTCAGGCAAATTAGTCTTTTCAATTGCCTCAACAAGAACTTTTATTATAGCTTTATTTGAAGAAAGAGCTTCACTTCCTCCTTTTAATATTACTGAGTTTCCAGTCTTTATGCATAACCCAACCGCATCAACCGTGACATTAGGTCTCGACTCATAGATTATTCCTATAACCCCAATTGGGACTCTTTGTTGGTCAATAACCAATTCATTCGGTCTTTTCCAACTTTCAATTATATCTCCAATAGGATCTGGAAGGGACTTTATCTGCAATAGGCCTTGTGCCATAGCATCAATTCTATCTTTATTAATCATAAGCCTGTCAACTAATGACTGCATCATACCGTTCTTTATCGCATTTTCTACATCAAATAAATTGGCAGAAATTATTTCTCCTGCATTAATAATAAGCTCTTCAGCCATTACTTCCAGAGCATAATTTTTTTCTTCTGTAGTTGCTAAAGCTAATTTTCTTGAAGCCTGCTTTGCTGATTCTCCTTTTGTTATTAATTCCTGCATTATACACCCTCCGAAGTATCTAAACTAATTATTTCAGTCTTTCTTACAGTTGCTATGGATTTTGGACTTTTAAACAAAATTATAGCCAGATGAGTACCATTTATTTTAAACCATTTTACTTTTTGTGTGCTCATAGCAGTCTATTCTTTATCCATTCTTTGAGCAGCGAATAGTGTTCCTACATGCCCTCCATCCAGGATTCTTCTGATCACGAAAGGATCTTCTCCGTTTGCAATAACAACATCGGTTCCGACCTTTGTAGCAATTTTTGCAGCCAGAATTTTTGTAAACATTCCACCAGTACCACGTTCCGAACCTTTATCCCCTGCAGCTTTCTCTATCACTTCATCAATAGCATCAACCATTGGTATTAGCTTAGCATTTTCGTCTTCTTTCGGATCTCTGTCATACATACCTTCAATATCTGATAGAATTATCAAGAGATCTGCTCCTATTAATTCTGAAACGACAGCAGAAAGAGTATCATTATCTCCAAACTCGATTTCTTCCGTTGAAATGGAATCATTTTCATTTACTATTGGAACTGCATTATACTTTAGTAATGTGTTAAAAGTATTTACCACATTTCTTTTCCTCTTCTTATCGTTTACCTCTTCTCGTGTTAAAAGAATCTGTCCAACATTATAGCCGTATTCTACAAAAAGCTTACTGTAAATATTCATAAGCTCACACTGACCAATTGAAGCTGCCGCTTGTTTTTCACTCATTTTTTCACTCTTTTTCTTAAACCCAAATTTCGCATTGCCAACTGCAATTGCTCCAGAAGTAACCAGTACAACCCTTTTGCCTTGGTTTCTCAAATCTGATATTACCAGAACCAATTTCTCCAGAACACCTAAATTTAACCTACCGGTATTATATGTGATAGTTGATGTTCCAACCTTTATAACTACTGTTTTAGCATTATTCAGCATCTTTCTGCAATCTTTCATTTGACACCTTCATTCCTTCCATTTTGTCTTTTTCACTTAGGTATTCCTGAACAGCTCTTTCAATATCCTGGTTGTTTATAAGCATTAACTTCTCTTTGGAATAATCATTCTGATTATTTGCGAGCCTGTTTGTCTGTTTTTTTACTGCTTTTTCAAAGATTTTTTTCGCTTCCCGTCCAAACTCGAAATCAGGATAAACATCTGTTAAATGCATAAATGCTTTTATGAGAGTCTGCCTTGAATCATTATTAAGCTCATATCTTGTTCCGCAAAAATTCGTTTCAAATATTTTAATCAATTCTTCCGGCCTACAATTCTCAAAGAATATAAAATTAGAAAATAGCAATTCAAAATCTTCGCCAGCATCCTTTATTGCCTGAACAATCCCTTCGGGGTAACCTGCCAATGCACAAGCGAATCTATCTCCATTATTGTGCAAAGCACGAACAATGAGTTTTACTACTTCTTCTCCGTAATCTTCTTCCTTATAGATTTTGTCAAAATTCTTTATCAAAAGAAGGCCACCATTTTGAACCGCATCACTTATAATCCTTACAGACTTTTGTTCAGTCTCAGCAACGCTCCGCCCCATAAGCTCTGCTTTTCCTGCCTCATGCACTTCAAAACTTTTTATTATATCAAGACCAAACAATATTTTAGCAAGTATTTCTGCAAAAGTGGTTTTTCCAGTTCCCGGTCTTCCAATAAGTACAAAATTGCTGTTTATTTTAACAGGCGAAAGCCCAACATTACGAGCATATTTATCTATTCTGTGCTTGTCAATGAATTCTTTTATTTCGCTCTTTAAAGCACTTAAACCTACAAGATTATCTAGTTCCTCCATACCTTCTGCAAAAACTTCCTGTCTTGATTTAACTATCGGAATATTATTAATTCCGGGTTCATTATTACGCTTAATCTTTCCATATACTCTGGGTTGTTTATCATAATCAACCTGTTGTTTCATCTTGCTTCCAGGCATGTCATATTCCTGGAATTTTTCGGCTTGTTTTTGACTTTGTTCTTTTCTTTCTGCTTCCAGCTTGTAAATATTAAATACTCCCGTCATTTGCTCAATTTCATGTCTGAGTTCTCTCTCAATGCTGGTCTCATTTCTTTCAGGCTTTACTCTATCAAAAGTTTCTTTAATTCTATTCAAGAAATCATAATAACAATGCAAAACCTTATCAAGGTCGGTAATTTCTTTATGAATAGTCTTTACATCAAGACTTCTTATCCTTTCTTCCTTAAATCTGCTCAAAATATTATCAACATCAGTAAATAAGGCAAGCTCAAATCGATTAAGATATGGTGTAGTTGGATAAATAAAGTTCTGTCCGTTTACAGCTATTCCAACTTTGCATTTTCTTGCAAACTCGGTTGTATTTGTAATATGGTTGTCCAAACCCTTTATATAAACTACTGGCACACCACCATTGAATTCACAAACAGATAGTTTTATGCCTTCAGCTAATGTAACATATCCTCTGACAAAAGCTCCAGTATCAAGAGATATTTCTTCTTGCCGCTGTTCCTTCTTCATTTTTTCTTCTGAGTATTCAGTAATACTTTTATTAATATTTGCTTCGCACAACTCGCATTTTATCTGCTTATAAAATTCGTCGATATCATTTTTTATACTTTTCCGTGTAGCTTCATTTTTAATCTTTATACAACTCGCCACAAACTCACTCCGGAATTTCATTACCGCATATTTCTTTGCAAACATTGCAAGCCCAGCAGGGTTCTCACTACAGTTTACAAGATTATAATAACGATTCCTTATTATCGTGTAAACTCCAAGAAAATAAAACATAGTAATGAAAAAGCCGAATTTTGCAGCATCCAAGATAGCTATTACAGAAATTCCCTGATAATACACATAACCAATTATAAGAATTACAGCAACAGGAAGCTTTTCCTGGATATTCTTATAAGATGTAAAAAATTCATAAATGCCGAAAATGATGGTATATACTCCAAGAATACCAGTCAAAAATTCCAAAGCATTTGGTTCAAAAAGTTTCAGAACAAAATATAAATAAATAGGAATTGACAACAAAAAAACGTCTACATAACTTTTTAATTCATCTCTCGTAATGCAGTATTCGTTAATAAGCTTTTCAACATTTTTAATATTCAACATATTAAGGAGCTTTCCCAGGATTGTCACCACCTATGAACATAGGATAATTATTGAACCCAATAATCCGTAATATATATTATATCAAAATTATAATCATTGTCCAAGTTTTGTTAATAATTAAAGTTTTGCGTGAATTTTCGTTTTATTTTAACGCGCAAGTAGGGTCTGCCAAATAAAAAAGCGCCAGAATAATAACCATCGCATTAAAAAAATTAAAAGAAATGAGCCCTGTAAAATACAGAACTCATTTTCTAAAGATTGTTTGATTAAATTTTGTCTAACTTTTTGGATTAGTCCAACAAAGAGTATGTCCTTTTTATATGTTTATAACAATTAATAATTGCTAAGTTTTAGAAATACTAAATGGAATCCTATTCTTTTTTAATACCTGTATTTAAGAGACATCCTGTATAGGACAGCTGCTGCTTCAGCTCTTGTAACTCCCTTATTAAGATTAAAGGAATATGTCCCATCTTTGTTCATGTATCCTTGCATTATTCCAGCTGATATTACTTTTGCTACTATTGTTTTTTGTTCTTCACTTAATGTGTTTTTTATGAATTCACTATAATCATTTGGATTAAAACCCGAAACATCAATTGAACCATATTTTTCTTCACTGAATTTTACTAATGCCTCTGCAATTTCGAACCTTGTTGCTGATTTTTTAGGTTCGAATATGCTTCCACCCTTTCCTAGATACTTATCAGCCTTAAGTATATAGCTCCATGCCCAATTTGCATTGGAATTGCAAACTACATCAGTATAATTTGGCGTAGCAGCATTTTCTTGCAAACCGATTTTCAGGCTGCTAACCATCATTTTTGCAAATTGTTCTCTTGTTACATTGCTATTTGGTTTGAACATATTGCTTCCCATGCCTTGCACTATGCCTTTTTTTGCCATACTGAGAATTTCATTATATGCCCAATGCTTCTCGGTTACATCTGTAAATAAAACATCATCTTTGTATATCAAATAATCTTTTAAATAAGCGTTTGCTTGTGCTTCAACGTTTGAATTCTCACCAAAGACCGCAACTCTAAAGTCTGCTTCTCCCACTTGGTTTGTAACATAATCTATTTCGTTCATTTCGCCTGGTACATTATTGAGGGCTGTCCAGTCCGAACCATTTTTAACCCAGAACTGATAAAACACCTTTTTATCACTCTTATCTACTTTTTTATACTTAGCAACCAATTTTATTGTTTTATTAACAACTTGTCCTCCTACTGGTTCAGTAATTAATTTTAGGTTGCTTACAACCCTTTCCGGCTGTGCGTCTAGAACTGTTATTATTTTTCTTTTTACCCCCTCAATATCACTTGCACCTTTTGCTTTTGCATACACAGCAAATTCATATATCCCCGCTTTACTTGGTTTGAATTTTGCGCTTTTGTTTACTGACCAATCTTGAATAGTCGTAATACCACCTTCATTAACTGTGTAAACAAATTTGTATTGTTCATTAACTGCACCTTGTGATATTGCAGAAAGTCCTAATTCTTTATCCTTTATGAATGTATCAGTAGCGCTATTATTCTTTATTGATAAATCAACAAAATTAATACTATCAATATTATTACGTTTCAAATTAATAATTCCAAAGTTATCAATATAATCGTACGATTGCCATTGCATTTTATCTTGGCTTTTTTCCTGAACTTCAAACGAAACTAATACTTTGGTTATATTGGGATTATCTTTATATGGATCTACTATAGTCCAGGTCCATTTGTTTGATGTTTGTTCATTTCCGATATTTATCCAATCAGACTGTTTAATATTGTTTTTTTCAACTGTAATTAGTGAATACTTCATCTGATAAACTAAATCCTGCGATACCCCCGAGGGTAATGCTTCAAATTCTATCTGGCTTTGCGGTTCTCCCCACATTTTATTTGTTTTAATATTCAATTCTATAGAATTAACATCGGTTTTTATAATATCTTGAATATAATATGTCATTTTCGTACTTGTTTCTGTTTGGGCACTTCCTAATCTTTTAGCTTCAACCACAATTTCATATTTCCCATTTTCTTGTGGTGTCCAGACTACTGAATCAGAATTTGACCAGTCTTTTAATAGCTTTTCGGTAAGCGATTTATCTTTAATAATAAATTTAAATAAGCAATTTCCAATTTGTTCTTTGTTTTGTGTAGCTTCTGCTATAATGTCTATCGGCCGATTTTTTTCTTGTGGAGATGATTGTTTGGTTGTTACAGCAACTGCAATAGTTCCATCAAGCTTTTCTACTGGCTGTGTCACTGTAAGATTAGCTGTATAAACATATGCTTCAATTTTATTTTCTAATTGTTCTTTTGTTCTTGCTTGCACACATACTTCATATTCGCCAATATCCTCTGGCATCCATTCTATTGTGTTATTTGGCGTCCAGTCTCCTATCATTTTCCATTCTGAATCATTTTTCTTAGCCCAATACTTATATAAAGGTGTCCCAGTATACCCAGATTTATATGATGCTTGAGCCTTTATTGTAAGTTTATTCCCCTTTAATATTGAGTTGCCACTAAAATTAAAGCTGATACTTTGAATATCACCAGAAAGCATTGAGCCCCTGAAAATATATCCAACAACATCTTCATGACAAGTTTGAGGTGCAGAATTGACAGTTTTTGCTTCAACCTTAAAAAGCATTTGTCCTTTGCAGTCTTTACTAAACCGAGGCAATACGTTGTCTAAAGTCCAGTCCTGTATCACTATCCATTCACCTTCAACCATATTATCATCAATAAATTTTTTTGAAAATCTATATTCAACAGCTGCATCTCCAGAAGCATTTGCTGTCATGGTAACTTTAGTTCCTTTCAAAACAGGGGAAGTAGGTAGAACATCCAGCTTTACACTAGTTACCTTATCCTCTAATTGCAAATCTGAAACTATAAATCCGTTAATAGTTTTTGACGCTTCAACACTTGTTGCATTTTCTGTTCTTGATTCAACTTTAATAGAATACACACCTTCCGCTGACGGTTTCCAATAAACTTCAGAAAAAAAACTCCATTCTTTAATAACAGTCCATTCTGTCTCATTTTTAGTTTTATAGTAATACTTGTGATATGCATCCTCTGAGTCTTCGGGATCAGTAACAATTGCCTTGACAATAACTGTCTCATTAAGCTTACAATGCGTAATGCTTTCCTGATCGATGTTTGTAGTTTCTAAAGTAACTGATTTTATAGGATCAGACGTTTGATCTTCTGCAAAACTTATTGATAAAAACAATGTAAGTATAGATATTACTAATAACAAACTAAATATTTTCTTCTTCCATTTAATATTGATTGTTTTAGATTTTAAGCTTTCCATGTTTTATCCTCCACATATGTATTTGTTTTGCCATAATTATATTATACCATCCAGAAATTTTCCTGCCACAATATATTTTGGAGCTATTAAGATTGTAACTTTCATCACAACACAGTATTCAAGCTTATCCTGCCTTCTAGTTCTTGTTTCTTCATAACCTTTTAAGATTCTAATAAACATCACAAATAAAAAAACAGAAATAACCTTATTTTTTAAAATATTGAATTGAAGTACATTATACGATTTTATTTATAAACATAAATGAAAAATTTGCCCACACTAAATTTCCTTACATTTAAATAATTGACAGCATAAATCAATCTTAATTCCACAAAATATATAGGGATTCTTAAATT
>Ga0209340_1002459_pt1 | contig 10708 bp, 2 predicted proteins | sample EPASupsiteSAE323_FD_187266 | JGI IMG/M metagenome (GOLD analysis project Ga0209340, IMG submission 187266) | Bioremediated contaminated groundwater from EPA Superfund site, New Mexico - Sample SAE3-23 (SPAdes) (version 2) | ecosystem: Environmental > Aquatic > Deep subsurface > Groundwater >...
GTCTATTTTCTCTTTTTTTTCGGAAGAAATAAAAATTATGAAGCTTTTAACAGCACACAAAATTGTGTGCTTTTTTATTTTTTGGTATAATGTATACAAACGTAATGTATGGAACAAAATCCTTATACAGATACTGCTCCATGGGAAGTGAAAGAAAATTTAGATGAACAAGAACCAGGTTCATCGGATAAATTTACTTCCTTCACGAGTTCACAAAAAACAGGATTCATTTTTCTGTTTATTTTTGCATTGCTCATACTTGGAGTAATTTTTTTGCAAATGCAAAAAAACATTTTTAGTCCATTTAAAATAACTACTGATGTAGAAGAAACAGATAAAGTATTGAGTGAAATGGATGAACAGATTCGACTTCAAACAACAGATACGGATGTTGATGGTATTAATGATTATGATGAATTGAATTTTTATTATACCAGCCCTTACCTTCCAGATTCAGACAGTGATGGAATTGGGGACAAGGCAGAAATTGATGCAGGAACCGATCCTCTCTGTGCAGAAGGTGAAGAATGTGTAGAAGTTGAGGGGGTAATTATGACATCTTCAAGTTTAGAAAACACCATAGATACTATTAGTGGAAATGTTTTTAATCCCCTTGATGTTTTAGGTGTAGCAGAAGGAGAATCTGTGGATACCGTAACAAAAGGAGACATTTATCTATTCCTCGACAATCCGGACGAAATACGAAAGGCAATTCTTGCTTCTGGACAAATGGATGAAAAAACTTTATCACAAATTGATGATGAAACTCTAATGCAATTTGCAAGAGAGTATTACCAAAAAGAAGTTGGAGACCTACCAGCATCTATGACTTCTTCAACAGAAGAAGTATCATCTGACACGAATACACAATAACATCCTTTATTTGCCTTATTTAGAGATTTATGAGAATACCAAAATCACGAAGAATTTTCCCTGTTTTTTCCATAGCCCTTTTTCTGGGAGTACAGTTTTTATCCCTGTTTGCCTTTGTACAACCAGCGAATGCAATTGCACAACAAGTAATTGCTGGCGCCGCTGCAGGTTCGGCAAGTATGAAAGTTCAGGATCTTGGTCTGTTAGCATATTTTCAAGGGCAGGATGTTCAATACACCTTTACACAAGCACTCTATGCGAGTGGTTTGAAAGTTTTGGTTCGTGCTGCTTCTCGTTATGCACAAGATTTGGCATATAAAACAGCGATGTATGTTTCTACAGGTGGAAAGGGGAAAAGTCCATTGGCATTTCAGGATAGTTTTGGTGATTATTTGGAAACTGCTGCTTTAGATACCGTTGCTGAAGGGATTGAGGATTTGGGAAAAGAATTTGGTTTGAATCTCTGTTCTATTCCAGATTTAAATGTCCGTATTGCTCTTCAAATTGGACTCCGAAGTGCATATATGGGACCAGCTCAACCAGGAAGATGTACTTGGCAACAATTGCGTAATAATTGGACCCCAGAAAATTTTGAGAAAAAGTATGGAATGAATAGTAAGGACATGGATGCCTATTTTGCAAATGCGATTAAAATTACAGATACAGATTTTGGTATCGCGACACAGGCAATAGCTACTTTGGACCAAAATAAACTCATAGCTCGTGAGACGAATGCACTTGAACGTCTTGCTGGAGATGGTTTTAAATCAGTAAAGAGTCTTATCTCTGGTAAAATATTAACACCTGCATCAATGGTCGCTGATGATGCAAAAAGACAATTAACAGCAAGTGCACAAGGGGATACCACAGAAGCACAAATTACTGCTCTTTATGCAGCGGACGCTGTTGAAATATTCCCAATGGCAGCTTCAGTATTTTTAAATACCCTTGCGCAGGAAATGTTAAAGAAGTTATTTACCAAAGGTTTGCTTCCTGATTCTGGAAATGGATCCGCATTTTCTTTTGATATGGATATCCGTTTCGGAGATAATAGGGAACGGGCAGAAAGAGAATTTGCATTTTTGCGTGCTGCAAGTGTGATACAAGAAAGAACTATAGATATTCTTGATGAATTCCAGGTGTGTACAGACAATCCAAATTTAAATAATTGTGTAATAGATGAAGGCTTTGCGGATGCAGTTCGTCAATATGACAGAACTGGAGAAGCAATGACACTTCAAGAAGCGGTTGAGGCTGGTCTTATTGATGGATCAAAGCGTCTTATTTCTCCACTTCGCGAAACCGATCATCAGAATATTCAGGAATGTTACAAGCTTGGATTTTGTTATTCTAATGTACAAAAACTTCGCAGACAGAGAATCCTTCCTCTTGGTTTTGAAATAGCAACTCTTCGTGCTGATCCAGATAACCCACCTACTTTGAGTGAAGTCATGGGGAATTATGAAAATTGTCCATTTGTACGAGATGCAAATGGTAATCTAGAGAAAGATGCTAATGGAGACCCAATCATGAATGAAAATGATTTGAATCAACTTCAATATCGTTTTTGTCATTTGATCAATCCAAATTGGGTTTTGAAAGCTCCAGCGTCACGTTGTGAATCTCTTGGTTGGGGTCCTCAGCTTGCTGGAGAAGGATTATCTATTCGTAATGAAGAGTGTTTTGATGTTTCTACTTGTATTGAAGAGAATCCAGACGGAAGTTGTAAAACAGATTCTGCTTATGGATACTGTCTTGAAGAAAAAAATATTTGGAAAATACCTGGTCAAAGTTGTGCACCTCAGTACGCAACGTGTGTGACCTATAGAGGAAATGATGGAAGTGTTTCTTCGTATCTTTCTCGAACATTGGATTTTGGAGAGTGTAATTCATCATCCGTAGGATGTCTCGCTTATAGTACAGAAAAAGATGAAAATGGAAATTGGATTACGAGTTTTGAATCACAGACAGAGGAAAGTAAATTATTAAAGCAGTACGGAAGAAATCAGGTTGTATTTTTGAATCCAAATGTAAATAACGCTATTTGTTCCAGTGTTGATGCAGGTTGTACAGCTCTTTATTTAGATGCAAATAATACTTCAGAAAAAATATTTATAAAACGTGCCCCAGATTATCTTGGTTGTTATGATATTGATAGAGATACTCCACAGATAGACTGGCCAGCAACAAATGTGGATATTTTGAACAAACTTTCAGATAATCCAGCATGTGATCAGTATTCTAAAGTTTGTTTAGAAGAAGAATTGGATTGTGAACTTTATACACCAAAAGATGGTGGTCCTTCTGTTCCAGGTATTATTGGAATAAACAGTTGCGATTCACAGTGTATCGGGTATGACACCTATAAACAAATGGCAACAAAATTTGAATCAGAGAAGTTTCCAACCTATATTATTCCTTCACGAGGTGAATCTTGTCAGGCAAGTGAAGTTGGTTGTGATCAATTTACGAATATAGAATCACTTGATGCGGGTGGAGAACAAATTGTGAACTTGAGTTTCATGAGATATTGTGAAAAACCATCAGTAAACAATAGTAATGAGGGAACTTTCTATACATGGGAAGGATCTGCAACTGAGGGATACGTGATTCGTACACACAAACTTTTGGTCATTGATGAAGAAGTGCATACCTATATGAATGCACTTGCAAATGATCTTGAATTTACAATGGATAATTTCCCAGTTGGTTCACCTGCGTATGATGATGACAGTGTAGCGACTCTTAACAGCTATGTTGGTGAATGTAACGAGAGTTCATATTTGAACCGTATTAATGGTGTACAAAATCCAGGTCCTGATACAATAATTGCTGATGAAAATTGTAAAGAATTTTTTGATGATGCAGGAAATAAATTTTATAGACTCATAAATAATACGGTCGTGGTATCCGAATTCTGTCAAAGAATGAGAAAAACAGAATCTGAACTCTATGTAGATACCTATATACAAAATGATGGAATGTGTTCTGATCGCGGTGGATATTTTGCACCATCAGCTGAGAATCCAAATGGTGGAAGTGTTTGTCAGAGATGTACAGGTGGTGGAGATTATGTTAATGGTGTTTGTGTGTATCAAACAATTCTTGATGGAAATAATTCTCGCGAATGTTCTCCTCAAGCAGTCACTTGTCGTGAATTTGTTGGAAATCTTGGAAATAATCAAAGTGCACCTTTATACCAAACAGATTTTGAACCTCTTGAAGAAAATGAAGAGGCTTTGAATCAAGTTTTGTCTGGTTGGGGAGTACAAAATGGCGGAGATTTCCGTGCGGTTGCTGAGGCAAATAATGTTGGCTTCCATTCTCTTGAGGTGGACACACAAGAATTATTCTATACTGTTCCAGCAAATATCCTTCAAGCAGAAAAGAGTGGTGTTACTTACAAGATAGAGTTCTGGGCACGTGGTGGAAATCAATCAATTCAGGTTTATTTGAGACAAGGAAATGAAATTGTTGGACGATTTACAATGGAGGATCAGTCTCTTTCTATTGAAAATAACTGGCAGTATTATGAAATTGGTCCAGCAATCTTTACGGGAGATATTACAGCAGATACTCAGATAGTTTTTGAGAGAACCGGAGGAAATGGTGCATATTATCTTGATTATTTATCTGTTAAACCACAAAGCGGAAAACTCTATTTGAAGAAAACAAATTCTAATGCTGTGCGTTTGACGAGCGATATTCCTCTTGTTTGTGATAATCAACCAGATGATGGTTTGCCAGGATCAGCTCTTGGTTGTCGTTTGTATACCAATAGTCTTGGTGATGATCGTCCTGCAACAGGTTTTGAGAATATTTGTAGAATGGATGCGGTTGGTTGTACAAAAGTGTATGATACCGAATCTTCAACTGACACAGGAAATGATTTTGACTCAGGAGATAATTTACGAAAAGTATTTAATGCAAAATGTGTCCAAGCAGGAAATGAAAGAAATACGAATCTCTGCAGTGTAAAAGTGGGTGATGAGAATTTTAGTTGTGAAGTTCTTCCAACGAAAGATTCTTGTTACATTCCTGGAGAAATGATTCTTCCAAAAGAATATGTTATTGCAGATACTTTAGAAATTAAAGATGGTGAAGGAAATAGTTTACAAAGTCAATTATTTATAGATGAATCAAGTGTTGTGCTTCCAGGGGATAGTCATGCACTGTATCTAACATATACTCCAGAAGTTTCTTGTAAAGAAAGTGCGGTAGGTTGTACAGAAGTTGCTCAACAAGTACAAGTTGGTCAGGATGAAACAGCAGATGCATCATTTAGTTTCAACCCAATGTATGTGGTAATGAAACCAGAACTTTTCACAGATGCTCTGTGTAATAATGCTCTCATGGGTTGCTCGGAGTTCACTACAGATAGTGGAATGAGTTATTTCAAGGATCCTCGTATTATTGGAAATAAATTCTGTGTATATAAAGATGGCACAGATGGTACAACTGCTGGTTGGTATAGAAAGGATGATGAGACTGAACCTTGTTATCCAAACTATTTAGAACGAGATACTCCAATGGGTACTATTCAAGGGCTCTGGTCAAATTCATCAGGAATTAATTACAAGGGATTTGTTGGAACTTGTTCACAGGCAGATAATCGTTGTACAGAAATTGTGGATCCAAATGATAAAACAGATAAGAATCCAAAAGGACAACCATATTATGTTATTTTTGATGATGAAATTACTTCAAGAAAAGATGAATGTGGACAACAAGTGAGTTTGAACGAGGGTTGTGTGCTTTTTGATAAAACAGATGAACCAAACAGAATGTACAATACACAGGCTTCCTATGATTTAAGTACAGAAAATAATTATGAACTGGTTTCAGCAGTTTCTGCTCCACAGGATGAGAGCGATGCAAATATTATTTTGAAGGTGATGAGAGACAGAGAATGTAGTGAATGGCTCGATTGTAGAAGTAAAGTAGTAAATACAAAACCAGATGGACAAAAACAAATTCTTTGCTATGAATATGGTGTTTGTGATGCAACAGACGGATACAATTGTACTCATTGGATCAGTAAAGACATTTATGGTGAAGGAACAGGGCCTTTGGATTTTTCACAATACGCAACCAGGGATACTTCTTGGAATGGAAGAGACTATACAGGATATTCGTTATATAACAAGCGTCATATTTCTTTCCTCAAGTATTATATTAATATACCTGGAAAAGATACTACATACATTGGGTTCAAAATGCCAGACTATGTATTTATAGATGCTGACCAAGATAAGGGATGTAAAAATAATGGGAATGGGTCTGCTAAAGCAGATTGGATTTCTTGTGGCTTAGATAATAATGGAAGATGTATTTCTGGTGATTGTATCTATCCAATAGATGGAGATTTTCCACAGAATATGAGAGGTGTAGAAAATCAAGAAAAACTTCTTTCTTCACTCAATGGAGGAACATGTAAAGCTTTTCCTGAACAGGACAGTCCATATTCTTCTTCTATTGTGTCTCAGTGGAATACATTAAAGAATGAGAATCAGCCAACACTTCCAACAAGAAAGGATGCAGTAGAAACAGATCAGGGTATGGATGGGGCAAATACCTGTCAGAATGGAGAATGTTCTTGTGCATATAGACGAGTAACATATAAAAATGGATTGACAGATTTCCATGGGCTTACAGAAAAGTATGCTCCTGGAGTTTGTTCTGGAGGGGATCTTGATGGCTCACCATGTTTTAGCAGTACGGATTGTACAACGTATGCCGGAGATCTTCCAAGAAATGCAAATGGTGAACAGCAAGGACAAGGAATAGATGGAAATGCCATCATATCTCAAGGTGAATGTAATAATATTGAAAGTATTGGAACATGGATTGGACTTGAAGGCTATTGTCTTGAATATGATTATAGTCGTCCACTTACAGGAGGAAATGGATATGCTTGTCTCACATGGCTTCCAATTGATGCTTCTGCAGCAAAGAAAGATATTTATAATATTAATATCGAAGCAGGATATGATCCCGCAGTAGATGCTGTAAATGATCAAGGAATTGCAAGTGGTGAGGTATATTGTGCTGCAGGAACTTCAATAGGATCGGGAACTTATGTTGAAGGATACGGCTCAAGAGGTTTGCATAATATTAGAGAGACCAATGGTACGATGTTATATGATCGTGGGGCTGTTAGCACTGATGAACTAGTTTATACCCCATCTGCAACAACGGTAGATCCTTCTACTGTTGATACAGATGAACCAATTTCAAGAACTTTTTATGATGCGTATTTTACTGAGCCGGCGTTTCCTCAGCCTGAATATTATGATGCTGGCCCATCAAGTGCTGTTATGGTTGATACGGGTAGACCTTGGGTAACAGACAGAAGTGTGATTGTTGGATATAATGAGGTACCAGAAATGGAACAAGTTGGTATGAATAATGTTGCTACAGGGAATATGATACTTGCTCCTGTGTCTGTTTCTGTGTCTTCAATGTATGCAAAAATATATGATGGAGCAAGAGCATCATTGTCCTATACACCAATGCAGTATTGGGCATGGAGAAATATTGCGAAAAATGCAGTTGTACTTCGAACAGAACAAATGGATAAAGACCAATCATACGTCGGGGACAAGGTGAGTTTATTAGCAGATTCTGGAAGAATGACATATAAGAGAGTAAATATTTTTAGAAATTTTATGGCTGTTGAAGCTGAAAATCAGGATGAATGGGGTACTATAATGCATCCTCCTCGTTTGTGGACTGATCCGAGAAATAATGAAACACAAGATAAGCTTGATACTTATTATGTTATGCCAGCAGAAGTGATGAATAGTGGTGCTGTGGGTCAAGATTGGTTATATGTTGATTATGAGGTAGATGGTAGTGAGTTTAAAATACCACGGGTTTTTATGACAAAGTATCATTCCCCAGAAATTTATAATGATAAAGTCTATAATCCAGCATATGAGTTGTATTTGAATGAAAATCAAATACAGGATATTTTCTTTGTACTTACGAGTAGTATGGGAGATCGAGATGATTTTAGAAATGCCAGTTTTCCTGCTATTTATACTCGCCAGTTAAATATTGACTTTCTCGGATTAAAAGATGCGTCAAATAGGGCAATGGCGAAATATGTGGGGACTGCAGGTTATGACGACAATGGTGCTGGTGTTACTGATCGTGTCGAAACCGCTGTTCAAGATGATATTTATGCTGGCATTTGGTGGACATATATGCTCCAAAGAGATGTTGGAGATGGTCTTCTTTCTTTTGATGATTACACCTATGGTGGCGGTACTGTATATGGTACAAAATTAGCTGATCCAAATGCAGATGAAATGCGTCAGGCAATGATTAATTCAAGAAATGAAATTTATCGCCGTTATGTTGGGGTGTTTTCTAACGGTGGTAAGGATACTGTACCAATGATAGATTTTATACAATCTAATGTTGTTGGAGAAGTTCGTGCTCCTGGCAAAGATACAGACCCATTTACAGTTGCTTGTCCAAACAATACTGAAGAAGATGTAAATTTCCTTGTTCTTGGTTTGGATTTTAATAAGGAGGGAGAATTCCTCGGATATATTACTCGCTGGTGTGGTGCTGCTGAAGACGATGATATTGGTGGAAGTATGGGGGTAGTAGCCACTCTTACTGATACTTGTACCCAGTTCGCACAAGTGTATAACCCAGAGGGAGATGTGATATCAAAAGACACAAATAAGGCTTGGACAGATAAGGTTTGGAAGGATGCAGATAATGGAAGTTCAAGAGGAAGTGTTGTTCCAAAAGAACAGGCAATGCCACTCTATGGCAGTCTTCCAATCAAAGCACAGGATTTTTCTTCTGCTGTTAATGCTATTACAAATGGAGAGATTGCCCCTGAACAACAGTTGTTACAGAGAGTTGGGTATTTCCGTTATGGTGATTTGGACGGTGTACCATTTAAGTGTGAAGATAATTATGGTGGTTTTAGTTATTTTCCAGATCCAACAGGTGGACAAAAGGGAAATTGTTCAGCGATTGGGATGAACCATAAAAATAGGTATCGTTACATTGATGATGTACTTTTACGCATTGCTAATCAAGAAAAAGAATCTATTTCAGCAGGGAAAAAGATAAATGGAAAATATCTTACTCTTTCTAATTACTTTTCAAAGATGTATAAAACACTTACTCGTAATTTTACTCGTTCGGGTATTGGATATACAAATGCTGATGCTGTAGCTTATGGAAAATCAGCAAGAGGAATAGGAAATATTGTTATAAATTTAGATCTTCCTTTAGAAAGAGGATCCTATGATTTCAGTGGTTTGGATAAAAACAATAGGGTATTTTATGGAAATTTATTTGAACCACAGGTATATAGTTTGAATCCTTCCTGCTTCACCGACCCAAGTAAACCTTGTGTTGCTGGGGATAGATATGCCTTTACTGTTAGTGGTAGAACTGGTCTTGATACAGATTATAATGGTGACGGGTTTGCTCCTGATGAACAAGAAGATAGAAATCTTGATGGAAAAGTAGATCCTATGATATTTGCAGGATATCATACTGCAGTTGTACGTTTCTTCGCTTATGCAGATAATGATCGTATGCCTATCCGTTCACTCAAATTAGATTGGAGAGATGGAACTGAGATATTGAATAATGATAGGGTAGGATTGTATAAAAATAAAAAACCATATTGTCAGGATAGTGCTTCTGGTGGCGAAGGTACTTTTGGATATTGTGCTGGTGTAAAATTTGATGGTTATAGTACTGAGTATATTAGTCAGACACAACTCACTTGCTATAAGGATTCAGATTGTCCCCAAGAAACATACTTATTTGCTCTTAATAACCCACAAAAAGAAATCACAATTCAAAAATGTATTCCTTTGATAGATGAACAACACTTTGGAGATAGTTCACGTGCATGTGAGCAAGGTTACTACGAGTTTGCACATAGTTACGTCTGTAATAAAAAGGATATTGAAGCAAGTTCAGCTAGAGATTGGGTAAAATTAGTTCGTGATTTCGATCAAGATACTGAGAAAGCACTTATGGATAGAGGTCTTGGACTTGATGATAAAGTATGTGTATATAAACCAAGAGTACAAGTTACAGATAACTGGGGTTGGTGTAATGGAGAATGTGGTTACCCAAACAATGGATCACAAAAGGATAATGTTATAAATGGAAGGGTTGACAGAGAAGATTTATTTTTACAAAATCCTGCAAACTTGAACGATGGTGTAACATATCAGGGAACAGCTACTGGAAATGTGACAGGGTGTTATAGTGAAGTGAAAAATAATAGAGGGGTCGAGGAAGACCAATGTGATTTGAGAGATGATTTTCCTAACTATACAGAGTTTGCAGGTGAGATTATTGTTATACCAGAGTAAGAATACAAATATAAAAAAGAGACTTGATAGAGTCTCTTTTTTATATAAAAATGAAAACACCCAGCAAAGAGAACTGGGTGTCAGGTTGTGCAGAATGCACAGGAAGAAGTTTTGGTAGGAATTTTATCGGGGAACGCAAGATTCGATTGCTTCCTGGAGATCATAATCTCGGTACATTTCCTGGGTATCCAGGTCAATGCACTGAGCTCCACATGTCCCACTGGGAGCATGGAAGTATGTCTCCAGTCTACAAGCAGGAAAGCGAGCACACAGTACTTCACCTTGCAGTTCCTCTGGCAGAGTGCAAGAGGTATCCACACAGGCGAATTCAGCGAATTCAGCAGACGAGTCGGAAATGTCCATCCGAGTCTCACCCTCCGTGCAGATGTCTGCACAGCAGGGATTGGGGATGTTCGTGTGCGTCTTCCGACAGTCTGCTCGCTCGGTGTCTTCAGGACAGGTCTCTAGAC
>Ga0209340_1002460_pt1 | contig 10707 bp, 11 predicted proteins | sample EPASupsiteSAE323_FD_187266 | JGI IMG/M metagenome (GOLD analysis project Ga0209340, IMG submission 187266) | Bioremediated contaminated groundwater from EPA Superfund site, New Mexico - Sample SAE3-23 (SPAdes) (version 2) | ecosystem: Environmental > Aquatic > Deep subsurface > Groundwater >...
GCTGACCAATAATTCCAGTACACCCGCTTTTTTTGTGTGCAATACGACCGCTACGATAACAATAAACGGGATTCACATCGTAAATGGCTCAAATACGCTTCTGAAAGCGATGGCACCGACAGGCTCCGAAAATACCAACAAAGACTGGGGCAGCCTTGGTGGTACGGTCACGTTTACAGCGAGCGGACAGAACACCACATACGCACTGGGATTGGAAGGTAATATCATCCTTGACAGCAAGAGTTCGATTACTATGCTTCTCTCCAATAACTCAACCCTTTCAGGTGCAATCGATAATGCGAATACTGCGAGCGCGGTTATCATCACAATAGACTCGACAAGCAAATGGATTGCAACGGAAAATTCTTACGTGGATACCCTGACCGTTTCGAATATTTCAAGTATCGATGCAGAATCGGGTGTGAGTATATATATCGGGAAGCTTTCCGGGGTTTCGATTGCAAGTGGAACACGCCTTTCCAGCGGCGGATATATTTATGTAAATCAATACTAAAAAGATAAACGTAATGAAAGCGCTTCGCGTGCTTTATACTAAGGCGCGAAGCGCTGCATTATACCAGGGGGGTAAAGGGGTTTATAGAAAATACATGACCCAGCTTCCGATAATAACTCCGCCAGTCATATATATAAATATCTTCAATCCATATTTCAGGATATCTTTCTTATCGTCGAATTTCAAGAAAGCAAGTATTGTAGAGACAATCAAAGAAAAAACAAACATTGAAATAAAGTGACTTCTGAAAATCATTTTCGTCTTCCTTTTGCGATGTCGAAGGCATTTAGCGCTACGAGGTAGTTGAGTAACCCTGCGCATACCAGGTAAGCAATCCCGTAATTGTAGGTGATGGCTTCGATATTTCCTTTCCCAAAGCCAAGTGCTTTGATTATTAAATAAAACAAACCGCTCCCGACATCACCGACGAATCCGAGCAGCATTAGGGGGTGAAGTTGAGATGTATCGTAATATTTTCCTTGCATGATCACACCGAAAACAGATAACAGCAGGATTCCTGTGAAAAACACGACACCTTTCAGATATCTTTTTTGGGCGATGTGACCCAGGCCGGGGACAAGCCATCCCAGGAAAAACATCCCGAATGCTTTCACAGTCGAACCGGCATTTTCAATATGTTCAGTTGAAGTATTGGTTTCCATACAAATATTATACTAGAATTCATGATTTTAGGCAAGTTTTATGGTTGTTGAGTCCTGCATTAATAAATCTATTGTTAAAAGGGAAACGCCAAAGCAATTATGCTGCTAAAAAATAATTTAGTTTCTTCAAAGTTCTGGAGATTTTGTGTGTTTATCATGGGATAAATTCCATACGGAGGAAAATGGGTAGCTTTGGGAACCAGTAATTTATTAAGGTAAAACTGGAGTGTACAAATCTAAAAGGTTGTATAAGCAGGAGATTGACGAATCACCCGGGAAAGAGAAACGGGAGCCTACTTGAAGTAGACTCCCGCTCAATTTTGTTACTCTATCAATATTATTGTTCGGAAATTATCTTTATAGTATTGACAGAACTACCACTTGCAACCATCTGTTTCTAAGCAGGTACATACTGAATATTCGGTAGCAGGTGTCCAACACAAACACGTATCATCGGTAACATGACCGCCTTTTGTTTCTCCCATGTTTGCAATGGTTAATTTGTTGATGATTAATTTCTTTACTTGTTTTTGTTTCATGTTTTAAAGCTCCTTTTTTTATTTTTATTTTTATACAAATTCAAACCTTGAATAATATTTTTTTACTTATAAACGAAAAACACACTTACTTTGTTCCAAATAATTTAAAATAATTTAAAATTATATTTTTATTTAAATTTTCATATTTATATTACGGATGAATAAAAAAAACTGGACAGGGAAATCACCTAATCGAAGAACGACTTAAAATACAAAAAGTAAATGGCAAATTGAAAAGAAGTATGAGTGTCTATGTGAACAGTTGAGGCCCTGTCCCGGGGATTGCGTTTTGTTTTATTTGGTGGAAATTTTGAGATGAGGAATTTGGGTAGGAGTAGATGCCGTAGGTACAATTTTTTCGCGAACCGCAATTTTTACTGCTGAGGTATTTAGTCTGTGAGGACAACACGAATCATAGACTCGAATTACAGACACTGCATTACCGGTTAATATTATTATCCATACGAAGAAAATTCCGCGTAACAGACTGTTCACAATGAAAGATTTCTGAGGCCTGCCCCTGAAAAAGAAGATTCCCGCCTTCCTCTCCTCCACCCGGCCCCAATTCCACCAAATAATCCGCATAACCCGCAAGACCAAGATTGTGCTCCGCTGCGACAACAGTATTTTTATTCTTAATCAAACGGTCGATAAGCTTCTTCACCATCTCAACATCACTGGGATGCATCCCAAATGTTGGCTCATCAAGTAAAAATAAAGATTCGGTCTGCCTCGCTCCAAGATATTTAATCAATTTAATTCGCTGTAATTCCCCGGAAGATAAAGTCTTCAACGACTGCCCCAACCGAATATAACCAAGTCCCTGAAGCGATATATAATCCAACACTTCTGATTCGGCAGCAGGCAAATCCTCGGCAGTGACATCCAAAAACCGGTCAATACTCAAATCCAATATCTGCCGTATATTAAATGTCTTATACTTCACTTTTAAAATATCCTGCTTGTACCCGGTCCCTCCACATGTTGAGCAAACCATATTCACAGAAGGTAGAAACTGCATCTCAACTTCGGTAAACCCTTTCCCTTTACAAAAAGAACATTGACCCTGAGCCGAATTGAAAGAAAAATGACCGGATGTATAATGATGAACACGGCTTTCTTTCAATTGCGCAAACATCTCTCTTACAGCAGGAAACACATCAAAATACCCCGCAACAATCATCCCGGGCCGAATCCTTTGCATGCCGGGATCAAGATAAATAACATCTTTAAAACGCTTCCTGTTCTCCGTTAAACGCCCGGTCTCTTCGCGAAGCGCCATTTCATTGTATAAAAGCGATGTCTTCCCCGCCCCGCTTACTCCTACTATCACTGAAAACGCATTCCAGGGTATCCGAACAGTGATATTCTTCAAATTGTGCGCTCGTGCACCAGGAAAAACCATATAATCCGAAAACGTTCGATCGGGTTTCGATACAGTATTCAACGCCCGGCTGAAATAAAGCTGCGTAATCGTCTGCTCCTGCACTTTTCTCAACTCCCCCTTCACCCTTCTCACTTCTTTTTGCCTGTCCCCTTTTTGAAAAAACTCCGCATTCTCCCCCTGGAAAACAACCTCTCCACCCTCTTCACCGGCAAGAGGTCCGAGTTCAATAATGTAATCACAATGAGAAACAATACCCGGATTATGCTCTATAAGCAAAATGGTATTTTCATTCTCCTTCAAACGGGAAAGAAAAGATTTGAGCTTGCCATAATCATGAGGGTGCAAATCGGCAGAGGGCTGGTCCATAATTAAAAGTGAATCGGATAGTGTGGAACCGAGGATAAACGCAAGATTAATTCTCTGGTATTCACCTCTGGAAAGAGTATACGTGGAACGGTTCAACCGGATATAAGAAAGCCCGGTTTCAATTAAAAAATCAAGCCGCATACGGATATCCTCGAGAACTTCCGGCGATATCTTCGATTTGTATGTTTCGGGATCGAGTGTTTTGACAAACCCGGCCGCTTCTTCAATAGTAAAATGAAGAAAATCCCCGATGGTAACACCATTAATTTTAAACGAGCGTGCAAGTTTATTGAGGCGTGTGCCCCCGCATTTGGAACAAGGATTATATGAAGAATACCGGCTGATAAATACCCGCGCCTGGACTTTGTAACTTTTGGTTTTAAGCCAGTCGAAAAACCATTGAATGCCACGAAACGATTTATTCCCATTCATCAGGAAAATAATTTGTTCCGGGGGAAGCAATTTAAGTGGTTTCTCTATATCCACACCGTTTTCGGACGCTTTTTTCAAGATAAGTTCTTTGAATTTACGTGTCCCCGGAGAATTAAACGGACGTGCAGCTCCCTGGACAAGAGAAAGATCATAATCGAAAATGGCATCTCGGTCAAGAGATTGGACATCACCGAACCCTTTACATTCGGGGCAGGCTCCTTTGGGATTATTAAACGAAAATAAATGCTCATCCGGTGGTGGATAATGCTTATCGCATGTGGGACAATACAAATCGGTGGGAAAAAGAATCCGCTGCCCTTTATAATACGCAATCGCAGCACCGGTTCCATAGGAAAGAGATTTATCGAGTGCTTCGAACAGGCGGCTTTTGTTTTCGGCTTCGATGTCCACGCTGTCGATCAGGATATCGACCGGTTTATCCTTTATGGTATTATCGATGCGAGCCCGGCTGCCCTCTTTCATATAAAAATAATACCCACGATTAACCAGGAACGGAACATCCCCCGTGTATGGAAAACATATATGAATCCGTTCTTCGGGATCATATAACCCGGGCTGAAAAATTTCAGCAATAATTTCATCGATGGTATAGCTTCTGATTTTCAATTCGCATTTAGGGCAGTAGAAATCGGCGATCTTCGTATAAAGCAACCGCAGGTAATCGTAAACATCCAAAGATGTTGCAACAATGGAACGTGGGTTTTTGGAAGGTTTTTTCTGTTTGAAAGAAATCGTGGGAGGCAGGCCGTCTATTTTCTCCACAGGGGGTTTATCGATTTTATCCAGGAACTGCCGAATATAAGGCGAAATTGATTCGATGTATCTTAAATATCCTTCGGCATAAATAGTATCGAACGCGAGAGAATTTTTCCCTGCACCACTCACTCCGACGATGGCGGTTATTTTTCCTTTAGGAATGGTGACATCAATATTTTTCAGGTTATTGGTTTTAACGCCTTTTATGACTATAAGTGGATCCATTATTATAGCGAATGCCCCTGGCAGGCAAAACCCTTTTTATAAAAAGGGTTCTGCACTCCCAAAAATTTTTGATGAGCAAAAACAATTATCTTTTCATTTTACCAAAAGCGTTTGGAAGTCCAGAAACCGCGGGTACGCAGTACCCTTTCTCGAAAAGGTTTCTGGTTGCCAAAGGCATTTAACTAAAATGTCTAACGATTATAAAATGTATTTATTCCTTTATATGTGGCCATATTTTCCAGGTCATCTTCGATTTTGAGGAGCCTGTTGTATTTGGCGATGCGTTCGCTCCTGGATACGGAACCCGTTTTGATCTGACCGGAACACATTGCGACAGCAAGGTCTGCGATAAAGGTATCTTCGGTTTCGCCTGAACGGTGAGAAACCACAGTCGTATATCCATGTCTCTGTGCGAGCTGGATGGTTTCGATGGTTTCGGTTACGGTCCCGATCTGGTTGAGTTTGATAAGGATGGAGTTTGCAACGTGTTTATCAAAACCTTCTCGCAATCTTTCAGGGTTTGTTACAAATAAATCGTCGCCGACAAGCTGGATTTTTTTACCCATTTTTTCGGTTAGAAGTTTCCAGCCTTCCCAGTCGTCTTCGTGGAGGCCGTCTTCGATGGAGACGATGGGGAATTTATCCACAAGTTTGGCATAAAAGTCAACCATCTGGGTAGAGGTGAGAACTTCTTTGCTTGATTTTTTGAGGATGTATTTCCCGTTTTCGTAGAATTCGGAAGCAGCGACATCGAGGGCGATAACGACATCTTTTCCCGGTTTATAGCCGGCATCTTCGATAGCCGTCATAATGACTTCAAGGGCTTCTTCGTTGGATTTGAGGTTGGGAGCGAAACCGCCTTCGTCTCCAACGTTAGTGTTATATCCTTTTTTCTTGAGAACGGATTTGAGGGAGTGGAAGACTTCTGCGCTGTATCGGAGGGCTTCTTTAAAGTTTGGCGCGCCGACAGGCATAATCATAAATTCCTGGAAATCGACACTGTTATCGGCATGGGAGCCGCCGTTAATAATATTGAGCATAGGAACAGGAAGTTCTACAGCACCAACACCACCAAGGTATTGGTATAATGGTAATCCTGTCCATTCTGCACCGGCTTTGGCGATTGCCATTGAAACACCTAAGATTGCATTTGCTCCGAGTTTGGATTTATTGGGAGTGCCGTCCAGTTCAATCATGAGGAGGTCGGCAGCTTTCTGGTTCAGTGAAGGTTGTCCGATCAAAGCCGGGGCGATGATTTCGTTGATATTTTCAACGGCTTTGAGAACGCCTTTGCCTTTATATCGTTTGGGGTCGCCGTCGCGTAATTCGCAGGCTTCATGAGAGCCGGTCGATGCACCGGAAGGTACAGCAGCCCGTACTTCGATCCCTGATTCCAGGACCAGTTCGACTTCGACTGTTGGGTTTCCCCTGGAATCTAAAATTTCTCTTGCTTTAATTTCTTCAATTATCATGTTTACATCCTGTATATTAGATTATAGTTTTTATTCGAAATCCCCCCGCGTTAAATGAAACAGAATGGCAGGGGGATTATTTACATAAAATGGTTAAAGGTTCAGGAACGTGCTTTCTTTTTGGATGGAGTTTCGAGTTCGTCTTCGAGTTCTTCTTTTATCTCCATTTTCATTCCTTGTTTAGCACCTTCTACAAATGATTTCATTTTGTCGATGGCTTTGTCAGCAGCATCTTTTACGTTATCGACCATTTTTTCCGAAGCTTCTTTGATTTTTTCGCGGGTTACTTTCCCCGGGCGTGGAGCGAATAATAATCCTAAGCCTGCACCTATTGCAGCACCTGCAAAGAAAGCAATCCAACCGTTGGAATGACTGTGTCTATCACTCATTGTTTTTCCTCCGTGTAAATTTTTTCACTATTTTCCATCCGAAGCGAATGGCGGGTATCATTGAGAATAAAGTGGAAGACTTCTGGAATACATACGTATTAAGAAATTGGAACGTGTTTTTTGCAGCTTCGACAGTTTCATAAGACGAGTCGATAAGCATATCCACTTTTTCCAGGTCGTAATTAATTCTTTTGCTCATAATTTTTGCCTGGACAGCCACTTCTCTTAATTCGGCAGAGGTCTTTTCCATATCTTTCATTAAGAACTTAAATTGATTAATAGCGGGAATAAGTGTTAGCACGAAAATTAAAATGCTAACCGATATAATCAGCGCAACAATAAAAATAATGATTTCAGCACCTGTGCTCATATTTCTCCTTTTTAACGACTATTATAACCAACGCATGATTTTTGTCAATATAAAAAACAATTTATTTTTTTCTTTCCCTGAAGTATGCATTAAGTAAATCCTCAGCAGCGGTAGTGGGAAGAAGCGTACCGTCCAGGATATTTTCTTTTAAGCCCGGAAGCATTCCCTGTACATCGGGATTGGAAAAAAAATTCTCTTTCAAATAATTCTCAACCATTGAGAAGACCCAATCGATAGATTGATGCTGTCTTCGTTCGTAGAACGCACCGGATTTTTTGGTTATTGTTTCGAAGGTTTTTATCACGTGCCATATATCGGGGATTCCTTCTCCGGTAAGTGCAGAGCAGGTAAATGCGTTTGTTTCCCATCCTTTGGTGGCCCGGGTAAGGTATTTGAGGGCGAGAGCGTATTCATTCCTGGCCAGTTGGGCTTTGGTTGTATTGAGACCGTCTGCTTTATTGACAAGTAAAGCGTCCGCAAGTTCGATAACACCTTTTTTAATTCCCTGGAGTTCATCACCAGCGCCTGAAATCATTACAAGTAGAAAAAAATCGACCATGGAGCGAACTGTGATTTCACTTTGCCCCACGCCTACGGTTTCAACAAGAATAGTATCGTACCCCGCAGCTTCACAAACCAAAGTCGTTTCACGGCTTTTTCGTGTTACACCCCCAAGGGTTCCTCCCGAAGGTGAAGGTCTTATAAAACAATTCGGCTGTCGTGATAGTTTTTCCATACGGGTTTTATCGCCCAGGATACTTCCACGAGTAATGGTACTGCTCGGATCAACCGCCAGTACGGCGACTTTATGCCCCTGTTCGATCAAATGGCATCCAAGGGCTTCGATCAGGGTGCTTTTTCCTGCACCCGGAACTCCCGTAATCCCGACGCGAAAAGATTTCCCCGAATAAGGGAGGAGTTGTTTCAGGACTTCGCGAGCCTGTTCGTAGTGGTCTTGCGAATTGCTTTCGATCAGTGTGATTGTGCGTGCCAGGATCGTTTTGTCATTGGCCAGTACACCCCTGACATAGTCTTCTGTAGAAAGTTTCACTCTTTTTTTAACGTGGATTTTTTTTTCGATCGTATGTTCTTCGATACCTTTTCTGACTTTAATAGCAAAGGCATCGCCGCCTTCTTTCGGGGCCCAATCGGGTAAATAACTTTGATCGTCGTTCATACTATTATTATAAACGATGCGGTGTCGATTGTAAAGAGAATTGCTGTGGGTGGAGAAAGACTACTTGACAAATAAAAAGAACTATTTCATAATGATATCATCATGACAAAGCTAACCTTAAACTCCCTGCAAAAATACTGGATCGGATTTGCTTTCCTGTGTGTCGGGTTAATCTATTTTCTATATTTACCGGTGAACTATGATTTTGACGGGACTGTTTTCAGTCAATACTTGAGATACGGCCTTGTTAATAATGACTCGACATTTATTCATCATCCCCAGCATCCTCTTTATATGCCGTTTAATTATTACCTGTACAAAGCATTAAACGCTCTTACCGGTTATAATGTCTTGGAGTACTTTCATCTTCAACTCAGTTCTTTCATATTCGGGTTATTGACCTTGTTTTTCTCCTACAAAATTCTTTCAAAAATTACAGTAAGCCGTTTTTACCAGGTTTCGGGGGTTTTGCTTGCTGCGTTGAGTTATTGTCTCTGGTATTACAGTGTGGAAGCGGAAGTCCACATGCCCGGACTTTTCTTTATCACTGCGGGCTTTTATCTCCTCTTCTATAAAGAGGGAAATCCCTTCGCCCTTTCCCGTATCCTGCTTACTGTGATTTGTTTTGTTGCTGCTGCCGGATTTCACCTGACCAACGGGTTAATCGTTTTCTCTATTTTCTTCATCTTTATTATCGAGAAGCAAAAGTTTTCGAATATCTTTAAATTTTACGCATTATACAGCTTTTTTCTTGCTGTAGGACTTGTGTTTTTTGGATGGCTCATTAAATTGAATCTCCTCAAATTCTACCTCAACCAGTTAAAGGGAAATGATCCCCTGGCAGGATATACCATTGTGTATTCGGAGAAATTCACATGGTCAGGGATCCGGGAATCGTTCCGGACCATTTCCCATGCATGGGTATTCCCGGTGTCATCTCTGTTTGAGTATGTTGTACTCGGATTATTTATTGCTGGGCTTGTTTTCGTTTTATGGAAATGTTTTAAAAATAAAGACCCGCAGCATTTAACGCGGTTTGGATTATGGATGCTCCCTTACATGATATTTTTTTCGGTATGGAACCCCCGTAATGTTGAATTTAAATTGAATATAATTTTCCCGTTCATACTTCTTTTTATTGCAACACTTTCGGTTTTACCCGCCCGGAAAACCAATCCGTGGGTATGGATTCTTATTCTGGTTATCCTTGGAACCGGTGGAATTAATTTTTATTATTCCATATTGCCTTCGAATGATATTTCGAGGAATACCGGTTACATGATGGCAGAAGCGGTAAAAAATGTAACGGAACCCGGTTCGATTGTCGTGATTGCCGGGTGTGGTTCGGAGGTTTCGACCTATGGAAAAATTTATTTTCCTTATTTTGCATTGAGGAAGACTCTTTTTCTCGATTGGGTCCTGGGGCATGGAAGTACTCTTGAGCAGTTCGGGAATCAGCTTTATACCGAATTAAAAAAGGGAACCGCGGTTTATTTGTTTTCGGAAATCCTGGAAGAAACAGAAGCATTAAAAACAGTTTTCAAAAATCATCAGATTAGTAAAGAGGAGTATTTCCGCTTTTTAGGGAGTTTGAAGCTTGGGGAGCGGAAAGCTTTACCCGGTGGATATTACCTGGAACGTTTACATCTTCCATGATTTTGAACTTGCAGCATCTCAATTTGAATTCAAGAATCCAGCCCTCCAGCTTATGGAGCCTTATCTTGAATATCAGTTTTCGTTCTACCTGCCTGCCCGGTTCGTTTAATGCATTGAAGTATTTTTCCAGATCATTTTCAATTACTTCAAATTTTTAAAATCCTGCAGCATCAAAACGGATTTTTATTTAAAGCTTTTTATATCGGTTGTTTTCGAAAATTACGACTTTATAATCATTCGCAAAACAGCCTTGCTTTGTCTATTTTTTATTTAAATCATTCTCTAAGCAGCGATGCTTTGACTATTTTTCATGTCAATAATCTTTAAAGCAGCCCTGTTTTAAGTATTTTTCATGTTGATAATCTTTAAAGCAGCCCTGTTTTGACTATTTTTCATGTTAATAATCTTTAAAGCAGCCCTGTTTTGACTATTTTTCATGTTAATAATCTTTAAAGCAGCCCTGTTTTGATTATTTTTCATGTTGATAATCTTTAAAACAGCCCTGTTTTAACTATTTTTTGTTTCAATTATAATTAAAGCAACGTTGTTTTAAAGATGTTTTAATTGATTTATTTTCAAAGCAATGTTATTTTTTGAATTCTATAAATTATTTTTTCCATGATACCCGTTTTTTCACTGTAATATCGATAGAAGGAATCAGGAGGAGCCTTGTTATAATAATTCATAGTCAATTAAGTTTATTTTAGTGACATGCTTCGAGAGGATATAACGATTTTAAGT
>Ga0209340_1002467_pt1 | contig 10663 bp, 7 predicted proteins | sample EPASupsiteSAE323_FD_187266 | JGI IMG/M metagenome (GOLD analysis project Ga0209340, IMG submission 187266) | Bioremediated contaminated groundwater from EPA Superfund site, New Mexico - Sample SAE3-23 (SPAdes) (version 2) | ecosystem: Environmental > Aquatic > Deep subsurface > Groundwater >...
TCAATCTCCAATCGGTATAAACCGGGATATTTTTGAGTTCCATTTCGTTGAGGATAATGGAAAGGGTTTGGATAGCGCGTTGTAGCACAGATGTAAATGAAACATCGAAAGAAAAATTATTTTCTTTCAAAGTTTGTCCAGCGTAGTGAGCTTCCCGGATACCTCCGGGGGTTAATTCGGCATCAGACCAGCCGGTTAAGCGGTTTTCTTTATTCCAACTGCTTTCGCCGTTTCGAATCAGTACCAATGAATGCATCATAAATCTCCGGTTTCACCGTTTCGGGAGGTTTGGATATCCTGTGAACGGTATTATACGGCCCATGTTGCCAGGGAGTTTCGCCTGGTAACAATTTATTTTAGGTAACAGTTTATTTTATTATATTCCATTTTAAGATATAAGTAAAGAATCAGTGGAGTGAAAAAAAGAATCGATGAAATTTTCGGAATTGTATTGAAATATTTTGTGGTATATATTATGATATAGTTTAAATTTAAATCATTTTTATTCGCAATCGAGTGTTGTACAGGCTAATAATGGAAAAATCGTTGGGTAAATATTTGATTAAAAAAGAATTGGGTAAAGGGGCAATGGGTGTGGTATACCTTGGGTATGATGCTGCGCTTGACAGGCCTGTAGCGATAAAAACAATTGCCTCAACCATGCACGAAGAAGAATTGCGGACACGTTTTATCAGGGAAGCTCAATCGACGGGGAAACTTCGTCATAATAATATTGTCACAATTTATGATTTCGGGCTTGAGAATGAGCAGATGTATCTTGTAATGGAGTACCTGGAAGGCCAGGACCTGGAAAGTCTTATCGCCTCGAAACGGGTGATGGATATCCGGGAAAGATTGGAAATCATCCGGCAGCTTTGCCTGGGCCTGGAATATGCGCATGAGAATGGAATCTTTCACAGGGATATTAAACCGGCAAATATACGAATCCTGAATGATGGAACGGTAAAAATTGTCGATTTCGGTCTGGCTTCGATGCAGGCGTCCACACTAACTCAATCGAATGCTGTATTGGGTACACCGCATTATATGGCTCCTGAACGCATCCAGGGTGAAAAAGCAGATGCACGCTCCGATCAATTTTCTGTCGGGTTGATTCTTTACGAACTTCTTTCTTATCATCGCCCATTTACCGGCGATAGTATTTCCAGTATTATATTTAAAATATTGAACCAGCAGCCGAAGCGGTTGGACATGAGTAACCTGAGCGAATACCCGGAACTGGAAACGATTATCCAAACAGCTATCGCTAAAAAACCGTCAAACCGGTACCCGTCATTGAAAGAAATGATAGGGGATATCGAAGCTCTCCAACAGAAAATGGTTCGCGACAGCTTTCATTTCACCGGTCCGGTTCCAATGCTCGAAGAACCCATGTTTCTTGCCGATGAAACAAGCGTTTTACCCACAGGGTCGTCTCGTTCTCTTCATAAAAAAGGAACGCACACGTTTTCCAATCTTCTTTTGTGGATACTCCCCTTTGTTGGTTTATTAATAGTTATCTATATTGCCTTTTTTTCCCAGGGGCCAAAAACTCACATAAGCACGATCCCTGGATATTTATCCTTTGATGTAAAACCATTTGCAACGATTGTTAAATTAACTGATACTAACACACATACACCGGTTAAGTTAAACCCGGATTCGTTGACAACACCGCTTCGATTAACTCTTCCTCCCGGGCGCTACACCATTGAATATTCAAATCCCGGATGGGGAGGGAAAAACCGCACGAGTTCTTTTACGATTAAAACGGGTGAAACCTTTTTATTGAGAGATATTTCAAGCCCTGAATTTAAACGGAACGCGATCGAATATTTCTCGATCAAATAATGACCATGAAACAAAACAAACGAAATGATATGAATGAAATGAACAATTCAAACTTGAATAATAAAGGGAAGGAGAATTCGAGTATGAATGTATTCCGGTTAATATTATTGCTGGCATTTGTAATCCCTGTCGGGTTATTCGGACAGAGGGAAAAAGATTCGAAGCTTTTTTCGCCTGCGTCCGGCACAACTTTTAGTGGGGTTCTTGGTTCCGGGGCACGTGCATACGGGATGGGAGGCGCGTTTATTGCGATTGCAGATGATGCGACTGCCGCTTCATGGAATCCCGGAGGACTGGGACAACTGGAAAAACCCGAACTCTCTCTTGTGGCTCGCTACCAGAACTACCGTACACTTCAACCTGCCCAACTGGTCAATCCTTATTATTTAATCGGGCCCCAGGATTATGACGGAAATGCCCTTGGTTTCGATTTTATTTCGTTTACCTATCCTTTCAGGATTGGGAAACATAAAATTGTTCCCCAGATCAGTTACCAACGGTCAATCAGTTTCGATATCCGAACCCGGATGAATAATGTCCGAACTATGATTACCGAGCCCGGTTCATTCATGGAAATATTTTCCGCCGACAGCCAGGTTTTTACAGGTGGAATCGATACTGTTACGTTCAGTCTCGGTTCCAAATTATTTAACCGCATCAATATTGGTATTTCCGCCAATGTCATGTTGAACGGCTTAAATGGAAGAGAAACAAGCGACGCTTATGGGAAATTCACACCGCAGTTGCCTTTCCCCACTGAAAATAATTATTCCGGTGCTTCAAAAGAGACCATTCGTGCTGATATAGACGGATTCAATATCAATGTCGGTGTCCTGGTCGATATCGCAAATAATTTTAAAGTTGGAATGGTGTATAAAAGCGCTTCCACGTTGAACTTTGATTATAAAGTTACAAACCAGCAGGTAGTAACCATAAATAATGTTTCTACTCAAACCGGTGTCGAGTACGGAGCAGTAAAGAATTTAAAATGGCCCTATACCATCGGGTTAGGGATTTCGTATCGTCCCAGCGATCCCCTGACTATTTCTGCGGATTTAACTACCACGCGGTGGTCTCGATCAATTATTAGAAATTTCTACATCAAAGAATCCGATAATACTGATAAATTAATCGATGTCTATTTTCCCACATTTACGGAAGTTTCGAATGATATCAGGAAGATGCAAGTGGATACCATGCAGGTTCGCGGTGGCATGGAATACATCCTGATGGGAAAGAATTACTTTTTGATCCCCATCCGGTTTGGAATTTTTTCCGATACTCAATACTATGTCGATTCGACCGGGAAAAAAGTAACGCTTTTCGGTGTAACCGGGGGTGCAGGAATAAAAAAAGGCGCTTTTTCTTTCGATATGGCCATCATGTATGAATTCGGGAACTACCTTAAATCCAATTACGATTATTCGGAAACTCTTTTCCACGATTTCCGCATTTACAGTTCCATCATTTTTACTTTGTAGGATGAAGATTTCGATGTTGTCGATATTATTCGTATTCAAACGAAACAACGGATAAACGGATATGATTTCACATAAAACGAAAATTACCTGTGTGTCGGTTATGCTGGGTCTCGTAGTTTTCTCTTCCTTTTTATGTGCCGAAGAGTGGTTCGGTTATTATGAGAAAGCCGAGAAAGCCTTTAAATTAAAGAATTATTCCCAGGCGATTTCAAACTATACCGAAGCGATAAAACTCAAAAACGAGGCCAAACTGGGTTGTAAAACCTGGGGCGTTCGATTGATCGATTATCTCCCGTATTATTATACAGGTCTTTCTTATTTTAATCTTGGGAATTATGAGCAGGCACAGAAATATTTTACAGAGTCGCTCCGCTGGGGGGCAATTAAAGGGAGGGAAGACCTTTTCAAAGATCTCAACCGGAAACTGGAAATATGCAAGGAAAAACTCGCTCCTCCGGTCCAGGAACCAACTACACCTGTCGTTACTCACACTGAAGTCAAAGAATCCCAGAATGCAATTCAAATTTCTCAATATATTACCGAAGGGGATAAATTCAGAACCATTGGTGATTTTGCATCTGCTCACAAGCAGTATTCCAATGCAAAGAATTTGATCGAGTTATCCGGGGAGAAGACCAATCTTCTCGGAGATGTGACGCGCAAGCTTGCTGAAGCAATTCATGCCGAGCGATTGGCGCAGGCGGATGATTTCGTGAAACAAAACCGCTTTGATGAAGCGATTTCGATGTATCAAACTCTTCTGAAAGAGGACCGTTCGGATGAAAAAGTGAAATCCCTTCTCAAGCAGGCTCAATTTGCGCGGGAACGGTTTCTTAAAACTCTTCCGCCCGATTCTTCCACCGCTACCCCTACTCCGGTTATTCCGAATGGAGAGCAAAACTCTGCTACCCTTCTTGAGCAGGGAAAGCAGCTTGTGAAACAGGGAAATTGGCAGAATGCCAGGGATAAATTCGAAGCCGTTCTTCAATTGGTTCCCAACAATCCTGATGCTGTCCAGGGGTTGCAATCCATCGCCGCTCAATTTCTAAATAAAGGTATTGAGTTATATTTCAATGGTGATATTGTTTCAAGTGAGCAATTTTTAAATAAAGCGATCGATATTCTTTCCATTCAGCCTCTCCCGTCCATCAACAGCAAAATCCTTGTGAATACCTATCTATTTAAAGCCGTTGTATTGATCGAGAAACACTTTCTTGATGAAGATACGTCCGGGATAGAGTTAAAAGAAGCCGAGGAATTTATTTCGAAGATTTATTCCATCGATCCTGGGTTTAAACCTGCGAAAGAGTATTTCTCACCCAGGGTTTTTGCGTATCTTGATCAAAAGAAGAAGTAAAGCCTTAATTTATAATTGACATCCCTTTTTTGATTCTATATAATACACGTATGAAAATTCATGCAGAGAAAACGCCTGTAAATAAAAGTCGTGCTGTTGCTCACTGTTTATCATGCCAGCATAAGAGAATTCCCCCTATTTTCCAGTTTAAGGATGACCGGCCCGAGGCTATTGCTCAGCGTAAAACACACGAGATGATTTATAATAGTCCCCGTATTAAGTCGCAAAATAGTATAGCTGCGCCCGCGCAGGCTATGTTTAATCGATCGGTACGTCATGTGATTCAACGCGAGGACGCCGTATATGATGATAAAACGAATAGTATTACTACAAAAGTACATTGGGATACAGGCACTCTTGGGGGTGATAAGGTTGGGCTTCGCATGAAGGCGGAAAACCTTACAAAAAAGGCGATCGGGAAGGATGCCAATCTCAAAGGTAGTACACCGTTAGCCAGTCATCAAAAGACGCTGATGGGCCTTTTACCCACGAATCCCAAATTGTCTAAACCCGATAAATACATTAAGGGGCATTTGCTTAATCATAATATTGGGGGACCGGGAAAGGATTTTAACATGTTCCCCATCACCGGCTCTGCTAATGGAGAACACTTGAGAGCAGTTGAAAAAGATGTCAAATCGTGGGTGTTGGGTGGAGATAAAGTGGATTACGAGGTAACAGTAAGTAATATCGATTCTACAAATTTGATGAAAAAGAAGAAAGGCGGATGGGTAAATGCAAGTTTCGATTGCATCGCAAAGAACCTGGATACTCTGGATAACATTTCTGCCAGTATTCCTTCCAAATTCGGGGTAAAGTCCGAAGAGGAAGAAATATCTGTTTTTTCGGGCCTGGGAAACCAGGGAGTTTTTGCTGCTCTTTATGATTGGGCAATGGATGAGGATGATCCTACCAGTTTAATGGAAGAAGCTGCCACCGCATTGAACAAAAAGCTCGGTATCGATAAGGATGCGGTAGAAGAAGCGCTGGTTGCGGTTGTACTTTTTGATGACACCCGTGATCTGTCCCAGGATGTCATAAAAAAAGTAGACCCATCTGTTAATACTTTAAAAAGAAATGATGTGGATTGGGGAAAATATTTAGGTTATCAAGGTGTGGGTAAGCCTTTCAAATAAACTTTGAGCTGTCGATTGGTTTTAAGCGCTTCCGATAGAATCAAACCAAATCCGAAAAATCCAATCATTCGCGTCATCATGAAATATTATTCGCATCAATTCGCGTTCTTTAGCGGTTAAAAAACAGATCCGGAACAGGACTGAATCGCTATCGGGTTTTCAAATAGTACGCACAGCATATTAATTTCCCGTATTGAAAATAGTAAATTCCCTATTGGAATTGCTCATAGTTACTTAGTAACTTTGCTGGGGTTACTCAGTAACTTTACCAAAGTTACTCAATAACTTTATTGAAGTTACTCAGTAACTTTGCCCTATTCCGCATTAGAAATTTAAAAAATGAAGGCCATTTTTTTTATTCTCCCTTTTAGAAAAAAATTCCCTGGTACTTAAAAAATTAGATGATAATTTTAAATATATGAAGTGTGAAAAAAGAAAAAATTGAACCGCCCCTTAATAACAAAGCCGGCCATTTCTTTTTCAATGAAATGGCCGGCCTTTCGTTTAATTGATCACTTGAATAAATTTAATTAACAAGCAGCAGACGGTATATATCCGGCAGTGGGATAACAGGTGAGTTGATCTCCGGTTTTTGCACACGATGCATAATTACACATCGTCGCTCCACAAGTCATTTCGGTATCACAATAATCACCCTCTGTGTTAACATTCGATAACCCACCACGAATAGAATCCATCTTTAAATTGTTCAGGTTAGATACTGTAACCTTGTTAATTCTTAAAGTTGTGTCAATTTTTTTTGTCTTCATTTTTAAGCTCCTTTTTTTATTTGTTTATTTTTACAATTAAAACGGCTATCACTTACAAAAAGTTCCATTAATAAAAAAAAAGAGGGGCGGAATTTCATTCCGCCCCAACATCGCATCATATCAAGACTTCCTACTCAAGTTTTGAAAAGATGTATTAATATATCAATATGAACTCGTTTTCTACTCTTTATTGTTTTTTATCTGGTCCGCCGCTGTGATTATTCCCACCACCGTTTCCGGAAGAAGAGCTGTGATTGGTAAATGAACTGATCGAAAGTAACCCGCTGCTTCCACTTGTGGAAGTATTACTTGTATTCTGGGACCCGCCAGTCTGGAACGAGTTGAATTCACCACCGCGGATACGGTTTCCGGCTGAAAGTATCGTGATACGTTCAATAGGAGTGATTGTGCTGGAGGAGATACTCAATTTGGGACATTCAACCGAATTTCTCTCACTCGAATATTTGACATCGATACCTTTCAGGTTGGCCCATCGAACATCCGGGTTCCAATCCCTGAATCCGGTATTCTGACCTTTCTTCTCTGCTAATTTTTCCGAAATCGCATTCCTGGAAATTGCCGTATTCGATACTTCCGATTTCCCATTCGTGAATGAAAGGATTTCTTTCTTCTGGCTGTTGTAGGTAACGGATTTGAATTTATCAGACTCATGAAAACTTTGAGCTGCGTCTTTTATAAAGACAACCGTTTTCTGGGGAGCTGCAAGATGATCTTTAATCGACTGGAGCGGGGCATTTTCGATTTTCTTCATAATATCTTTGGCGAAAGCAGGCAACTTATCGAGTTTGGGTTCTTTAGGATTGACACCGTATACCTTTGCATATTCTGAAGCCCATCTTCCGGGGCCATCGATACGATAAACTCTATATAGATCATATCCGCCATAGAAACCATTCAGTAGATAATCAAGCGTGCAATAGTAAAATGAGTTGTCGAACGGATAAAAACCATAATCTCCATAAGGAAACATCCATCGATTGTAAAAACCGAATGCATAATAGCCCATATACCTGGGATATTGACTGCTGATTCCCATAATACCTGAATGGAATGCATCGCTGGGAACCCATGTCCATCCGCCTTTCATCCAGACCCATGTTCCCATGTGAGCAGGCGCCCAACCCCATTTCTGCTGGGGAACCAGGAACAATTTCCCGTTAATCGTCACTTGTGTGGCATTGAAAAAAGGCCTGGAACTGTATTTAAACAAATCATCCGCGGGTTTCCACACATAACCGAAAACTTCATCGTAAATCCATTCACCATAAAGAGAGGCCCATTTTTCTGCAAAATATCTTATCGACCTGTTTTTAAAACTATTAAGAATGGGTGGTACTTTACTGATCCCAAAGTGCAGGTCATCAAAATTTTTATTCACATGTTCATTCCAGCCCAGGAATTCCATTCCCGGTTTTTCGTCCGAAACTACCAGGCGGTTATCCTTTGTAATGATGTAAGTTTTACCTGATTTGATTTTTTCTCGTTTCACCGAATCAATATTTGCACCATACAAAACAGAAAATGAGCTGCTGATTGCATTTACAGTTGTGTCACCATTATCCGAGTAACGGATGATCGATGATGACCTCTTGGTGAGATAGAAAGCGGCATTCGGGGTAATGACCTGGAATATTTCCCTGTTATAGGATTGGGGCATGGAATAAACCTGTCCTTTAAGTAAGTGAAGTGTCGTAATTTTCTTGGATGAAGTAATCATTGGGGCCAGGACAGTGGTTACTTTTAACCGGGAATTTTCGTCGAGTCGAATTACCGTTCCATTATCGAATTGGAGTTCACATCTCCCTTTTTCTCCGGTTATAATTTGATCTCCGGGGACAATGGGTAGATTCACAGAAGCACTGTTCTCGGTTCCATCCTGCCGGATTACCGTCGCTCCGATATCTACAAGGGAAATATGCCCATAAATAATCTCTTCAGCACTTAATGTACTGCCGGGCAGAATGGATAACAAAAACACTGCACACAGCAAGCCAAACATCGTCTTCGTTTGTTTTTTCATTTTTTACCTCCAGGGTCGTTTGTTCATTTGTATGTGTGAAGCGTCTCTGCGCATCACATAAAAGAGAAAGCATTTTCTTTGCCAACCTCTTTGACAGAAAACTGTCACAATTCCCGGACACTTTTCTATTATACACCCCTTTATTCATCCCGTAAAGACAAAAAAGAAAAAACAAACGAAGAAACTAAAAACAAAACATTTACCTGGAACATATATAAAATAAGCATGGAGGGAAAATATCTCAACCTGGTATAACAAACTTTAAAAAACATCTTTACATTCATTGAAAGCTTTCTATTTCTCTTTTTACACAGAATAAAAAATAATCCCCGGAAAGCTTGACTTTTTAATATGACATAGATTAATATTCTCACTCAAGGAGAATAAAACAATGAAACATTCAAAAATAATAATAGTAATAGTTTTAACAGTATTAGTGGGTTTTGGAATCGCAGGGCGACTTTCCGGGCAGCAACAACAGCAGCAGCAAATGTCCGAAGAAGACCAGAAAATGATGAAACTCTGGGCAGAATACTCTACTCCCGGTAAATACCATAAATACCTGGAATATTTTACAGGCAAATGGGAACTGACAACCAAGATGTGGATGAAACCGGGAGTCGAGCCGTCTGTTGAAAAAAACGAATGTGAAGGTAAAATGATCCTGGGAGGCCGCTTCCTTTTCTTTGATCTTAAAGGAACGATGATGGGAATGCCTGTTGAAGGACTGATGATTACAGGTTATGATAATTACCTGAAAAAATTCAACACATTCTGGATTGATACGACAAGTACGGGAGTATTCCCTATTTCAGGCGAATTGGACAGCACAGAAAAGATTAGAACAGAAACAGGTGTGTGGGATGATTTTATGACAGGTAAAAAATTCAAAGTTAGAATTGTAACCAGTATTATCGACAAGGATCATTACCTGTTCGAGATGTTCATGGACGATGAGTCAGGCAAAGAATTCAAAAGCATGGAATCCCATTATACCAGGAAAAAATAATCGAACAATTATTTCTTCATACTTTTTGAATTCGTGCACATCCCCGTTGATCTATATGCATCTGTAGTGAATTAATAAGTATTCTATCAAATAATTAATACTACTTCCAGGCTAAGTAAGGTGCAAGCCATTTCTCGACTTCGGAAGGAGTGAGATTCTTGCGCCTTGCGTAGTCTTCGACCTGGTCCCTGGCAATCTTCCCTACCATAAAATAATGAGAAAGCGGATGCGAAAGATAATACCCACAAACAGAAGATTCCGGGATCATCATGAAATTCTCACTCAACTCAATCGACGTTTTAGTCTTGACTTCCATTAGATCAAACAATCCCTGCTTCTCCGTATGATCGGGACACGCAGGATAACCGGGCGCAGGACGAATACCAACATATTTCTCTTTATGCATTTCGGGAATCGAAAGACTTTCACCCGGAGCATACGCCCAGAACTCTTTACGTACACGTTCATGCAACCGCTCGGCAAAAGCTTCCGCTAACCGGTCGGCCAATCCTTTTAACATGATCGCACTATAATCATCACCCTGTGCTTCAAACTTTCCCGCAGATTCCTTCATGCCTATCCCGGCTGTCACGGCAAACATCCCGATATAATCCTCAACCGAACTGTCCAGGGGTGCAATAAAATCGGATAACGCAAGATTGGGATGTGCTTCCTTCTTTACCTGCTGCCGCAGCATGTAAATATGAGAAAGTACCCGGGACTTAGATGAATCGGAATAAACATGAATATCATCACCAACCGAATTGGCAGGAAAAATCCCGAATACAGCTTTCAAAGTAAGCAATTTCTCCTTCTGAATACGTTCAAGCATAGCCCGGGCATCATTAAATAATTTTCGTGCTTCCGGACCAACTGTTTCGCTGTCGAGTATTTCAGGATAATGCCCTTTCAATTCCCACATTTTAAAGAAAAATGTCCAATCGATATACGGGATAAGTTCACTGACAGAATAATCATCAAACGTATGTATGCCCGTATCGACAGGTTTGGGAGGAGT
>Ga0209340_1002470_pt1 | contig 10660 bp, 5 predicted proteins | sample EPASupsiteSAE323_FD_187266 | JGI IMG/M metagenome (GOLD analysis project Ga0209340, IMG submission 187266) | Bioremediated contaminated groundwater from EPA Superfund site, New Mexico - Sample SAE3-23 (SPAdes) (version 2) | ecosystem: Environmental > Aquatic > Deep subsurface > Groundwater >...
CCTCATCAAACGACCAATCATTTCCGACCTTAACATCCGTCAAGCAAGGTATCACCTTTAGTATCCCGTTTCCAGCCTCCTCCATCACGCCCTGCAGCAGCTTGGAGGCTTCGCCCTTCCTCTTATCCGGCACTTCCAGCAGAATGCTATCATGAACAGCATTTATGAGCCGAAAGTCAATATACTTGGGTGTAGCGAGCTTTTCGTAAAGCCTGCCGAGTGCAATCTTCTGGAGATCTGCGCCGGTTGACTGCACGGGAGTGTTTATCAAAGCGTTCCTGTGCTGTGGATCAACATATCTAATGCGTCCCAATGCTGATCTGGAAATCTTGTACGTCTCACCGTCAATTGTGATCGTCTTTGCGCCCTCTGAAACCATCTGTTGCCATCTCTTCAAATCGGGATAGGCATCATAAAATCTGTATAAAAAATCCCTGGCCTTATCTTCTGTCAAGTCCGGCAGCCTGGAGAGAATCATGTTTGCCCCGCCTCCATAAATGGTCCCGTAATTCAGAGTCTTGGCTATCTGCCTCTCCTCATCTGAAATCTCATTCTTTTGGAAGATGGCCTGGGCCGTCTGCTTATGGGGATCAAGACCTTTCTTGAAGATCTTCTGCATGGCCTTATCACCCGAGAGAACGGCAATGATCCTCATCTCGATGGCGGAAAAGTCCGCCTCTACGAAAGACATCCCCTGCGATGCCACAAAAAGACCTTTCGAGCTGCGATCTCTGGGAACCTGCTGAATATTGGGCCTGGAACAGGTAATTCGGCCACTTCTGCCGCCCAGCTGCACCAGCTTCGGATAAATGCGATCTTCTCTGGCAAAGTCAGTCCAGTTCTTCAAGAAACCTATCTTTTGCCGCAGCTCTCTGTATTTGAGCAATGAATTTATGAATGGTTCATCAGGGTTCTTTGATAGTATTCTTTCCAGACACGCAGCGGAAGTGCTCTCGACGTTGAATCCGTTTCTCCGCAGCACGTTCTTCACTTGAGCGGGATTGCGGGGATTGAATCCTTTGATTTTCCCGGACTTTGCATAGCTCTGCAGTTCTCTTTCCAGCCGATCTCTCTCCTTGACCAGGCTCTCCAAAAGCCTCAAACCTTTGTCCGAATCGAAACCTATTCCATTGTATTCGATCTCGACCAATGCTGGAATAGCCTTGAACTCCACCTGGGCAACTCTCTCCAAACCTTGCATCTTAAGGAGAGATTTCTGTTTGGCCTGCATTCTCTCCAGAATAGCGCAGGCCCTGGCGGCATAGTCCATCTCCTTTGCTGATGGCTCACCCTTCCGACCTGATGCTTCAGGACTATCGTCAAAATGCCACCCTAGAAGATCCCTGCATATTGATGGCAAAGACGATCCCCGATAGGAAAGTCCGTTATTGAGAAGCTGCGAGGCCAGCATGGTATCCCAGAGATTGGGCAGCACCAGTCTTCTACCAGAAACAAATCTGATCACACCGAGATCCGACAGCAGATTATGACCGACCACCCGGCATGCCGGGCACTCAAGCAGAGGAAATATCTCGGGAAGCAGCTCCGGAGACAGCAGCGCCTGGCCATAATCGCCTGCAATTGAAATGATTTTAAGTTTTGCGGACCTTGGCGTGGAGCTCCCGGCGATACTTAAATGCAAATAGAAAGTTGAAGACTCTTTTCGCGGCTTGCAGGACCACGAAGTAAGCAAGGCTTTGGTCACTAATGAGATGCCTCCCTCAACAGATCTTTGCTAAATTTTCCGGATTTGCAGCTCACAATATATGATCCTCGGTTTCAAATAAGATTCTTTCTGTTGACAACCGAGAATTCATGAACCAAGAGCATATCCTTCCTTTTTCTTTTCAGCATCAAGCGCCTTATTTTAATGGACAAATGTTCCGATAATAGCTTGTCCAATGAGCCTGAAACGATTAGGATTTTTTATGAAATTAAGTGGACGCTTCACATTGAACCGCCTTTGAAAACCTATATATCTTTTTGAGGATAACCGTCGCGGGGGGTTCATGATGACGGAGAATTCTGGATCAAAGTCAGATGTGCCGGATCTAATCCCTGCACGCATGCTCAGTGAGTTTGCCTATTGCCCTCGGCTCTGCTACGTCGAGTGGATAGATGGCGACTTCGTAGACAGCGAGGACACTGTGGACGGCAGATTCCAGCACCGTCGTGTGGACTCAAAAGAGGATTCAATTCCCAGAGAAGAATTTGAGAACGTTCATGCCCGATCCTTATTTCTCTCCGGCCCAAAGGTTGGGATCACCTGCAGGATAGATCTTCTGGAGGGTGACGGCGAACGCGTTACGCCTGTAGATTACAAGAGAGGCGAAGCGCCCGACATTCCAGGAGGAGCATACGAACCGGATCGCGTTCAGCTCTGCGCCCAGGGCCTGGTCTTGAAGGAGAACGACTTTCAATGTGACAAGGGCATTATCTACTTCGTCCGCTCCAAGAAGCGCGTGCAAATCCCTTTTGACACGACATTGACGCAGAGGACCAAAGACCTGATCTCTGATTTGAGGAAAATCGCAGAGAAGCGGGAGATGCCGCCACCTTTGCAGGATAGTCCCAAGTGCAATCGATGCTCTTTGGCCGGAATTTGTCTCCCCGATGAGGTCAACCTTCTCAAAGAGATGGAGGCAAAAGGCGGCTCGGAAAAGGGGCTATTGGGAAAGATCCGAAGGCTGCTCCCCTCTCGTGATGATGCCATGCCTGTTTATGTCATCGGCCACGGTCACACGGTTCGAAAGAAAGGCGACATCCTGGAGATATGGTCGAGAGACGATGGCAAGGTGAAGGAGGCGAGGCTGCGAGAGATCTCGCAGGTCAATTTATATGGCGGGGTGGATATCTCAACGCCTGCCGTCATCGATCTGATGCAGCGCGGCATTCCAGTGCTACATTTTACTCGCGGCGGATGGTTCCAGGGGATAAGCACAGGCCACACCCACAAAAACGTCGAGCTGCGCATGAAACAGTTCGAGTGGGCAATGGATCGCAAGAGATCGTTATCCGTCGCTTGTGCCGTTGTAGCTGGAAAGATCAAGAACTGCCGAACGCAGATAAGAAGAAATGACTCCGAGCAGCCCAAGCAGGTGCTCGAAACGCTTGATAAGCTATCCAGGGAGGCAAAGAACGCATCCAGCACCGAGAAGCTTCTGGGGATCGAAGGAGCGGCTGCAGAGGTCTATTTCGGAAGACTGAACGGTTTGCTGAAAAGTGAAAACGAATTCTCATTCGAGAACAGGAACCGAAGGCCGCCAAAAGATCCGGTGAACGCTGTGCTCTCTTATCTCTACGCCGTGCTGGCCAAGGAGATGTTCGTGACTTTGCTGGCGGTCGGCTTCGATCCATATCTCGGATTCTACCATCGGCCAAGGTATGGTCGGCCAGCTCTTGCTTTGGATATGATGGAGGAGTTTCGGCCCGTTATCGCAGATACCGTGATGCTATCTCTGTTCAATAAAAGAGAGCTTTCAGATAAGGACTTTATCCAGACCGGGATTGGTATATCCCTGACATCCAAGGCCAAGAAGAAGGTGATCGCAGGTTATGAGCTGCGCATGGATGCCGAGATCGCTCATCCGCTCTTCGGTTACACTGTAAGCTACAGGCGGATATTAGAGGTGCAAGCCAGACTCCTGTCAAGAGTTCTTTTTGGCGAGATAAAGGAATATCCAGCCTTCAACAGGAGATGAAGAATAATGAGCGGACCGAACTGCTACGTGGTAAGCTATGACATCATGGACCCGAAGCGATTGCAAAAAGTGCACAAGACCATGAAGGGATTTGGGGAGGCCATTCACTATTCTGTTTTTCGTTGCGATTTAACACTAAAAGGCCGCGTGGAATTAGTCGCAGCCCTGACGGAACTGATCAATTGCGAACAGGATAGGATCATGATCGTGGACTTGGGACCAACTGACGGAAGGGCGAATGAGAGGATAGAGTTCATCGGCATTCATTCTCATGATCAGGATTCCCCGCGAAAGGCCATAATTGTCTAATGGACTGACAGAGTGGGCATCATTGCCTTGGCTGCGATTTGAGCTATCAATTGTGATGGATAGACTTCTTCCATTTCATCGCTCTTGAGGAAGGAGGCGCAATCGATATAAACACCTAGCCTTATGCAAAGAATTAATTGTGTTTGGTCATCATGCCCCCTGCCAGTTCAGGGCCGTTCGAGCCAGACGGACGGGATAAGCAAACCTGTTTTCCTCAAAAACCTTCTCTTAAGAATTCACGCATCGAGGTGGTGACGAAAACCCCGGAGATGCGTGAAACGGCTCTGCTTATCGAAAACACCACTACCCAAACGTCTACATTCTAAAAGAATAGTATGAAGTTGGAGCGGTGCGTGAAAATCAGCTTTTTTTCGATAGCAATAAAGGCCGAAAAAAGGCCGCTCTATCCATTTCTGAAAAGAAGTGGCTCCATTGAAACTGTTTTGAACGGGCTAACATCATGAAGGGCAAATCGCACTATCCATTTCTGAAAAGAAGTGGCTCCATTGAAACCACTCGTATTCTCATTGCCTTCTTTTTCTTGGAAATTATCATCTATCCATTTCTGAAAAGAAGTGGCTCCATTGAAACTAATCCTGCAAGTTCGCCTCCCTACAGCCATTCTCTGGCTATCCATTTCTGAAAAGAAGTGGCTCCATTGAAACGGCTATCACGGCATCAATGTTTGAGATCTCAATTCGCAACTATCCATTTCTGAAAAGAAGTGGCTCCATTGAAACAATAAGACATAGCAGCATAGATAGATGTTGGCCGACTATCAACTATCCATTTCTGAAAAGAAGTGGCTCCATTGAAACTTCTTTTTCGGCTATTCTAAATAAGCTTTTTCTCCATTCACTATCCATTTCTGAAAAGAAGTGGCTCCATTGAAACAATAACGAGGCTAATAGCTTAATGAACAAATTCATACTATCCATTTCTGAAAAGAAGTGGCTCCATTGAAACAGGGTGAAAATATGGGTCTATATCAAATCTACTATTAACCTATCCATTTCTGAAAAGAAGTGGCTCCATTGAAACTTGTTCAATTGTTTTGGGGCTGTCGCCGACCAGCACTATCCATTTCTGAAAAGAAGTGGCTCCATTGAAACTGTACATTATGCTGTAATTTAGGCTTGTTTCTTTTGCCACTATCCATTTCTGAAAAGAAGTGGCTCCATTGAAACTTCAAATCGACGACGCTGACAACGATGGCCTCAACATCCCTATCCATTTCTGAAAAGAAGTGGCTCCATTGAAACTTATTTTATCATGCCGAAAGACATCAAGTTAGGAATGGACTATCCATTTCTGAAAAGAAGTGGCTCCATTGAAACGCCTATATTGCTAAGAATTTCTTCATTCCTTTTTCACCCTATCCATTTCTGAAAAGAAGTGGCTCCATTGAAACCTACCATACTCCTAACGTCCCCACGTATATGTTGCAAGGTACTACTATCCATTTCTGAAAAGAAGTGGCTCCATTGAAACCAATACTGCTAAGTTTGGCAAAAAGGGATTCTGAGACTATCCATTTCTGAAAAGAAGTGGCTCCATTGAAACACCTCTTCCAGCATCCCCCCAAGCACATCTGCCACCCTATCCATTTCTGAAAAGAAGTGGCTCCATTGAAACCGCCCATCAACACCACTGCTCCAATGTAGCTATTTTCCTCTATCCATTTCTGAAAAGAAGTGGCTCCATTGAAACCACTCAACGGACTGTAAAATCCGCACATCTGAGTGTACTATCCATTTCTGAAAAGAAGTGGCTCCATTGAAACTGCCGGGCATCGTTGTATTCCACGAATACTCTATTTCCTATCCATTTCTGAAAAGAAGTGGCTCCATTGAAACCTTGCATTTTCAGTTTGGATTGCAATGATTCTGGGTTCTATCCATTTCTGAAAAGAAGTGGCTCCATTGAAACTGGTCAGCGCGCAAGGAAAGCCGGTTGCTGTGACTGAACTATCCATTTCTGAAAAGAAGTGGCTCCATTGAAACATAGTTCTTTCTCAATTTCTTGAAGTTCACTCCGAGCTATCCATTTCTGAAAAGAAGTGGCTCCATTGAAACTATTTATGGGCTTAGGAATTCAATTTAACCCATTTGTCTATCCATTTCTGAAAAGAAGTGGCTCCATTGAAACAGCTCGATCGGCCTTTCATGGCCGTCTATATAATAATCGGCTATCCATTTCTGAAAAGAAGTGGCTCCATTGAAACATTTGTAACGCTGCCCGATGTCGGTATTCCTTTTTCCTATCCATTTCTGAAAAGAAGTGGCTCCATTGAAACGAAACAAAGATCCATCGGCTTGAATCCGAGATCATACTATCCATTTCTGAAAAGAAGTGGCTCCATTGAAACCGTCATGCCCGTGTGGGCACCCATGAGCATGAAAATTTGGCTTTAGGTTTATATTCAGGATGGATCATTATCTCAATTATGAGTAAGGCAAACAAAGGCGAAGTGTTTCTGGAGGACTAAGAAGTCCCCGTGATTGAAACTGCCTTGAGCAACAGCTAGTACCCATGAATGTCGCCATACAGGCACGCGTATCAAATTTACGAAATACATGTTGCTCTGCCCATCTCAAGGAGATTTATCATGGAGCCCGTTCTAGAAAGTTGCGCCGGAATGGATGTTCACGAGAAGAAAGTAGACGTATGCATTGCTCATGGATCTCTTGACAAATCTCCGAAGTTCGAGATCAGGACTTTCTCAACCATGACCTCAGATCTCGAAGAGCTATCGTCTTGGCTAAAGAAATATAAAGTCACAACAATTGGTATGGAAAGCACTGGTGTCTACTGGAAACCGATCTTCAATGTAATGGAAGGTGAGTTCAAAATAGTTCTTGCCAATGCTCAGCACCTCAAATCCATTCCTCGGAAGAAAACAGACATCATGGATTGCAAGAGAATCGCCAAATTGCTGAGGTATGGACTGCTTCCCAATAGCTTTATTCCGCCAAGAGAAATCAGAGAGTTACGGGATCTCAATCGCACTCGAAGAAAACTTGTTGGAATCATGACCTCAGAGAAGAATCGACTAACAAAAGTGCTAGAGTCAGCCAATATCAAGCTCAGCTCGGTTGTCTCTAAGATCTGCGGCGTATCATCGTTGGCTATGATCCAATCTCTTCTGGAAAAGGACAAGCTTTCCAAGGAGGAAATCTCTAAATTAGCAAAAGGTTCACTTAAGAAAAAAGTGGGTCTGCTGGAGAAAGCCCTTAATGGGAAAGTAACTGATCATCACAGATTCCTCCTAAAAATGCACCTGGAGAACATCGATCACCTTGCAAGGCAAATCAAGAAAATCGATGAACAGATCGAGAGAAAGATGATCCTTTTTCAAAAAGAGAGGAACCTGATTCAGACAATTCCGGGGATCAGTGAAATCAGTGGATCTGCAATTCTGGCAGAAATTGGGACTGATATGTCTCAATTCCCCGATGCTGCGCATCTTTCTTCTTGGGCGGGTGTTTGCCCAGGCAATAACGAGAGCGCTGGTAAGAAAAAGAGCGGAAAAACCCAAAAGGGAAATTCCTTTCTAAAGGGGACTCTAACAGAAGCTGCATGGGCTGCCTCGAAGATAAAAGGCTCCTCTTATAGTGCCTTTTATCAAAATATTGTCCGACGTAGAGGCAAAAAAAGGGCTCTTGTTGCTCTAGCACATCGTATGCTCAATGACATCTATTATGTCCTCAAAACCGAAGTGCCTTATCAGGATACCGGGTCCGAGGCAACTAATGAAAGAGCAACGAAGAGGAGAGAGCAGTCGATGATCAGATCACTTGAGAAGGCTGGATATTCTGTAGTAAAGACACCTGCCGCAGAGATGGCCGTTGCATAGGTATGCGTGAGGACCATTTTCATATCAAACTATAATCTATTATGAAGGTTTTATATGGCTTTTCGGGTGACTATCCATTTCTGAAAAGAAGTGGCTCCATTGAAACTTGCCACTGCTTCTTTCCAGTTGCTCGCGCAGAAATTCAAGCTATCCATTTCTGAAAAGAAGTGGCTCCATTGAAACAATCTTTAGTTTATGTTAATCTTCCAAGCAATCGGGCTATCCATTTCTGAAAAGAAGTGGCTCCATTGAAACTTTTGTCTTCGAACGAAAGAGACAATCCCCATCGATCAACCTATCCATTTCTGAAAAGAAGTGGCTCCATTGAAACGATAGTAAGGAACTCCATTTTGTGCATAAAACTTGATGCTATCCATTTCTGAAAAGAAGTGGCTCCATTGAAACTGTTCATAGTGAGCACAAATGCTCGGGTCGATATTCTATCCATTTCTGAAAAGAAGTGGCTCCATTGAAACCATTAATAGCTTTGTCCACTTCATTTCAATACCTTCCTATCCATTTCTGAAAAGAAGTGGCTCCATTGAAACCGTCATGCCTGGTTAGGCACCCATGAGGCATGAAAATGGGTCATGGCATGAAGGCGTTATCAAAGACCTGAATCGCAGATAGGAGAGGTTGCGTCGATATGCGTGAGGCCCATTTTCATATCAAACGCCCATGTGCCTTAGGCGGAGGCTCACACGTGGCGGATGGGAAACAAGATCAATCGACATCAAAATTCAGTTTCCCATGGGAAGCTTTCCGACATAATATCCCTGGAAAGTGAGAATCTTAATTCTGCCGAAAGCGATTCTCTCGCAGGCTCCCCTGCCTGCTCTGCAGGGATCGAGCTTAAAAATGCCATGCCTCGATCCCATGCACCGCCTCAATTCTGCTTTGTGCTATCCTTCCCAATCTTATCGCATATTTACCAGTAATCCGGTGCAATAAAATCAAAGCAGCAGCATGATATTGCGACTGCTTTCATCTCGTCACCGTTGCCTGTGCAGTAATGGTAGAGCTCATGCAATAGTGTAAGGCTATCAGCACCTTTTTCTATGCATATGCTAATCCAATTGCAGTCAGGATGAGCAGCATAATAGGCCGTTTTCCCCATTACGGTGCACATGCTGCCATCCTCAGAGCAAACGTATTCTTCGCAGATGGAATGCTCACCTTCAGAAATAGTCCCGGGCCTGAAGCCCCTTGGAAGAGTATATGCTTTTGCATAGATCAAAACATCCAGCATGGCTGCAAGGAGATCGTCTGCCAGGCTGCCGGTTCCTACACGACCACTCAGATAATCGATATCATCAAACATCGGAAGCCTGTATCGTTCCCGAACCTCAGGAGGGATATCCACCAATGCATCAAGACTGCTATTCCATTCTTCTATAAAACTCGGCAGATTTTCAAGGGCATTGGCTCTTAGGTTTTCGTCGATATCTTCAAGCAGGTCTCTGATTTTATCCAGCTCATCGGAGTATATTGTCGCTCCTGCGGGGCATTTGGCATTATGATAGCCTATATTGGCCTTTGCGTAGATGGTTTCATGCTCGTATTCTTCACCATCCGCGTTCCGTGCCCATAACGTTTGCGTGATAGTCGAGCCGGGAGTATATGCATAGGAGTCTGCCGGAAGTGTCACATGGCAGGAACACTCCCAACCACTTGCTCCCGTAACTGTTCCTGGTTCCAGGACTTCAAGATCGGGCCTGGAAATCCAATCGTCTATCGCGTCTGCGCCGCTTATTTCCCAGCTCAATTCTGTTGTTTCAGTATTTCTTGGGATCCCTGTTCCAGGCTTTACCGCATTCATTGTAATTACTGGGGGACTATTGCCTCTCTTGAACGGTCGCTTCGGCTGTGTGGCCATGCAATGAAGTGCAGGCACAAACAATGGTGATATGGCCTCTAGAATTGTACTCTTCAATAGATATTTTATTTTTTTCTTGGGATCATCCTGCCAGATCTGCACAGCAGTTTTATGTTTAGCAGAGAGAGCTATGGGCCATCCGATTCTTTTTGCATTAAATCTGAAGGGTATTCTCGCATAACCGCTTGGTTTAATTTCAATGGTTTTGTATCGGTCGCTTATGACGAATGCGTTGCTGCCAGCTAATTTCACATCTATGGCCAGCTTTTTTTTGCCGTTATTTTTTACAAGCACAGCAGTTGAACCCATTTTGATGGCAATGTCTTCCGGCGAAAAATCGATATGTTTCATGATATATCGGATGATTTTTATGATATAAATAATTTTGTATAGTTACCCCCTGCAGAAGAACATGGAAGCTCAGAGGTGATTCGGGATACATCCATTAAGGTCAGCATGCGATGGGGTAGGCATGGGCATTGCGGCTGATCAGGACATAGATATGGAAAGAGTTTGCTCCGGCCCTGGAAGCTTCCTTTCAGCCATCTGGGACTGGAAAGACGTGGGCCAATTGAAACGCCCATGCACCCGGGCAGGGGCTCACACGTGACAGATGGGAAACAAGACCGTTCGACATTAAGATTCAGTTTGCATGGGAAACTGGCATGCTAAACGCAAATGAATTTGATTTGCCACTTTATCTATCTCATTCCAAATCATGCATAGCTTTTTTAATCCAGCAATGTAAACATGGTATCATGTCAACCTGCGTTTACAGCATCCGTCTCGAAGATCGTGTACGCAAGATCATGGATGAGATGCCTGAAGTCAACTGGCAGGCTGAGATCAAGCAGCTGGTTGAGCGAATGATCCGGGAAAAAAAGAAGCAGCGGCTCTTGGCCGAAGCACAGGATCTCT
>Ga0209340_1002472_pt1 | contig 10652 bp, 10 predicted proteins | sample EPASupsiteSAE323_FD_187266 | JGI IMG/M metagenome (GOLD analysis project Ga0209340, IMG submission 187266) | Bioremediated contaminated groundwater from EPA Superfund site, New Mexico - Sample SAE3-23 (SPAdes) (version 2) | ecosystem: Environmental > Aquatic > Deep subsurface > Groundwater >...
CCAACCACACCTTTATTCTTTTATCACGAGCTGGCCTTGCAAAATCACATGCTGAAACCATAACTTTTCCATCTATCGAAAGTGCTACAAAAGACCCTCCACCTCCATTTAATTCATCTAATTTTTGAACTGAATGCACATAAGGCAAATCTCTTTTTAATTTTTCGACTAAGAATTTATCATACTCAAACAATGTACATTTTAACATTTCCGGATTTTCACCAAAAGCATTCAATCCTTCTTGCGATCGCAATCTTTCCGCAACAATATTTAAAATTTTTCTTCCAAAATTCGGCATATCTATTAGATAATAATCAATAAGAACATAAAGTTGGTGCAAATCATCCAAACTTAAATCCATTAAAAATTTATCCGGTAAGATATTTGGTTGTAAAAATTTATATAATATTTGAAATGTTTTATTAGAAAATTGATGACGTATCTCACGCGTTTGCTCTTCTCTCATACCATTATTTAACATTGCCCTTATAACAGGTGATATTTGTAAAAAATTATAATCTAAAGCAAGCCTATTTCCTGTTTCATCTATGAAAAATACAGTTCTAAGAAAAATAGCTTTTTTAACTATTGCTGAATTTATTTTAAAAAAGCTAAGAAATTCATTTAAATCATTTAATTCTTCAAAAGTAAAATTGTTTAAAGATGAATCTTCTTTTGAATTTGATGCAATTTTAATAAAATTTTGAATTGTTTGATTAAAAAAATCATGTTTTATTACACAATACCTTCCCTCAGAAATAAGATAATCCAATGTTTCCCTTATAACCGATGAACCTTCAAATAAAAAACTATCTACAACGAATCTATCGCCTGCCTTATCCACAAATACAACATCTACAGGCAAAACTGTGTTGACAACGAATCCTAATGAGAAAACAAATATTGTTAGGATTTTTTTAAAATTATTCATAAATCCTTATAAAATTAAATAAAATTTTCTATACCGATACAATTAAATATACCAATAAACGCAATAATTTCAAATGGTAATCCGACCGGAAATCATGTTTTTTAATGAAATTCATAACTTTTTATAATTTTTAGAAAATTTTTTTAAAAATTATAAATTTTTGGGCTTTTTAGCTCATTTAAACCTTTTTTAAAAAACCTAAAAATTGAATTATTTAACTAACAAAAAAACAGAAAAAAGCTTAAAATTTGAAAAACGACTAAAAAGTAACACTTTTAGAAGTTAAATTGACACATTGTGATTTAACTCGTAAAATACATTTATCATCGAATTTATATTTTTCTATGTGTATTTTAAGCGAAATATAGTTTTGCTAACGTGGGGGTTACAAAATGGTTAAGGTTAAAAATTTAAGTCTTATTTTTTCAGAATCAAAAAAAGAAGATGAAATAATTAAAGACGTTTCTTTTACGGCAAAAAAAGGTTCTATTACTGCTTTAATTGGAAAAAGTGGTTGCGGTAAAACAACAATTTTAAGATGTTTAGCTGGACAAGAACCACAGTATGATGGCTCAATAACAATTTCTAATAAGGAAATAAAAAATATAGCATCCCAAGAATGCTCTAAAATGGTTTCTATGGTATTTCAAAGCTTTAACTTATTTCCACACCTAACAATCATAGACAACTGTATTCAACCATTAGTTTCCAATCAAAAATTATCCTTAGAAGAAGCAAAAGAAAGATCTTTTGAAGCACTAACAACCCTTGATTTATTAGACTTTGCGAAATCTTACCCAACAGAACTTACAACAGAACAACAACAAAAAGTCGCTATTGCTAAAGCATTATCATTAAAACCTAAGCTACTTCTTCTTGACGAACCCACAACAACAATAGACCTAGAAGATCATCCAAAATTGAGTCTAACCTTAGATAAAATTAGTAAAAATGGAATTACAATAATTTTCTCAAGCAGCGATAATATCCCTTCAAATACAATTACAACCGATACAATTCATCTAATAAATGAAGGCCAAATTACTAAAACAATAAATTCAAAAAACTTAAATGCAAACTATAAAAATAAAAATATTTTAAGATTTTTTAAACCCCATTTGTTTGACTAAAGAAATTCTGCTATTTTAAAATAAAAGCGCTTGTAGCCAAATTAATAAAACAAGCGAATGTTTATAAAGAAAGGAATCACAATGAAACAATTAAAATATTCAATAATTAAAATTACCCAAGTGTTTGTAACAAACGTTAACCTTTTCTTTTCCCTCTCTTCACATCATCATCACCATCATTCTCATTAAATAATTCTTAGCAGTATTACTGCTCAATAATTTTTCATAAAATTTTTGTATATAAAAATAAATAAAACAAAAACGTTTAGCACGTTCTGATTTACCCTAAATAAGAACCTGCCGAATGAATGTTTTATTTAAAACTTTATTTAAAAATAAGGAAAAACATGAATAAAAAATTAAAATATTTATTTGCATGTCCATTTTTAATAATCACATTTTTAACAATTAAAACATTAATAAAAAAAGCTAAACCAGAAAAAACCTTAACAATAGGAATGATGAGCGGATGGGCTCCTTTTATGACTATAAACTCAGAAGGTAACTATGAAGGTTTTGATGTCGATTTAGCCCAAGAAATAGGCAAACAACTAAAAATAAACATCGAAATTAAAGATATGGGAACTTTATCCGCTACTTTTATTGCTATGGAACAAGGTAAAATTGACTGCATAATGTCCGGGCTTGATATAACAAAAGCCCGATTAGATAAAATGCAGATGATCCCATATACAGGAGAAACTATAAAAAGTTTTTCTATGATATTTTGGAACAAAATTCCAACTAATATAAAAACAATCTATGATTTTAAAACTTATCCAAATGCCACCATATGTGTTGAACCAGGGTCTTCTATAGAAAAGTTTCTCGATCAATTCAATTTCATTAATCAAAAAGCTTTTTCCAAAACAGAAGAAATGATTCTTGACATAAAATATAACAAATCCCAAGCAGCATTAATCAATACTGATATAGCTAAAATATGGATGAATAAAATCAAAGAATTAAAAAAAATAGATATAATTTTACCTGAAGAATTCATGGTATTTGGAATGGGAATTGCCCTAAAAAAAGACAACCTACAATTATCTTCAAAGATACAAAAGGCAATAAACATTTTAAAACAAAATGGAACATTACTAAAACTTGAACAAAAATGGAACACAAAGGAATCATCATGTTAAATTTTCTATTTTTAAACATAAAATTAATAACCTTAGGAACTTTCAACACACTTTCTTTATGGCTTGCCGCCTCATTAATATCATTATTAGCAGGAAGTCTTTTAGGTGTTTTTAGATGCTCTCAACTAAAATTTAAAATAATTAAAACAATTTTAAATTTTACTACCTTTATTCTGCGAGGAATACCTTATTACGTTCAACTTTTGATAGCTTACTTTGTATTACCAGATTTATTAGGCATAAACATTTCAGCAACAACCGCTGCAATATATTCCTTAGGACTATGCTCAGCATCCTATATGAGCCAAATCGTTAAATCCGGAATAAATTCTATACCTATAGGACAATGGGAAGCCGCAAAAACTCTCGGATTTTCAACGATTCAAACATTAAGACATATCATTTTTCCTCAATTTTTAAAAAATGCTTTGCCTGCAATTTGCGGTGAACTCGATCAACTTTTAAAAAGCACATCAATTATTGCCTCGATCGGTGTATTAGAGCTAACAAAAGCTGGAATGAATATCATATCAAGAAATATGAATCCCATTCCAGTATATATTTCAATAGCCCTAATATATCTAACGCTATCAACTCTACTAAGTCTTACCTCAAATTTTTTAGAAAAAAGGACAACAACATGGTAAATATAAAAAATCTAAGCCTCACCTTACCTAACCTAAAAACAGAAAAGTCTATAATAAAAAACATTAATTTTTATGCTAAAGCAGGAGAAATTATAATTTTGGCAGGGAAAAGCGGATCTGGGAAAACAACAACACTAAGATGTATTGCCGGGCTAGAAAATAATTTTAATGGATCTATTTCCATAAACAATCAAGAAATAAAAGCATTAAAGTCTGAAGAATCTTCCAAACTTACAGTAATGGTTTTTCAAGGCCTAAATTTATTTCCACACTTAACAGCCTTAGAAAATTGCATAAAACCCTTAATAATCACCAATAAATTCAAACTAGAAGAAGCAAAAACCATCGCCATTAACGTACTAAAAAAGCTTGATATGGAAGAATTTGTAAACGAACACCCTTCTAAACTGTCAGGCGGACAACAACAAAGAATTGCTATAACTAGAGCATTATGCCTAAATCCAAAAGTTATTTTATTGGATGAACCAACATCTGCATTAGATCCTCAAAATAGTTTAAAGCTAAAACTTATTTTAAAGAAAATAAGCCAAACAGGGATAACCATTATAATTTCAAGCCAAGACATGAATTTTTTAAATATAATAGAGGCAGACAGGGTTTATTTCATGAAAAATGGAGAAATAACTCAGACATTTGAACAATCCAATAAAGAAGAAAGTGATAAAAATAGAAATATTTTAAGTTTTTTAAAACCCCATTTGTTTGACTAGAAGAAATTTTTTTGATAACTTGAACTGATCTGTTTGCAGCTAAAAATCAAATCAAAATTCAAGATTAAGGGCAGCAAATAGTTTTATTTATTTTACATGTTTAACCATTTAACATCTCTTAGGGCCTAAAAATTTAGCCCCAAGTAATATTTTTAAGGAAATATTTTTATGCAAAAAAAGCCAAGTACAATAAACACTTCCCCTATGCTCAACTTCGAATTAACTGAGCAAGAAGGCCGTCTTAACGAAGAACAAAAATCAGAAATTGAGTCTCTCTATTCTGGAATAAATCAATTCCAAGAAGGCAAAGTTTTAATCGGAAAAATTATAGAAACTAATCACGATGGACTTCTTGTAGATATCGAATATAAATCCAGCAGCTTAATTCCTTCACATGAATTTTCAATGTCCGAATTAAAAAAATTCGTTCCAGGAAATGAATTAGAAGTAGTTATAGATAGACTCGAAGATGAAAGCGGAAACGTTGTTCTCTCTTATCAAAAAGCAAAAGCACTTAGAGCTTGGAATAAAATCTCAGAAATATCCCTTAAAGATGAACCTGTTAGTGGAATTGTTACACACAAAGTTAAAGGTGGCTTAAGTGTTGACATCGGAATACCTGCATTTTTACCAGGATCTCAAGTTGACGTACAAAGAGTTTCAGACTTTGATATGTTTGTTGGACAAGAAGTTACATGTAAAATCTTAAAAGTTAACAAAAAACGTGGCAACGTAATCATCTCCCGCAGAAAATACATCGAAGAACAAAAATATGAAGACCGCAAGAAAGCTCTTGATACAGTACAAGATGGTCAAGTTGTTCAAGGTATTGTCAAAAATATTACCAATTACGGTGTATTCGTAGACATAGGTGGAATTGACGGATTATTACACATTACAGACATGTCATGGGGCAGAGTAAATCACCCTAGTGAACTTGTAAAAATTGGTGATACAATTTCCGTAAAAATTCTCTCCTTTGATAAAGAAAGAGAAAAAATATCTCTTGGCATGAAACAGTTAACTGAAAATCCATGGTTAAATATTGAAAACAAATATATTCTTGGAACTGTTGTATCTGGAAAAATTTCTAGCATCACAGATTACGGCTTATTTGTAGAAATTGAAAAAGGTATTGAAGGCCTTGTTCATATTTCAGAAATTTCATGGACTGACAGAATTACAAATCTCGGTAAACATTATAGAATTGGCGATGAAATAAAAGCAAAAATTGTTGCCCTTGATATTGAAAACAGAAGAATGTCCTTAAGTATCAAACAATTAGACGAAGATCCTTGGAAAAAAATCTCTGACACTGTTAAACCAGGCAGCAAAATTTCAGGCCAAATTAGTAATATCACAGACTTCGGTTTATTCGTAAGAGTTGCAAATGGCATCGATGGATTAGTACACATCTCAGACCTTTCATGGACAGATCACATATCCCATCCAAATGAAGTTTACAAAAAAGGCGATAATGTCGAAGCTATCGTTTTAGCTGTTGATCCTGATAATAGAAAAATATCTTTAGGAATCAAACAACTTCAACAAGATCCTTGGGAACAAATTGAACAAAAATATCCTACAGGAAGTGTTGTTGAAGGCATTATTACAAAAACAACAAACTTTGGTGCCTTTGTAAAATTCCAAGATGGAATTGAAGGTTTAGTTCATATCTCTGAACTCGCAAATAAAGAAATAGCCAAAGTCGAAGATATTATAAAAGTTGGCGAAAAAGCAACTTTCAAAATCATTAAAGTAAACCAAGAAGAAAGAAAGCTTGGATTAAGTCTTAAAGCCTTAACAGCACCTCAAGAAACTGTAAAAGAAGAAAAAGAAGAAACTAGAGCTACAAAAACAGCACCTCAAGCAACCTTTAAGAAAAAAGCTCCTAAAACAGAAAGTACCAACAATGCTTCTAAAGGTTCCTTCAATAACTCTTTACAACAAGCTCTTGCTGAGCATGCTGCAAAGCAAAAAGATAACGACAAGAAATAATATCCATTTAAAGATAAAGCCCTCGTATTATCGAGGGCTTTATTATAAGTAATTTTAATCCGTTCGTATGGATTCGACTTCCGACTGCCCTGAGCGTGGTCGAAGGGTCACCACGAACGGTGTGTTAAAACATATTTTAACAAAGGAAACCATGTTAGAAAAAACACTAGCTTTAATTAAGCCTGATGCAGTTGAAAAAAAATATGCAGGTAAAATAATCGACAAAATAGAACAAGAAGGTTTTACAATCCTTGATTTTAAAAAAATTCATTTAACAAAAGAAGCTGCCGGAAAATTTTATAATGTACATAAAGGCAGACCTTTTTATGATGAACTTGTAAATTACATGAGTTCTGGTCCAATTATTGCAATCGCAATGGAGCGAGAAAATGCTGTTATCGAATGGCGTAACTTAATGGGCGCAACAGATCCTGCTGAAGCTAAACCAAATACTTTACGTAAACTTTACGGAACAAGCAAAGGTACAAATGCTCTTCATGGTTCAGACTCTGCTGAAAATGGGAAATTAGAAATAAACTTCTTTTTCCCAAATCTAAAGTAGAATGCTTTTGAATAAAAATATTGGGAACTCTTTTTAGAGTTCCCTTTTTTATGGCAATATATTTAAATGAGATCTTTTAAAACCATATTTTTAATCCTATTTTTCTCATGCTCTAAACTATTTAGTGTAATAATCTTAATACATGGAACATTTTCTTTAAAAGAAAATTGGTACCAACCAAATGGAAAATTTTTTCAAGAACTCCAAAAACAAGCCACAATTTTAAATAAAAAAATAGTCCCTTTTTGTTGGACTGGCGAAAATAACAATACTGCAAGAATAGATGCCGCCAAAAATTTAATTCAACTTATTTTAAGTTATCCTGAAACTGAGGAAATAATTTTAATTGGGCATAGCCATGGAGGAAATATAATCAACATCGCAAGCAAATTATTACATAATTTAAAAACAACAGCGCTTACCTGCGACAGCGAAAATATCTTTTCAAGCCAAGAACTTGCAAATTTAATCAACTCAAGCTATGAGCGAATTTATGGTCAAAAATTAAATCTTCAAACTTTAGTAAATATAGAATGTTTACTAAATACAAAAAAAGAAAAATCATTAAATTCAAAACCTACGATAAAAACAAATCAAAAAGAATTTTTAATCGACCAAGTATATTTACTTGCAACACCTGTAAATAAAGAAAATTTGCCAGATATGAGCATTATAAAAAATTTATATAATTTTTATTCTAACGGAGACTTAATTCAAAAAGTATTTGGATTTTACAAAAGAAAAATATCTCTCAATACAAGAGTTACAAACCTAGAAATCAAATTTACAAACAACCAAAGCACCTTAAATGCAGAACAAAAACCAGGACATAGCGAACTTCACGACCCTATTATCGCACAATGGCTTTTAAAAATACCTGACAAATTAAAGATTGAAAAAATTGGGGGCTTTGAAAATTTCAATCCAGAACAAGATGGCATTATATATTTAAGTGAAAATTTTATTAAATACGAAAAAAGTAAGTCCTAAAAAATTAAGATATCAAAGGCTTTTCTTTAGACTTAACCAAAGAATCAAGCTCAATTAAATACTTAATAAACTCTTCAAGTTGAGAAAGTCTCAATGAATTTGGGCCATCACATAAAGCTTTTTCTGGATTATCATGAACTTCTAAAAACAAGCCTGCTATTCCTTGAGCAACGGCTGCTATTGCAAGATCGGCAACAAACCCTCGGTCCCCGCCCGAACAATTTCCTTGCCCGCTTGGTTTTTGAACAGAATGAGTAACATCAAAAATTACAGGTCTTTGATATGATTTCATTAAAGTAAAATTTCTAAAATCAACAATTAAATCACCATATCCAAATGCATACCCACGTTCACATAGCCAAATAGATTTATTAGAAGTTGATTCAATTTTCTTTGCAGATTTTTCAATAGCATCTGCCGTAACAAATTGTCCTTTTTTTAAATTAATTGTCTTCCCAGTGCGTCCAATAGCAAGTAACAAATCAGTTTGCCTACATAAAAAAGCAGGAACCTGTAAAATATCTGCAAAAGAAACAACTTCAGCTGCCTGCCAAGATTCATGCACGTCTGTAATAATCGGTAAATCAAATTCACTTTTTACTCTTGAAAGAATTTTAGCACCTTCTATTAAACCAGCGCCTCTAAAACCATCTATAGAAGTACGATTAGCTTTATCGAAAGAACTTTTAAAAATCAGATTAAAATTTAATTTTTCTGAGAGCTTTTTCAAAAATTCCGCTACCTTTAAAGTATGACTTTCACTCTCAATCACACAAGGCCCCATAATAAAAAAAAGAGGCTGCTCATTACCTCTTATTTTTTCAAAAAACTTTTTATCTTGTTTGTTATTCATTCATTTAACCAATATCTCATCAGTACTTGGTTCTTTACCTTGCTCTTTCTGCAAGCCAAGACTATTTAAAGCCTCGTCCAAAATACCATTTATAAATTTATAAGAATTTTTTTCACCAAAACTTTTTGCAAGCTCAATCGCCTCATTAATAACAATTGCTGGAGAAAGTTCTTTATTATAAAGCAATTCCCACATAGCTATTCGAAGTATTAACAAAGTACAACAACCAAGACGATCAATTTTCCAGTTTTTCAAAAGAGGTGAAACTTTCTCATCAAGTTCTTCTTTATTTTTAATAACTTCTTTAGATATTCTTATAGCAGCATTATCATCAGAAATATTTAAATTAAAGCCTCTTCTAAAATTATCAATTATAGATTCTATAGAAACAGAATAATCAAATTGTTCTGCAGCATAAACAAACTGAAAAACTAAGGCACGAACATCACGCATAGATTGTGGCTCAAAAGATTCATTTTCATAATCTACAGACCCTTCGGCCATCTCTAAATCTCTCTTTATATCTTCTTCACTAACCTTGTGTGAACAAGCTTGAGGGTTATCAGACGATGTCAAATCAGAATCAATATCATTCAAAAGTTCTTTACTCATTTTTTACTTCTTTATAGTTAAATCAATTTATAAAAAACACCCTCAACCTTAACCCACATTGTCCAGCAAATTCCCTTCAGGGTAATCTAGGACCTGCTAAACGCTACTGTATTAGCATCGCTCAATATAAATATCTTCTCGAGTATCTACCTTAATTTTATCACCCTCATTAACAAAAAGAGGAACTTGAACAGACACCCCTGTCTCAAGTTTTGCTGGTTTTGTTGCCCCGCCTTGAGCCGTATCACCACGAACCCCAGGAACTGTTTCAACAACAACTAATTCCATAAAAGTTGGCGCTTCAACAGAAATTGGCTTGCCTTCAAAAAATACAGTACGATAAATTTCATTTTCTTTTAAATAATTCTTTGCGGATGAAATTTGCTCAATATTAAAATCGTATTGCTCATAATCTTCTTGATCCATGAAATGATAAGAAGTTTCTTCGCTATAAAGATACTGAACTTTTTTATATTCTAAATCCGGTTCATCAAATTTTTCACCAGATCTAAAAGTTTCTTCAAGCATCCTTCCTGTGATCAAATTTTTTAATTTAGTTCTTACGAAAGCTCCACCTTTTCCTGGCTTTACGTGTTGAAATTCAACTACAAGCCAAGGCTCAGATCTAAGTAAAATTTTGCTACTACCTCTTTTAAAATCAGACGTTGCTACCACAAAACACCCTTTAGTTTTAAATTGAAACAAAATAAACAGAATTTATTTTAATGATTCTCTATGTTAAAAAAATGGTATAAAAAAGCAATTTCTTTGTAAAAATCGATTAAAATAATAAAAAAAGCACGCCTTTCAACGTGCTTTTTTGTCTCAATAAAGTTTTATAAATTAAAACGGCCACCACCAATGGCTTGTCTTGGTCTCTTTAGATTCTTGTTGCTTCTCAAGTTTAGATGTTAATTGCTCAACCTTAGATGTTAAAGTATCAAGCTTTCTTTCTAACTCTTCAACCCTTCTCTCTGCCGCATTAGCACGGTTTTCTGCCCTAACAAGATTAGACCTAGCAGCATCAAGTTCAGCTAAATTTTGAGAGGCTTG
>Ga0209340_1002473_pt1 | contig 10650 bp, 12 predicted proteins | sample EPASupsiteSAE323_FD_187266 | JGI IMG/M metagenome (GOLD analysis project Ga0209340, IMG submission 187266) | Bioremediated contaminated groundwater from EPA Superfund site, New Mexico - Sample SAE3-23 (SPAdes) (version 2) | ecosystem: Environmental > Aquatic > Deep subsurface > Groundwater >...
CATTGTGGATTTTAATTAATTCATTTTCGGATAAATGAAATGTGTTCATAATTTGTTACAAATCTAAAGCAATTTTTTATAAATATACTAGTACTACAGATATGACAAAATTAACAGAATTATATTTATACTTGAAATCTTACATATCCTTGTCATAATATAGTCTAAGTTAAATCTTTCATGGCTAGAAGCATTTAAAAGAAATAACTTAAAATCAAAAAGGGGCGTTGGCGCAGTTGGTAGCGCGCTTCAATGGCATTGAAGAGGCCACGAGTTCGAATCTCGTACGCTCCATTTATAAAAACCTGACAGGGAAAATTTTTTATAAATATTTCTCTGGAAGTTGACACTCAGGTTCTGTTGTTCTATTAATTTAATATTCATGTAATTATGAACAAATTTCTGCACTAATAAATAAGGAGGAATAAGTGCCTACAATAAGTCAATTAGTTCGCAAAGAACGCAAGAAAATCACAGTCAAAACAAAATCACCGGCTTTGACAAATTGTCCTCAAAAACGAGGTGTTTGTACAAGAGTTTATACAACCACCCCGAAAAAACCAAATTCAGCACTTAGAAAAGTTGCAAGAATAAGGTTAACAAATGGTTTTGAGGTTACTTCATATATACCTGGGGTTGGACATAACCTTCAGGAACACTCTGTTGTACTTATTCGCGGAGGAAGGGTAAAAGATCTTCCTGGTGTCAGATACCACATTATTCGCGGTACTCTGGATACTGCTGGAGTTAAAGGCAGAGCGCAAAGCAGAAGTAAATACGGTGCTAAAAAAGAGAAAAAATAAGGAATAAATAAATATGTCACGTAGAAATAAACCACCAAAAAGAGTACCACTTGCGGATCCTATGTTTAACAGCGTAGATATAGCAAAGTTTATTAACAGATTAATGAGACGCGGTAAAAAAAGCGTTGCAGAAAGAATTTTCTATACTTCCTTTGAAAGAATCAAAGAAAAAACAAAAGAGGAACCGCTTGAAATATTTAATAAAGCATTAAAAAATGTTACTCCGTTAGTTGAAGTTAAAGCAAGAAGAATTGGCGGATCAACATATCAGGTGCCTATTGAAGTCAAACCTGAACGTGGTATGGCATTGGGCTCCAACTGGCTTATCTCTTCAGCTAAAGCTAGAAGCGGCAAATCAATGGTAGACAAACTTACCAATGAAATTATGGATGCAGCAAACAGTATCGGGGCTTCCGTAAAAAAACGTGAAGATACCCATAAAATGGCTGAAGCAAATAAAGCTTTTGCTCATTACAGATATTAATATAATTAAATGCTTTATTATTAAAAATTAAGATTATTTTTGTGCGGAGTAGGGGTCTGGTAAAGCCAAAGGGGCTTATTAACAAGTGCAGACTTTTGACAAAGCACATTCTTATATAATCTTAATTTAAAATCTACTTATTTTAAAAATACAAAATATAAGTTAAAATAAAATAATAAAAAAGAGCAATTTATTTTTTTTTTAAACTTTATAAAATTATGTCAATTATTTTAAAGAAGGGATCATAATCGTGGCTAGAAATACATCATTAGATCGAATTAGAAACATCGGTATTGCGGCGCATATCGACGCAGGCAAAACAACCACTACCGAAAGAATTTTATATTATACAGGGTTTAGCCATAAAATGGGTGAAGTACATGAAGGTACTTCTGTAACAGATTTTATGGAACAGGAAAGAGAACGTGGTATTACAATCACATCAGCTGCTGTAACAAGTCAATGGAAAAATCATCAGATCAATATTATTGATACACCAGGACACGTGGATTTTACAGTAGAAGTTGAAAGATCGCTTCGTGTTCTTGACGGTGTTGTTGCGGTATTCTGCGCTGTAGGCGGAGTACAGTCTCAGTCCGAAACAGTCTGGAGACAGGCAAAAAGATATCAGGTACCAAGGATTGTATTTGTTAACAAAATGGACAGAACAGGTGCTAATTTCCTTAGAGTTGTAGATCAGATTAAAAACAGACTTCAGGGAAATGCTCATCCGATTCAGTTACCTATAGGTGCTGAAGATCAGATGACAGGTATTGTAGATATCATTGAGCAAAAAGCATATATATATGAAGATGAACAGGGTAAAATTATTAACGAAACAGATGTTCCTGAAGATATGAAAGAGCAGGTTGCTCAATACAGAGAAGCTCTCATAGAAGCTGTATGTGAAGCCGATGATGAGCTTATGATGAAATATCTCGAAGGAGAGGAACTTTCTATTGAAGAAATTAAATCAGGATTAAGAAAGGGAACTATTTCAAATAAAATTATCCCTGTAGTATGCGGAACAGCATTCAAAAATAAAGGTGTTCAGCAGCTTCTTGATGCTGTTATAGATTATATGCCCTCACCGCTTGATGTACCTGCAATTAAAGGTATAACTAAATCCGGCAATGAAGAAGAAAGAAAAAGCGATGATAATGAACCATTCGCAGCGCTTGCTTTTAAAATCATGACAGACCCTTATGTTGGAAGATTAACTTTTATCAGAGTATATAGTGGTGTTCTTAAAGCTGGCAGCTATGTATTAAACGCAACAAACGGTAAAAAAGAAAGAATAAGCCGTATTGTACAAATGCAGGCTGATGCAAGAACAGATATAGATGAAGTTTGTGCAGGTGATTTAGCTGCTGTAGTCGGTCTTAAAGACACAACAACGGGCGATACACTCTGTGCAGAAAATGCTCCTATTATTCTTGAATCGATGGAATTCCCAGAACCTGTAATTTCAGTTGCTATTGAGCCAAAAACAAAAGCTGATCAGGATAAATTATCAATAGCTCTTGGCAAGTTAGCAGATGAAGATCCTTCATTCAGAGTTAAAATTGATAATGAAACAGGTCAGACAATTATTTCAGGTATGGGTGAACTTCACCTCGAAATTATTGTTGACAGATTATTAAGAGAATTCAAAGTAGGCGCTAATGTTGGTAAACCGCAAGTTGCTTATAGAGAAACAATTACCAAAAAAGTAGAAGCAGAAGGCAAGTTTGTCAGACAATCCGGCGGCCGTGGTCAATATGGTCACGTTAAAATTTATATTGAACCGCTTGGAAAAGGTGGCGGATTTGAGTTTGAAAATAAAATTGTTGGCGGTGTTGTTCCTAGAGAATACATCGAACCTGCAAGAAAAGGTATGGAAGAAGCACTTCAAGGAGGCGTTATTGCCGGATATGAAGTTATCGATATTAAAGTAACATTATTTGATGGCAGCTATCATGATGTTGACTCAAGTGAAATGGCATTTAAGGTAGCAGGTTCAATGGCTGTTAAAAATGGTGTTAAAAAAGCTTCCCCTTCAATACTTGAACCAATGATGAAAGTTGAAATTGAAGTACCTGACGAATATCTTGGCGATGTAATCGGTGATCTTTCAGGTAGAAGAGGTCGTGTAGAAGGCATGGAAGCAATTGAAGGAACAAATATACAAAAAGTTGTCGCTTTAGTTCCACTTGCAGAAATGTTTGGATACGCAACTGATATAAGAAGTAAAACACAGGGACGCGGTACATTCAGTATGGAATTTTCAAAATATGAACAGGTTCCAAACAATATTGCTGAAGAAATTATCGGTAAATGCAGCGTTTCCTAATATAAATATTATAAAACAATTCCAAAAGCCGCTCAGTATACTGGGCGGCTTTTTATATAAGCAATAAATTCAGAAATAATTACTGATTATAAAATCATGTATATATTGTTACCAAATGTAATTTCTCTTATTATTAGAATCTTTTATCATATTATACTTATGAATAATATAAATTTTTATATTTTATATGTAAATTAGTTGTTGATTTCTTGATAAATTTGAGAGATAAATATATATGTGTTGATTAAGATAATGAGTTGAATAAAATGTCAGATAAAAAGCCTAAAAAACGTGGTCCTAGCAAAAAAGCTGGTTACAGGCAAGACCTGAGAATTACTCCTCTTGTTGAAAAAGCTTTTGATTTGATGAAAGAAAAATATTCCTTAAAACATAATTCTGAAGCATTACATTTGATAGCAGAATTTTTCCTTAAAGAATCAAAATTATAAAAATTCTCACTATAATTAAAATTCTTTATATAAATCATTTTTTCCAGTGAGAAAATAATATAACTAAACATAAAATTATTACTTTGATTAATCGCTGTTAATCGATTAAAATATTGTGAGAGTTATCAATCTTAAAATGATTTTCGGTTGAGTATTGCAATATTTAGCAGTAATTGAAGTATTCACGAAAATATTATTAGAATAATTGAGTGTAGATATTATTATTGCTTTTAATGAGGATTAATGAAAATTACGATAAGAACACGTTTGCTCTTGTATTTTTTGTTTTTAACTATACTACCTCTTTTTATATTAGCTTCAACGTCAGCTATAATCCTTAGCTCCAGCATTAATAGCAGACTTATTAATGATTTAAATGTCAAAAGTAACTACCAATTGAAAGAATACAACGAAACTATTACCGAAGTTAAAGATAAAATAAATATTTTAATTTTTCAGATAGCTCTTTTAGTTTCTTTAGCAGGTATATTTCTGGGAATTATCTTCTCTCGATCAATAACAAAACCTATTTCTGCTGTTTCAGATGCTGCAAAATTTATTAGAGACGGGGATTATTCAAAACGAGTCGAGATAGGAGCAAATGATGAACTCAATTATCTTGCTCAATCATTTAATAACATGGCACTCACACTGGAAAAAAGGCGCGAACTGGAAGTTCAAAGAGATGATTTCATTGCAACATTAACCCATGATCTTAAAGTTCCTCTTTTTGCAAGTGTACAAACAATGGAATATCTTTTAAAAGGCTCTTATGGGGATCTTTCAGATAAACAAAGATACGTAATAGGTCATCTTATAGTTAATAGCAAAAGTCTTCTCAATATGGTAAATACCATTTTAGACAGTTATAAATATGAAGCAGGAAAGCAAAACCTGATAAAAAGAAATACAAATATTATTAAATTAATTAATGAATGTATGATTGAAATAGCTCCTCTTGTTGAAGAAAAGAAACATGAACTCAATTTTAATATTATGGATTCTGATATTGAAGTTATGGTTGACAGAGATGAAATTAAAAGAGTTATAATTAACCTACTGAGCAATGCTATTGTTTATACACCTGCAAAAGGTAAAATTGATATTAAAGTTGATAATAAAACTAATTCTGTTGAAGTTAGCGTTCGAGATAATGGAGTTGGAATCTCGGAAGACTCATTGAAAGCTATTTTTGAAAGATACTCAAAAGGTTCTAAATCACTAAGGAAAATTGGTACAGGACTTGGGCTTTATCTTTCAAAGTATATAATTGAAGCTCATGGCGGAAAAATCTGGGTAGAAAGCATGGAAAACATAGGAAGTACTTTTTATTTCAGCATTCCAGAATATATTGAATCAGGAGTAGCAAATAATGAACAAAATTAAAATAATTATTGTTGAAGATCATGTTCTTACCAGAATTGGTCTTAAAACTGCTCTTGAAGAAAGTCCAAAACTTGAAATTATTGGAGAAGCTGATTATGGAGAAACAGGTGTTGATCTTACCAAACAAATTGATCCAAATGTCGTTATAATGGATCTTGGGTTGCCTAATATGAATGGTATCGATGCTACAAAACTAATTAAAGAATATAACAGCAATATAAAAGTACTTATATTGACCTCTCATGATGACGAAAAAGAAATCATAGGTGCACTTGAAGCCGGTGCAGATGCCTACTGCATGAAAGATATTAACCCTATGAAACTGATTCCTGTCATAGAAAGTATTGCACAGGGCGGAGTATGGCTTGATCCGGTTATTGCAAAAATTGTTATTTCTTGTTCCTTAAATCATACAACTATTAAAAATAAAGCTGTGTCTTCATCTCCTCTTTCAGTCAGGGAACTTGAAGTTCTCCAGCTTTTAGCAGATGGTCTAAATAATGTGGAAATTGCTGCAAAACTTTCTTTAAGCCAGCACACAGTGAAAGCTCATATTAGCAATATTATGCAAAAACTATCAGTTGATGATAGAGCTCAGGCAATAGTTAGAGCTATACGCAACGGTTGGATTAAGTAACTGATTGATGTTAAAGTTTATCTAAGACATGTAATAGCAGCTTTAATATCCGACGAATTATAGATATAAGAGCCTGCTACAAGTGCATTAGCTCCGGCTTTTATTGCTAACTTACCTGTTTTATTATCAATCCCTCCGTCAACTTCTATTACAGTTTTAGTTAAATTATATTCTTCCAATAAATTTTTTATTTCACTTATTTTAGGCAGACAATCTTCCATAAATTTTTGTCCGCCAAAGCCGGGCTCGACTGTCATAATTAAAATTAAATCTAAATCAGATATAAAATCCTCCAGAACTTCTACCTGTGTTTTAGGCTTTATAGAAACCCCTGCTTTTATTCCAAATACTTTTATCTGATCTATTATATCTTTTACATTCTTAACAGCTTCATAATGAATAGTAATAATGTCAGAGCCTGCATTAACAAAGTCTTTTATATAGTTTTCAGGATTTTCTATCATTAAATGAACATCCAGAGGCATTTTGGTTACTTTACGGATAGATTTAACAACAGGAGCACCTATTGTTATATTAGGAACAAAGTGACCATCCATTACATCAACATGTATCCAATCAGCACCGGCTTCTTCAACTTTTTTTATATCTCTTTCCAGATTTGAAAAGTCAGCTGATAAAATTGAAGGTGAAATTATAATATTATTCATAGTTTTCTTCTTCACTTTCTTCTGATATTAGTCCAAGGCTTCTAGCTGCCATTTCGGCTGCTTTTTGCTGAGCTTCTTTTTTAGATTTACCTGCTCCAATTCCACATAATTCATCGTTTATGAAGACTCCAATCTCAAATGATCTTGAATGAGGCGGACCTTCTTCTTTTAATATTCTATATTCAGGTAATCCTCCTCCTTCTGCCTGAGTATATTCCTGAATCAATGCCTTAAAATTATATTTCGAAGTACTTTTATCAATTTCGGTAACGGTATCTTCAAAAAGAGAAATAAGTGTAAGCTGAAGATCATGAATTTTTCCATCTAAATATAAAGCTCCCAGCATTGCTTCAAATGCACATGCCAGTGTTGATGGTCTTGTTCTGCCACCAAGCTTTTCTTCATGGTATCCGACTTTTAAATATTTGCTGAGATTAATTTGATTAGCTATTTTTGTAAGAGTATTATCGCTGATAAGAATCGCTCTTATCTTTGTTAATTCCCCTTCTGAATAATCTGGAAAGCGTTCATGCAAATAATCGCTTGCAATAAGTTTTAATACTGCATCGCCAAGAAATTCAAGTCTTTCATTGCTTTCCAGAGGTGAAAGCTTATTTTCAAAAGTATATGAACTGTGGGTTAACGCTGTATCCAATCTGTCATAATTATGACAGGTTAAATCCAAACTCTGTAAAAGCTCATTTAGTTCAGCTTTTCTCTTTTTATTTACCATCTGCATATCTCAAACTAACGGGGCAACATACTTATAAGAGAATAATGACCAATAACAAATACACTGAAATAGTAGTAAGCAATAGCACCTGTGAATATATAACTGTCTGCTCTATCTAAAATACCGCCATGACCGGGTAAAATATTACTTGAATCCTTAACCCCCGCATCACGTTTCATCATGGATTCACAGAGATCTCCTATCTGAGCAGAGAGCACAAAAAGAGTTCCAGCTACAAATGAATGATACCAAGGCAAATTAATAAAATAACCTACAATTAGTGCAGTAATTATTCCTCCAACCGTACTTGCTACAGAACCTTTTAGAGTCTTTTTAGGGCTAATCTCTGTCCATAGTGGAGTTTTACCAAAATTTTTACCTATATAATATCCTGCAATATCGGATATTGATATTATAAAGAAAATCATTATTATATAGCCGAGCCCATCTCGAAAATGTAATCCAAAAAAGCTCAATCCATCTTTGTTTAAACTTCTCAAAAGAAGGATATGCATTGGAAGCCATCCACCGTATAAAATTCCCAGCAGAGTAAATGCAATATCGTTAATTTTTGCTTTTTTGCCTCTGAAGAGGATTATAATAAATGACGCAATTACTCCGAATGTTATGATTAGTCCAAAATAGTAGTATTTATGCAAACCGGCAGCAATTAAAAGAAGAGCTTCTGTAAATAGCATTATTCTGACAGCAGGTTCCATTCCTTTTATTCTTGCGATATTAACCAATTCAAGAGTGCCTGTAATCATAAGCACTGCAAGAAATGCCATAAGATATGGCCCACCTAATATTATACAAACAAGAGTTATTAATAAAAATATTGTTGCTACATAGACTCTTGCGCCACTAAAGAACTTAATTAAACCCACTATACAGCTAAGACCTCTTTTTCTTTTTCTAATACCAAAGTATCAATCTCTTTTGTGTATTTATCAGTAAGTTTTTGAATCAGATCCTGAGTTTTTTTAACTTCATCTTCGGGAATATTTTCGCTCTTCTCGATTTTTTTGAGGTGTTCTGTTATATCTCTTCTGATGTTTCTTATTGCAACTTTATTATCTTCCCCTAATTTTTTAACGAGTTTTACAAGTTCTTTTCTTCTTTCTTCAGTAAGAGCCGGGAAAGTTATTCGTATGTTTGAGCCGTCGTTATTAGGTGTTACACCCAAATCAGATTTTAATATCGCCTTTTCGATGGCGCCGATTGCAGTTTTATCAAAAGCCTGAATAACAAGAGTTTGTCCATCCTGTACACTAACATTCGAAATCTGTCTTAAAGGTGTTTGTGCTCCATAATATTCAACATTTATTTTATCTAAAATCATAGGATTTGCCCTGCCGGTACGAATATTTACAAATTCTTTCTTCGTTTCGGCAATGGTCTTTTGCATTTTTTCTTCGCCTTGTTTTAATAAATCATTTGCTGGCATGGTTTATTCACCTCCTACATATGTTCCAACAGTTTCACCTTTTAAAATTCTTTCTATACTACCATTTTCTGCAAAATTAAATACAATTATAGGTGTATTATTGTTTTTACAAAGTGCTACTGCTGTTGTATCTATAACTTTAAGGTTTTGAACTATCATATCGTCATATGTTATGCTGTCAAATTTGACTGCATCAGGGAATTTTCTTGGATCTTTATTATATACGCCGTTAACTTTATTTTTAGCCATAAGCATAACTTCTGCGCCAATTTCGGCTGCTCTTAATGAAGCTGCAGTGTCCGTGCTAAAGAACGGGTTACCTGTTCCTGCTGCAAATATGACGACTCTACCTTTTTCAAGATGTCTCATTGCTTTTAATCTAATATAAGGTTCGGCAATTGCATTCATTGTAATGGCAGTCTGCACTCTCGTTGGTACATCAAGTTTTTTTAATACTCCTTGAAGTACAAGAGCATTCATTACTGTAGCTAACATACCTACGTAGTCAGCAGAAGCCTGATCCATACCTAATTTTGTACTGTTTTGTACGCCTCTGAATATATTTCCGCCGCCAACAACAACTGCAATATTAGCGCCAAGTTTATGAGCTTTTTTTATTTCTGCTGCAACTGTATTAACAACTTCAGGATCAATGCCGAAGCCCTGCTCTCCCATGAGAGCCTCTCCGCTTATTTTTAGCAAAACTCTTTTGTATTTAAGATTATTTTGACTCATCAACTTACCCATTCCTAAAATATTTATACTTCCCATAATATTTTACTAAAAAAATAATAAAATTTATATTTGTTTCATCAGAAATAGAATTTATACAACATTAATAAAAAAGCAGGCGTTACGCCTGCTTGTAAATTTACTATTATATTGTGAGTTCCTCATCTATCAGGCTGATTTTATTTTTCAGCCGTGATATTGTCCTCTCCAGCTTCTCACTACTCTCTCTCGCTATCTCCAACTCCTCCGATATATTAGATTTTTTAAAAAGCAACTGATCAACTTCTTTTGAAAGCAGTTTTTGATCATCTTTCTGTAATAAAAGATTCTCTCTTTTATTTGCAAGCTTATAAAGCCTGTCAATTAAGATTTTTAACTGTTCATTTTTACATTCAAGATTCAAACAATTAGAAACAGTTTTTTTTCTTTCCAGCATAAGATCTTTTTTGTCTCTTTGTCCAAAATTAAAATTTGTTTTTTTTCCGTTGTCCAAACATTATCACGCTCCTCTTGCAGGACAATCTGTAGTATTTATATTAATACAGTTTTTCGTTTCTGTTTTTACAAAAAAAGCCTGAATACCACTATTATTACTATCTTTCTCTGTCTATTTTTTGAAAATCAGCTTGTGGTCTACAATATGTTCACTAGTTTAACATTTTAAAAAAATTGTTACATTTAATCTTATGTGATTTTTGTGTTGATTATAGTCATAAAGCTGGATTCAAGCATTAATTTTGCTTATTTTTATTATCACTCATGTAATTGCATGTTTTCAAATAACTCTAGAAGTAATATTTTGGGATTAATCGCTTTTAATCATGACCAAATTTATACAGATACATGGTTTTAGTCATTTTGTCATTGGTGTTTTTAGTTAAAAAATTAGCAGAAATTGATGTATATATGAATTTTAATATTAATATTTCTTAATATTCTGGTTTAAATTAAGGACAGCGAAAAAAACACGTAAGAATTA
>Ga0209340_1002476_pt1 | contig 10644 bp, 13 predicted proteins | sample EPASupsiteSAE323_FD_187266 | JGI IMG/M metagenome (GOLD analysis project Ga0209340, IMG submission 187266) | Bioremediated contaminated groundwater from EPA Superfund site, New Mexico - Sample SAE3-23 (SPAdes) (version 2) | ecosystem: Environmental > Aquatic > Deep subsurface > Groundwater >...
GCTCTTCAGTTCCCGCGACCAGTTCGAATCGGGCTGCGGCTGGCCCAGCTTTACCCGCCCCCTCGATCCAGGCGGCCTGGAAGAAAAACGTGATCTCAGCCATGGCATGGACCGCACCGAGGTGCGCAGCCGGGAGGCCGACTCTCACCTGGGCCATGTTTTTACGGATGGTCCGCGGCCTACGGGTTTGCGCTATTGCATAAACTCAGCCGCCCTGCGCTTCATCCCCCTAGAAGAGATGGAGAAGGCGGGATATGGCGAGTATTTGAAGATATTTGATCAGTCCCGCGAATAGAGGGATGGTCTACTTCTTCAGATTGTCCTCGATTTTTTCCAAAACCCGGTTAAAAACCTCCAGATCCTCCTGGGGGATACCCGCCAAAATCTGATTCTGGAGTTCAAGGATGAGGTCAAGTAAAACGGGATAGTTTTGCTTGGCCTTATCAGTTAATTCCACTCTTTTTTCTCTTTTATCATTAGGGCCACTAATCCGCATCACCAGGCCCATCTTTTCCAGGTTATCAAGGGTTTTGGAAATGGTGGAAGGTTCGATAAACAACTGTTCGCAGAGCTCGTTTTGCGTCAGGCTTTTGTGTTGTTCAAGACGAACCAGTACTGGATACTGACTGCTGGTTATGCCTGTACCGGCCAATTGGTCATTCAGTTTCCTGGCAAATAGACGGGCCAGGATATTTATTCGGTGCCCAAAACGGAAATATATCAAAACCATGCCCCCTCGCAACAATATATTTAGTTTTACCAACTAAATATATTGTATTATAATCAATCAAAAAAGGAAAGTAGAAGACACCATTATTGGGGGAAGGGGAAGGCAAAGGCAAATGAGCGGTAAAGGAGTGCGGGAAAAGCATGTTTTGATAATAATGTCCCTGGCATCATTTCTGAGTCCTTTTATGAGCAACGCGATTAATCTCGGGGTGCCAGCGATTGGTAAAGAATTTAACGGCAATGCCACTGCCTTGAGTTGGATTGTAACCGGTTATATTCTTATTTCAGCCGTAGCCGTACTGCCCAGTGGCCGATTGGGCGATATTTTCGGCAGGAAGAGAATTTTTAGCATGGGCCTGGTAATATTTACGGCCGGGTCACTGTTATGTGCCAGTGCGGGGTCTATTCAAGCACTTTTGCTATTCAGAGTTATGCAAGGTTTAGGATCAGCTATGAGCTATAGTACGGCAACCGCAATTGTTGGTTCGGTTTATCCGCCCGACAAGCGGGGAAGCGCTCTGGGGATTATAACCACCGCCACCTATTTAGGATTTGCCATAGGTCCATTTTTGGGCGGGGCCTTAACCTATCATTATGGTTGGCGAACGACTTTCATTTTTGCTGGCTTGCTGGGGGGATTAGTCCTGATCCTGAGCTGGAGGCAGTTAAAGGGAGAATGGGCTGAAGCCCGGGGAGAGCGCTTCGACCTGCGGGGAACACTTTTATATATCATTGGCATGGTGACGTTTATCTACGGATTGTCTTCGATAACAGCGTATATCTGGTCAAAATATATCCTGGTGCTGGGCCTGTTTTTTCTCTGGTTATTTGGCAAATACGAATCAAGCATCGATCACCCCATATTGAACATTGGCTTTTTTGCGGGGAATACCGGTTTTCTGTTGGCAAACCTGGCAGCCCTGATCTATTTTATTTCTACGGCTACCGTGAACTATCTGCTTTCATTGCACCTACAGATAGTTTCCGGCTATAATGCTCAGACCGCCGGGTTATTATTATTGACTCAGCCGCTCATTATGGCTTTGCTCTCCTCCCTGGCAGGACACTTATCTGACCGCTGCGAAACAAGATTTTTAGCCACCGGGGGGATAGCCGCCGCCTTGGTTGGACTGACCATACTAAGCCTGATCCAGCCCCAGACGCCGGTCTGGCTGCTGTTAACAGCTCTGATTATTATCGGCGGCGGCAGTGCCTTCTTCTCTTCCCCCAACACTAACTCGGTTATAAGTGCGGTGCCCCGGAAGTATTATGGGGTTGCCTCATCCACTTTGGGGACGATGCGCAATTGTGGTCAAGCTGTCAGTATAGCCGTATCATCCTTGATATTCAGCTTGTACCTGAAGAAGGAAAGCCTGTGGTCGGTTAGTGCCTTCCGGCTGGATAAAGGGATTCGTACCGCATTCATTGCCTTTACCCTGGTATGTATATGGGGAGTTATCGCTTCTTTCGCCAGGGGAGCAAGTAAAATTGAAACGGATTCCCGGCCCTGACCCAAGCCCCTATTCTTAGTTGCAGCTTCTAAATATTAAAATACAATAATAATAGTGGACATCAGTATCTGAAATGAGTTGAATGATTTGCTAAATAATAAAAATGGTAATAAGCCAGCCGGGGGAGACGAAAGGCTCAAACAAAAAATCCAGAGCATGAAGTTGGAGGTTTATGCCATGTATTTTGCCTGCCGTCACCCGGATACACCGTGGTATGCCAAGGGTTTAGCCGCCCTGGTGGTAGCCTATGCCCTCAGCCCGATTGACCTTATTCCTGACTTTATCCCGGTACTTGGCTACCTGGATGACCTGATCCTGATTCCCGCCGGCATCTGGCTGGCCCTTCGCCTGATACCGCCTGAGATCATGCGGGAAGCGCGAGCTCAGGCTCGTGAACTGGCAGAGCGTCCCCGGAGTTGGGCGGGGGTAGTACTGGTAGTTATCATTTGGCTCCTGCTCATTACCTGGATAGCCTATTATTTTATATGCCGTTAACGGGCAGCCCCGCCGCCCTCTTTTCGTTAAGCCTATCTTTTCTGCTCCGGCCGCCTCTTCAAAATAACATTTCTTCTTGACTTCAGAGGTATATAGTAATAAAAATAAGATGATAATAGTAATAGTTATCGTTATTGAGTGGAGGTTAAGCTATTGAATAAAAATAAAAACCAGCCGGTTGATGGCAGCGCCGTTAAGCGCCGCCCGGGGATACTGCTATTCCTGGTTATTGCCTTGCTGCTGCTGGTACTGAGCGGCTGCGGGATGCCGGCGTCCGCTCCGACGAACTCCGGGGTGCCAGCTAAGAGCGGCGACAAGGTAATCGTTACCTCGTTTTATCCGATATATATCCTGACCTTGAATGTCTGTCAGGACATTCCCGGCGTTAAGGTAGTGAACATGACCGGGGCGCAAACCGGCTGTCTGCACGACTATCAGCTCCGCACCGGGGATATCAAAACCCTGGAGGGAGCCGCGTTTTTCGTAGTGAACGGCGCGGGGATGGAAGCCTTCATGGCTAAGGTAGTAAAGCAGCAGCCCGATCTGAAGATCATCGAGGCCGCCCGGGGTATTCCCTTGCTCAAGGGGGCCGGGAACCAGGGCGACAATCCGCATGTGTGGGTCAGCCCTACCCTGTATATCAAGGAGATCGCCAATGTCAGCGAGCAGTTGGCTCAGGCCGATCCCGCACACGCCGACCAATATCGCCGCAATGGTCAGGCTTATATAGAAAAGGTAAGTGCACTCCGGGCCGAGATGCATAAAGAATTGGACGGCCTGCCCAACCGGAATATCGTGACCTTCCACGAGGCCTTCCCCTACTTTGCCCAGGAATTCAAACTGAATATCGTGGCGGTTATCGAACGCGAGCCGGGCTCCGCCCCTTCCGCCGCCGAACTGGCCCAAACCATTGAGTTAGTGAAGAAATCAGGCACCAAGGCCCTCTTTGCCGAACCCCAGTATCCGATTAAGGCGGCCCAGTCCATTGCCGGCGAAACCGGGGCGCGGGTGTTTAGTCTGGATCCCGGGGTGACCGGACCCGATCGCCCGGATGGTTACTTGCAGATTATGGGTAAGAATCTGACCACCTTGAAAGAGGCGTTGCAATAGTGACAGAAGAACTGAGAAAAGACTATAACCACCGCCAGGCCTGCGGCTTGTGCTGCACCACCATCGAGGAGCTGAGCGTGGTGCGCGGGAAAAACGTCATACTGGATCATGTCAATCTACATATCCATTGCGGCGAGCTGACCGCCCTGATCGGTCCCAACGGGGCCGGCAAGAGTACGCTGTTAAAGGCGATTCTGGGCGATATCAGCCATAGCGGGCGTCTGAGCTACCTAAATGCCATCGGTGGTGACAGTGTAAAACCGATAATCGGTTATGTACCGCAGCAACTGGAATTCGACCCGGGCTCGCCGCTTTGCGTGCTGGACCTCTTCGCTGCCACCCGCCGTCGTCGGCCAGTCTGGCTGGGGATCGGCCAGCGGATGCGGAGGCATGCAACTCATCAATTGGCGCGGGTGCAGGCAGAGCATCTATTAAACCGGCGCTTGGGTGATCTCTCCGGCGGGGAGCTGCAGCGGGTGCTGCTGGCGCTGGCCCTGGACCCCATGCCCGACCTGCTGTTATTGGACGAACCGGTATCCGGGGTGGACGGGCGCGGCTTGGAACTGTTCTATGACCTGGTTTCCGATCTGCGCACGCAAAATGATCTTTCCATCATTCTGATTTCCCATGACCTGGGCCTGGTCGCCCGCTATGCCGACCGCGTGGTGTTCCTCAATCAGTCAATTCGCCTGGTGGGAACCCCGTATGTGGTTTTCAACGATCCTGAGGTTATCAAGACCTTCGGGCTGATCTCCCTGGAGGGGGTTCCTCCTCGTCCGGAGCCGGTGGCCCAAAAGATAGAATGGGGGGACGAGCATGCAAAGCGCCATTAATGTCCTGCAATGGCTCCTGCCCTTTGAATGGATGCAGTATCATTTCATGCAAAACGCGCTGCTGGGTGTTATCATGGTCTGCCCGCTCTTCGGACTGATGGGCACCATGGTGGTCAATAATCGCATGGCCTTTTTCTCCGACGCCATCGGTCATTCCGCCTTGACCGGCATCGCCCTGGGGGTTTTGCTGGGCATGCGCGATCCGCTGGGCGCGATGATTGCCTTTTCCATATTACTGGCCCTGGGCATCTCCCTGATAAAACAATCCGCCCGTAGTTCGCCCGATACCATCATCGGTGTGTTTTCATCCACCGCGGTAGCCCTGGGCATAGTTATTCTGTCCCGGGGCGGCGGCTTTGCCCGCTACGCCAATTTTTTGATCGGGGACCTGTTATCCATCCAGCAGCGGGAAATCCTACTGCTGCTGGGATTGCTGGCGGCGGTATTGATCTTTTGGCTGTTCTTTTTCAATGGTTTGCTGATGGTCAGCATTAACTCCACCCTGGCGCGCAGCCGGGGAGCCCGGGTCCAGGCCCTGGAGATAGCCTTCGGCCTGCTCCTGGCTCTGGTGGTTACGGTCTGTATCCAATGGGTAGGGATATTGATAATAAGCTCGCTGCTGGTGCTCCCGGCAGCGGCCGCGCGTAATCTGGCGTCCAACATGCGGCAGTATCACGTATGGTCGCTGCTCATTGCCCTGGTGTCAGGAGTCAGTGGCTTGATTCTGTCCTATTACTGGGATACCGCCAGCGGGGCCACCATTGTACTCTGCGCTGCGGTGGTATTTTTCCTGACAGTGCTGGGACGGTCGCTGCAGCGCGGTTGATAGTACAGGGGCAGTTAGTCGTTAAACTGAGTTAATGATCCGACAAGGAAGGATTTATGGATATGAATAAGGAGCATACGGCGGGCAGCCGCACCTTGCGCAACAGCAAACAGCGCCAGACCATTCTGGACCTGGTGGCGGCCAGCCCTGAGCATATGAGTGCGGAGGAGATCTACCAGCAGGCCCGGCTGAGCCAGCCCAACATCAGCCTGGGCACCGTCTACCGCAACCTGGACACTCTGAGCGAGCAGGGGTTGATTATTCGCTCCAGTTTCGCTGACGGCAAGGCGCGCTATGAGATGGCAGGTCTGGATCACCATCACCATCTCATCTGTCTGCAGTGCGGGGAAATCAGGAATCTGGTTCAATGTCCGATGGCGCCGTCGCTGGAGGCGGCCCTGCAGGAGGCTGATTTTCAGGCGGTGCAGCACCAGTTTGAAATATACGGCTATTGCCGCGAATGTCAGCACCGGCGCAGCAGCGGCTAGTACCCTGTCAATTCTAATTCTGTGTATAAATCGGCGAGGAAAATTTTCGTAGGACAAGGCGGAGGAATGAGTAATACTGGAGGTATTGCGATTGACGACAATGCAGTCATACGGAAAGTTTACCGCCGAGAATATATAGAATTAGGGTTGACAGGGTACTAGTACGGTTTTAGGTGAGGAGACGAATTATATCGTTGTAGCTGGCATACAGCAGCAGCACCATGAGAAAGGCCAGGCCCACCAAGTGGAGCAGGGCCTCTTTTTCCGGAGCCAGGGCCCGCCGCCGGATTATTTCTACCAGTGCCAGTATAATACGGCCTCCATCCAGAAAAGGAATGGGCAGCAAATTGAAGATGCCCAGGTTGATGCTGAGGAAAGCGGCGAAGCCCAGCAACTGCAGCCAGCCATAGCTCAAACTGTCTTTCACCATACCGGCCAGACCGATGGGACCGGCCATATTATCGGCGGAAAGTGCCCCAGTGGCCAATCCGGCCAGACTGACGAGAACAGCGCCGCCCATTTGCCAGGTTTGTTTAAGGCCCAGCCCCAGCGCGGAAAAGATTCCCTGTCGCTGGTACACCACCGGCGGCGATATCCCGATTACCGTTTGTCCGGAGGCCTGGTCCCGGCTAGGGGTCACCCGGCAGGAAATGAGCCGGCCGTGGCGCAGCAGTTGGAGGGAACACGCCTCTCCCGCCGGCAGCGAATTCAACTCCCGGCTCAATTCGGGCCAGTCTTTAACCGGATGTGAATTTACGGATAAAACCCTATCTCCGCTGAGGATACCGGCTGATTCGGCCGGCATTTCTTTTATTACCCGGCCAATAAGCGGTTGGGCGGAGTAATGGGGGATGCCGATACCGGAATAGATGCCGACGAAGATCAGCATAGCCAGAACCAGATTCATCAGCGGTCCGCCCAGGGCCACCCCGATCTTTTGGCCCGGCGTATAGCCGGCAGCCCGGGGATAGGAGGATTCGTCAGCTTCCGGCAGGTTCAGCAGCACATAACCGCCCAGTGGAATAGGGCGCAGCGTATAGACCGTCTCACCGCGGCGGAAGTCTAGCAGCCGCGGACCGAAGCCTATCGAGAACTCCAGCACGGGAACGCCCAGCCGGCGGGCGGCCAGATAATGGCCCCCTTCATGAGCCAGCACCAGCAGGTTTATGATAAGAAGGGTTGTCGCAATAGTAGTGAAAAGGCCCATAAATACACCCCCTACGCTAGCTGGTCAACGCTGGGCGACACGCTTCGTCCAGCCAGGCCCAACCCCGGCTGACCAGGGAGGTCTGGCGCTCCAGCAGGGTTTGGTCCTTCAGCGGCCAGTAGATACAGAAGGCCTTGCCGACCAGACGGTCTTCGGTCAGCCAGGCCGGCCAGTACCTGCTGTCAAAGCTGGCATTGCGGTTATCGCCCATTACCAGCAGGCTGTTATCCGGAACGGTCACCGGGCCGAAGTCGCTGCTCATAGGCTCGGCTATGTAGGGCTCTTTAATCTCCTGGTCATTGATATAGAGCTGAGCATTTCTGATTTCCACCTTGTCCCCCGGCAGGCCGATAACGCGCTTTACATAATCATATTTGGCGTTCAGGGCCTGCGGCGGTTTGAAGACCACAATATCGCCCCGGGTAGGTTGCTTAAAATAGTAGATAAACTTGCTGACCAGCAGACGGTCGCCGATCTTGATGGTGGGAACCATGGATTCACTGGGGACAATCCGGCCCTCAATGACGAAGGTGCGCAGCAGCATAGCCAGGACAAAGGCGATAATGACGATAGATAATATTTCTTTGAGCCATTCCAGGAAGTCGTTCATGATTGAGCCCCTTTCAGATTAGCATTACCTGCTCTATTAAAGACCGGCGTCGCCGGATTATAGGCAACCTGTTCCACCAGTTCATTGGCGGGGCCGGCGCTATTTTCCACCAGGAACTCGACCGCCGGCAGTATGCTGCCCGCGGCGGGACAGGCAAAGAAGAGCATGGTTACATAGGCGGCCAGAGCAGCTATAGCTCCGCGCAGCACCGCGACCAGACGGCTGCGTTGGCCCTGATGCGACATTTGGAAAACCAGACGTTCCAGGGCAAACGACTTTTCCGGGGGCAGGGTGCCGGCGTCAGCCCAACCCCGCAGGGCCTGGCCGATACGCTCATCTATCTCACGGTTGGCTGGTTTCAAGAATATCCGCTCCTTTCGCTTCTTTTTCCTCCAGCATCTCTTTCAAACGCTTATGGGCCGTATTCAGGCGCGATTTTACGGTCCCCACCGGGATATGTAAGGCTCGGGCGGTGTCTTCCAGGGAAAAATCCCCCAGGTAGCGCAGGGCGATCACCTGGCGAAACCCGGGGCCCAACTCCGCGACCAGTTGCCAGATCAACCGGGCATCAGGTGACGGCTCATCTCGCAGCAAGGCTGGAATCAACTGGGGGTCAACCGGGATAACCCGTTCCCGCCGGTGCAGCAGGTCAATGCTGCAGTTCACCAGGATCTTCTTGACCCAGGCGGGAAAGGCCGCCTCCGCACCGCGCAGCGTGGCCCGCTTGCACCAGGCCTGTTCTACCGCCTGCTGCAAGGCATCCCAGGCATCGGCTTCACTGCCCAGTATGGCCAGGGCGATACGATAGAGCTTGCCTTCTTCCTTATGCAGCAGTTCGATAAATCGCTTGTCGTTCAAGGATAATACCTCGTCATCAGTAATTGTGCCTGCCGGGGGCTAGTACTTTTCATTTTGCCCTATCTATAATGACCAAGCCCAGGGGCAAAAGGTTCATTCCCTATAAGGAGATTTTTATAACGCGATTACTATTTCGTCAATTAAAGCGGGAAGGGGCCGAGCATAGCGCTATGATGAGTGAGCTTGAATACAGCTCAGGATCTCCTCCGGATGATCCACCATATAATCCGGCTTGACCCTTTGAATGTTTTCTAATGAATCATAACCCCAACTGACCCAGATTACCGGGACCCGGTTCTTCTGGCAGGCTACGATGTCCCGTGCCTCGTCGCCCACGTAAATCATCTCGGTGTTCTTAATTCTGTTGACCTTGAGAAACTTCCGAATATCCTTGTCCTTGCCGAAGATATTGTTGGAGCAATGGAAGTCGTCGATAAAATCAATGCCGTTGCGCTCCAGGAATTCCCGGATATTATGCTCCGAGTTGGTGGAGATAATCCCCAGCTTGAAGCCCTGTTCGTGCAGCCCAATCAGCAGTTCCCGCATCCCGGCAAAGAAACGGAGCCTCCGCAGCGATTGCCGGTAGAGTTTATAGATGTCCAGGGCGGCCAGCGGAAACATATATAAGCGAAAATTGAGGTACCGCGCGCGCTCGGGAATGGTCATGCCTTTCAGACGGGGAATATCCTGCGGCTCCACGGTTTTAGCCCGGTATTTCTCCGCCATCTGATTATAGCCAGTTACAATGATATCCAGCGAGTCCACCAGGGTACCATCGAAGTCGAAAACAATGTATTTGAGCAGGGGAAGCACCTACCTTCTTATGCTATGCGAGAGCTACTGAGGTTTATTATTTTATCACAATTTTCAAATCATACACTATGCAAACGGCGGGATTATTTCTGAGGTTAATAAAGGGATGGTTCTGTCGTTTACCTTTGCTTCGGTCAACGTTAGCACCATCCCCATTTTCAATTCAATATCATTCTGGTCTACCCTCGGCCGGCAGTATTATCCCACCGAATAAACCGCGCGGTCCATGGCCTCGATGGTTTCCTTCATGTTTTCCCAGCATTGCTTCATAATCTGGGGGATATCCTCCATGGTCAGACGGTCGGTCATGATGGGTGGCAGGATCCTGATATCGGCGATACCGCTTTTCAGGCGGTGCAGGTCCATATTTCGCACATAACTGCTGACACAAATCGGAATGATGGGAACCCCGGCTTCGATGGCCATTACAAAGGCGCCCCTTTTGAAGGGCAGCATATTTTTCCCGCGGTTCCTGGTACCTTCGGCAAATACCCAGATTGAGGTATTTTTCTCCATTAATGCCTGGGTGGCCTCATTAACAGTAGCACTGGACCGGGCCTGGTTTTTCCGGTCGATCAGCACATTGCCGGCCAGCCAGTACAATTGGCCAAAAAAGGGCAGCCAACGCAGGCTCTTTTTACCCACGGTAACCGTGCGTTTGGCCACTACCCGTCCAGTGATAAACAGGTCGAAATTATGCTGATGATTTACTACATATACACAGGGCCCGATGTTATTTAGGCTGCCATAATTGTGCCGCCGGATTTTTATCCCCAATATGGCCGCCCCGCCCCAGGAATAAATCCGGGCAAACCACCTGGTATTATCGGGATGAAACGGCCGGGCCAGGCAGACCAGGATGCCCACCGCACCCACCAGAAATAAATAGAGGGCAATTAGAAAACACCTTAAGTAGAAAAGCATAAGTCCAATCCTTCCAAAGTTTTAGCGAGCTGCTAATTAGGCATATTAAAGCTATATGTAGCCTAACATATAACCGGATAAAGTCAATGGGTGGTAAGGAAACCTCCTCGTCGTGTCATTGTTATGAATACTCTACTATCGGGTCGCACTTAACTAAGGGTGGTGGTTAATAACACCCTACAAAAGCTCTCATGTTGAGAGAATATATATTAGGTAGCCAATGAAACGGGAATTGACATA
>Ga0209340_1002477_pt1 | contig 10644 bp, 9 predicted proteins | sample EPASupsiteSAE323_FD_187266 | JGI IMG/M metagenome (GOLD analysis project Ga0209340, IMG submission 187266) | Bioremediated contaminated groundwater from EPA Superfund site, New Mexico - Sample SAE3-23 (SPAdes) (version 2) | ecosystem: Environmental > Aquatic > Deep subsurface > Groundwater >...
AAGACCGGAGATATCGTACGGATGGACAAAGAAGGTTTCCTGTGGCTGTGCGGCAGGACCAAGGAAATGATCAAAGTATCCGGCTACAGTGTATACCCGGCTGAAGTAGAAGAATATCTGTATCATCATCCGGCTATATTGGAGTGCTGCGTTATCGGTATACCTCATGACTACAAAGGAGAAGAAGTCAAAGCGTTTATCGTCCTTAAACCTGATTATGCAGGCAATATTACTGCGGAAGAGATTATAGAATGGTCCAGCAAGGAATTGTCAGCTTACAAATATCCTCGAGTGATCGAATTCCGCGATACTTTGCCCAAAGGCGGCACCGGGAAAATTATGCGCAAGGTTCTGAAGGCAGAGGAAGCGGAGAGTGCCCGGACCCAATAAGCATTACAATTCAATTTGCAGTTAGGCTTAACCCGTATCATTATATTTTAGTGATACGGGTTCTTTTATGGTTACAGATCGGGGACTAATTCATACAAAAAGTGACGAATGATCTTAATTTTAAAGGAATCTGACTTTAAAACTGGAATATTTACAGCAGACGATTCATAGAGGAGGGCTTGCCGTGAATTCCAGATGGCAGTTGAAATATATCAGGCGCCGGCGGGAAATAGTGGGAACTTTTATGCGCCATGGACTCGGATATTTTATGCAGAGGTTCGGGTTTAACGACCGTTCTGCTTTGAAGAACATCAGAACAGGGATGCCGGTATCAGTCAAGAACCAGTATTTATTGGCTATGAATCTGCGCGAGGCTTTGGTGGAATTGGGACCTACTTTTGTTAAACTGGGCCAACTCCTCAGTACCAGACCTGACATTCTCCCCCCGGTTTTTATTGAGGAATTGGAAAAACTGCAGGATAAAGTTGACCCTATCAGTTGGGATGAATTGCAGCAGGTCCTGGATCGGGAAATGGGTCCGATTGATCAAATATTTGCTGATTTTAATCCCGAACCTCTGGCGGCAGCTTCCATCGGACAAGTACACCGCGCCCGTCTTTTAAATGGAGAAGAAGTTATTGTAAAAGTTCAGCGTCCGGGGATCGAAGCCAAAGTCAGAAATGATTTTGAGATCCTCAAGGGACTGGCACGTATTTCCGAGCATCGCTCCCCAGAAGCACAGCGATTGGGTGTCCTGGGTATGGTGGAAGACTACCGCCGCACCTTGCTGAGGGAGCTCGACTATGAACGTGAAGCTCGCAACACAGAGCGTGTATATAAAAATTTTGCCGATGACAAAAGAGTGATCATCCCCCGTGTATTTAAGGAATATAGCAGCCCTCGGGTATTGGTTCAGGAATATATTGACGGAATAAAACTAAGCGATATTGAAAAGATAGATCAAAAGGGTTTGGATCGCCGCAAGATCTCAGCTCTGGGAACAGAAGCTTTTCTATCACAAATCCTGCTGCATGGATTTTTCCAGGCGGATCCACACCCCGGCAATATATTTGTTATAGATAACGACCATATTGCTTTCATAGACTTTGGAGAAGTGGGTTATTTAAGTGATTTAAGATTGGCCTATGTAGGGGAAATGCTGTTGTCTGTTACCAAAAATGATCCCTATCGGGCGATGTCAGTCATGCGGGATATGGGAATTATAGACCACCTGGAAGATAGTGAAGATTTTTCCGAGTCCTTTGCGGAGTTGGTGGAAAGCCTTTATACGACCAGCATAGGAAGTTTGGACATAAAACGTTTGCGCAGTGAAATCATTGAGTTCGCTTATCGTTATCATTTGAAAATACCTTCTTACATGACTTCCCTGATGAAAGCCCTGATTACGGTTGAAGGTTTGGGTAAGAAGCTGGACCCTGGTTTTGATTTCAGCGAAGTAGCGTCACCGCTGGCACAAAAAGTTTATCGGGAACGGCTGAAACCATCCAATATAGGCAAATTTCTGCGCAGCCGCTATTATAAGGAAATCGAACCGCTTAAAGTGATACCATCAAATTTCAACCGTTTGCTGCAGGACACTGCCGACGGACGTTTAACATTGCACCTCGATGTTAATATGTCTCCCAAATTATACCGCCAGACTGCTCAATTGGTCAGCCGTCTCAGTTTCAGCCTGATCATATCCGGTACCCTGATTGGTTCAGCTATGATCATCCAGGCCAATCACAGTGCCCAGGTAGAGCGGTTTGCGTTTCTGGGAATCATAGGTTTTGGCATCGCGTTGGTCAGCATGGTGGGGTTTTTTATGGGATCGCTGAAATAACAATATATTGGAGGCCTCATGTCTGAAGTTGCGATTGTGAGATGTGAAAGTTATGACCAGCCGGAAGTTAATGCTGCAATCAAAAGAGGGCTGGAACTTATAGGTGGAGTGCAGCACTTTGTTAAGATCAATGAAAGAATACTGTTGAAGCCCAATTTGCTTTCGGCAGATCCGCCGGAGAAATGTGTAACTACCCATCCCGCTGTTTTTAGGGCCGTAGCAGAAGCTTTACAAAATGCCGGGGTGCATTTGACCTATGGAGATTCTCCCGGCTTTGGCAGCCCTGGCGGGGCGGCACGCAAGGCCGGAATTGCAGCAGTGGCAGCCGGGCTTGATATACCTATGGCAGATTTTCAACAAGGTCAGGAAGTTGTATGTTTGGATGGATTGCAGAACAAGAAATTTGTAATTGCCAAAGGTGTGCTGGAATGCGACGGATTGATTAGTCTGCCCAAACTGAAAACGCATGGCCTGACGCGCTTGACCGGGTGTATAAAAAATCAGTTTGGCTGCATCCCAGGGTTCTTAAAAGGCGAGTATCATGTAAAGTTGCCGGATGTAAATAATTTTGCACAGATGTTGGCCGATCTTAACCTATTACTGAAACCGAGAATATATATAATGGACGGAATCATGGCCATGGAGGGCAACGGACCCCGCGGGGGACGACCAAAAAAAATGAATGTTTTGCTTTTTTCAAGTGATCCGGTGGCTTTGGATGCTACCATATGCCGAATGGTCGGCGTGGATCCGGAATTCATTCCTACCGTGACAGCTGGTGTGAAAGCTGGATTGGGAAGCTTCAGAGAAAATGAAATTGAAATTCTGGGAGATAATCTGCAAAGTTTCCAGACGGGATCTTTTGATGTTAACCGGGACAGGAACTTAAAAGGACGCAAAATACCGCAATCAAAACTACTTAAAAATTTGATATTGCCCAAACCTTATATCATGGAGGAAGGCTGCATAAAATGCGGTGTTTGTGTTCGGGTGTGTCCGGTTAGCCCCAAAGTTCTGGCGTGGTCCTCAGAGAGTCACGAGCAGCCGCCCCATTATGATTACAACCGTTGTATCCGATGTTTTTGCTGTCAGGAACTATGCCCGGAAAGTACGATTGCGATCAAAAGCCCGCTGTTGCACAGATTGGCAGACAGACAAAAGAAGTCGATGCAATGACCACCAGAAAAACAAAATCCAGACAATATTATCAGTGGAATAATTGAGCTTGTGTCGAATTTAAAAAGTTGTGATAATAGAAACAGTGCGCACCAAAACAGGATTTCTGGCTGGTATTCAAGATCAGCATGGTAATTTATGTTGATGAGGAGGTTGTTTAAGCTGATAATGCGGCTTATTTCAAAAACGTATATTGGTCTGGCAGGATGGAAGATCGACGGAGCCATTCCACCTGAAATTAAAAAGTGCGTATTACTGGCTGTACCTCATACGAGTAATTTTGATTTCCCCATTGCGATTAGCATCCTTAATATAATGAACATCAAAATCAAGTATTTGATTAAAAAAGAATGGATGAAGTTCCCGCTTAAGACGTTTTTTAAAGCCACCGGTGCCATCGCCGTAGACCGTGGGAAAAGCAACAACCTGATCCCGGCAATCATTGAGATTATTAAAAACGCAGATGAACTGGTAGTTGTTATACCCCCTGAAGGAACCCGCAAAATGACTAAAAAATGGAAGCTGGGCTTTTATTACGTGGCACTGGGTGCCAATGTACCGATTGTTTTGAGCTATCTTGATTACGAAAAGAAGATGGGAGGTTTTGGACCGGCTATATTTCCTACCGGTAACCTGGCCGAGGATTTACATCAGATAAGGGATTTTTATAAAGATAAAGTACCGCGCCATCCCGAAAAAGTGAGTTTGGAAATAATTTAGTGGAATTTTACTATTTTTAATATTTTAAGCCAAATGACATTTGACATTGACACAAATATGCTTTACAATTTCAATTGCCTTGTTCTTTAAATATCTCCTTATTTGGGGGGAAACTAGGTCCAAGAGTACTTCCGGAAGGGAGATGAAAACATGTTTGAGGATAAGTATTTAGTATGTAAAGATTGCGGTAGCGAATTTTTGTTTTCAGCGTCAGAACAAGAGTTTTACGCTGAAAAGGGTTTCGAAAATGAACCTGGTCGTTGCCCGGCATGCAGAAGAGCTCGTAAACAGGAACGCAATGGTAATTCTGGTCGCAGAGAAGAGCGCCCCATGTTTAAGACCATCTGTGCAGCTTGTGGTCAGGAAACAACCGTGCCGTTTGAGCCTACAGGGGACAGACCGGTATATTGCAGAGATTGCTTCCAGGCCAGACGTCGCTAGGATAAAGCCAATATTTGCAGACTTAAAGGGGTTAGTTATACTAACCCCTTTTATCATCCCCTTTTTTAAAGGTTTAACCGGAGGTTGATTGTGGAAAAAAAAGATCGATATAAACACATTCCTAAAGAACAAGTGAAGGCATCTTGTTTGCGGGTGGAGCAAGATACGGAATTAATGAAATTTCTATTGGAGCAACTGCCAGCCAAAACCCGTAATAACATAAAGTCGCTGCTTTTGCATCACCAGGTTTTGGTGGACGGAAATGCTGTCAGCCAATATAACCATCAGCTCCGGGCGGGGCAGGAGGTAATGATTAACTGGTCGCTGGTGAGAGATGATGAAAATGTCAAAGGGTTAAAAATATTATACGAAGATGCCTATGTTATCGTCATAGATAAACCTGCCGGTCTTTTGTCAATGGCGTCCGATAAGGAAAAAGTAAACACTGCTTATCATCAGTTGACCGATCATGTGCGCAGAGATAATCCGGATAACAGGATTTTTATTGTTCACCGTCTGGATCGGGACACCTCAGGTGTGATGCTATTTGCCAAAAACGAAGAGGTCAAACATATCCTGCAGGACAGTTGGAAGGAAATGGTCATTGACAGAGCCTACGTTGCCGTTGTAGAGGGTAAAGTGGACAAGGGTGAAGGGGAGATCAAATCCTGGCTGAAGGAAACCAAGACCAGATTGATGTACGCAAGCTCACAACAAGGAGAAGGACTCGAAGCGATCAGTCACTATAAAGTCCTGCGATCTTCGGATGCCTACTCGCTGCTCGAGATCCGCCTGGAAACAGGCCGTAAGAATCAGATACGCGTTCATATGCAAGAACTCGGGCACAGTATTGCCGGCGATAAAAAATACGGTGCCCACAGCAATCCTTTGGGGAGACTTGGATTACACGCACATATATTGTCCTTCTGTCATCCTGTCAGTCGAGAAATAATGCGGTTTGAGACCGAAGTTCCAAAAAAATTCAGCCGTTTAATTAAATAAAAGATTCTTAACAGCTGCTGTCAAATCAGAATTGAATTTACAGTAGCTTTTTTCTTTTTTTTAGGCGGGTAAAAAGGCACATCTTCGGGGAAAAATAATTCCAATCGAGGAGGTGCAACCATGAGTTTGTTAAGTCAGGATGATTTTAAGTTGTTGATGAAAACCAATGATCAGTTTTGTCTTTCCATTTACATGCGCACATATAGGGCCGGAAAGGAGACCCAGCAGGGGAGAATAAGATTAAAGAATCTGTTGCAGGAAGCTGAAGAGAAACTAATGCAGAACGGAATGCGGCGGTCTGATGTCCAGCTGTTTTTAGCTCCGCTGGAAGAGATGATCCTTAATAATCAATTCTGGCAGAATCAGCGCGACGGACTGGCTGTATTTTTGTCAAAAGATATTTATAATTATTATTCGCTTCCATTTGAATTTGATGATTTCTTGTTTATCGGCCAACATTTTTATGTAAAACCGCTGTTGCCATTTATTCTGGGCGACGGGCAATTCTATGTTCTGGCATTAAGTCAAAACGATGTCCGCATGTTTGAATGCAGCCGGGTCAACGTCCGGGAGATCGAAATCAAGAATATACCCCACAGTTTAGCCGAGGCTATGCAATATGATGATCCCCAGCGCCAACTGCAACAACACAGCAATACTTTACCGGGAACCAACAGTAAGGCGGCAGCACTTTTTAATGGTCAGGGAATTGGACCGGATGACTCAAAAAATAATATTTTGCGCTATTGCCGCCTCATAGACCAAGGCCTGCAGGATGTGCTGCGAAGTAAAAAGGCGCCGCTGGTGATGATGGGAGTTGATTTTCTGCTGTCAATTTACCGTCACGCCAATAGCTATGCATTTTTGACTGATGAAACAATACCCGGCAATCCTGAGGAACTTAGTGGTGAGGACATTCAAACTCTGGCCTGGCCTTTGGTGGAACATTATTTTCATAAAGCCGAACAGGAGGCACTGACATATTACGGGCCTTTCCAGGGGACTGGGCGCACGATCAAAGAAATTGCAGAAGTAGTTCCTGCTTCTTATAATGGACGGATTGAGCTGTTATTTCTGGCTGACGGGGAAAAGCAGAAGCAGTGGGGCATATACGATTTTGTGCAGAATAGTGTAAAAATACACTCTGAGCCTGAACCGGGAGATGACGAACTATATGATCTGGCCATTCGTCAGACAATTTTAAACGGAGGATCTGTGTATATAATGGATCAGATGAAAATGCCTGAGGGCGGAAATATGGCCGCCTTACTGAGATATTAAAAAATCAACAGAGCGAGCAAGGAGGATGGTGCAAACCATCCTCTTCCTTTTTGCATATATCCGCAAACATTGGAAAATAATATGAGCAACCCTTAGTACAAGGAGGTTGGCTTGGTGAATGACAGTTTTTATGAGGCGATGATCAAAAGAGGCTATTCACGGCGTGAATTTATGCGGATCTGTGCAATTCTCACTGCCACGATTGGACTGGAAGCTTCTTTTATTCCAAAAGTTGCACAGGCGCTTGAAAACAAATCAAGGTTGCCGGTAATTTATTTGCATTTACAGGAATGCACCTGCTGTGCGGAATCTTTTATCAGAACCGCCCATCCGTTACTGGCGGACATGTTATTCAATATGATTTCCCTGGACTATATGGAGACCCTGCAGGCGGCTGCCGGTCATCAGGCGGAAGCAGCCAAAGCGAAAACCATGCAGGATTACAAGGATCATTATTTGGTGGTCGTGGAAGGCAGTATCCCTTTGAAAGACGATGGTATTTATTGCACGATAGGGGGCAGGACAGCCAAAGATCTGCTCCTTGAGGCTGCCCGGGATTCGATCGGTGTCATTGCCTACGGCTCATGTGCGACCAACACCTGCGTTCAGGGAGCCCATCCCAACCCCACCGGCGCTGTTCCGGTAAAAGATATAGTCAAAGACAAAACCGTTATTGATGTGCCTGGATGCCCGCCGATTGCCGAGGTTATTGCCGGGACCATCGTTCATTATCTTACCTTTGACCGATTGCCGGAACTGACCAGGCTGGGTCGGCCCAAAGCCTTTTATAACCACCGTATCCATGACAACTGCAACCGCCGGGCATTTTTTGATGCCGGCATGTTTGTTGAACAATTTGATGATGAAGGAGCCAAACATGGCTGGTGCCTTTACAAGGTCGGCTGCAAGGGACCCACGACTTACAATGCCTGCGCCATAACCCAGTGGAACAATGGAGTGAGTTACCCGATCAAATCGGGCCATCCCTGTATCGGCTGCTCGGAACCGGGCTTTTATGATGATATGCCAATGTATGCCCACTTGGCCCATATACCCGGGACGGCCATGCCTTTTGAACCGGATAAAATAGGTAAAGCAGTAACAGGTTTGACCGTTGCCGGAGTGGCAGCCCATGGATTAGCTACGGGGGTGCTGATGCGTAAAAAACCGGAAGAAATTCAGCAGGAAGGGGGTCGGGATGAGTAATGGCACAAAGAATTGTGGTTGACCCTATAACCAGGATCGAGGGACATCTGCGCATAGAAGCTGAAGTCGACGGAGGCAAAATTGTCAATGCCTTCAGCTCAGGCACTACTTTCCGCGGTCTGGAACGTATTATGCAGGGCCGTGATCCGCGTGACGCCTGGGCTTTTGTGCAACGCATCTGCGGCGTATGTACCCATATACATGCCATAGCTGCGATTCAGTCAGTGGAGGATGCCCTGAAAATCAATATACCAAAAAATGCGGTCTTGATTCGCCGAATCATGACTGCTACCCAGTTTGTGCAGGACCATGTGATTCATTTCTACCATCTGCATGCTCTGGATTGGGTCGATGTGGTCTCTGCTTTGAAAGCTGATTCTAAAGCAGCTTCCGAATTGGCACAGTCGCTTTCAAGCTATCCCCGCTCCTCTCCAGGACATTTTACAGATGTGCAGAAGACCATCAAAGGTTTTGTGGAAAGCGGACAATTAGGAATTTTCGCGAATGCATACTGGGGGCATCCGGCCTACAAATTGCCGCCGGAAGTTAATTTAATCGCCGTCGCCCATTACCTGGATGCCCTGGAATGGCAGAAGGACATCGCCAGGATCCATACCATTTTTGGCGGTAAAAACCCGCATCCCAATTACCTGGTGGGGGGGATGGCCTGCGCCATAAATATTGACAATGACAATACCATCAACATGGAAAGATTGGATCTGGTGGCCAGAGAAATCGATAAGGCAATGGCTTTTGTCAATCAGGTCTATCTGCCAGATCTTTTTGCCATTGCTTCTTTTTATAAAGACTGGACTTATGGCGGCGGGGTTGAAAATTATCTGGTATACGGGACGCTGGCCAATCAAAATAAAAACAACAATAAAGATGATATTTTCCCGGGTGGGGTGATATTGAACCGCAACTTGAACGAGGTTTTTGACGTTGATCCCCGCGATCCTGAACAGGTAAAGGAGTTTGTGGATCATGCCTGGTATGAATACAGTGGTGAACAGGGGGGAAGGCATCCCTGGAACGGTGAGACCAAAGTCAAATATAGCGGGCCCAAGCCGCCTTATGAGCAATTGGATACCAAAGATAAATACAGCTGGATCAAAACACCGCGCTGGAAGGGCAAGCCTATGGAAGTAGGCCCGTTGGCGAGGATGCTGGTAGGCTATGCCCGCGGCAATGAAACCATAAAATCCAGCGTTGATGAAGCACTGCAGCGTCTGGGCCTGGGCCAGGAAGCACTGTTTTCAGCATTGGGGCGTACGCTGGCCCGAGGACTGGAAACCAAAATCATGGTGGACGATCTCAGGAAAAGTTATGACCAGTTGCTGGCTAATATAAAATCCGGGGACAGCAAAGTGTTTGACGGCAGCAAGTGGGAACCATCCTCCTGGCCGGAATCAGCTAAAGGGGTGGGCTTTACCGAAGCACCGCGGGGAGCGCTGGGACACTGGGTAAAAATTGATCATGGCAAAGTCAGTCTTTATCAGGCGGTCGTGCCGACAACCTGGAACGCAGCGCCGGAAAGTCAAACCGGAGGAAAAGGACCTTATGAAGCTGCCTTGATTGGAACTCCCATGGCAGATCCGGAGCAGCCGCTGGAAATCCTGCGCATCATTCATTCATTTGATCCCTGCATCGCCTGTGCGGCCCATATAATTGACTTGAAGAGCAGACAAGATGTGGGCGAATGCATCTTTTATTAAAGGGGGGCTGACAACATGTTGAAGAAAGCGGTTTATGTCTGGGAGGCCCCCGTGAGGTTATATCATTGGATCAATGTGGTGCTGATCATTGTGCTGCTGATCACTGGTATTTATATCGGCAAACCGTTTGCAGCCCAGACCGGGGAGCCCTATGCCAACTTTATCATGGGGAAAATGCGACTTTGGCATGCACTGGCTGCCTGGTTCTTTATAGCCAATTTTATTTTTCGCCTTTACTGGGCTTTTGTCGGCAACGAACATGCCAAATTCAAACCCTGGCGCAAAGGCTTTGTTGCCGACGGGCTGGACAGTCTGAAGTACTATCTTTTTCTTAAAAAGGAGCACACGGTGCATACCGGGCACAATGTGATCGCCCAACTAACCTATTTCTTTGTGCTGTGGGTCGGTTCACTGTTTATGATTTTAACCGGTCTGGCCATGCAGGGTGAAATAGCGCCGGGCGGTTTTCAGGAAAGGTTTTTCGGCTGGCTTGTGCCGCTGTTTGGAATGTCTTCGCCGGTCAGGATGTATCATCATTTGGTGGCCTGGCTGTTTATCATATTTATCGTGGCGCATCTCTATCTGGTCATTCGTCAGGAAATACTGGATGATGACGGCACGGTATCTTCAATTTTCAGCGGGTATAAATTCGTAATTAATGAAAACGAGGTAGGTCATGACAAAGAATAAGATCGTGGTGTTAGGTTTGGGCAACCCGTTATTCCAGGATGAAGGGCTCGGCATCTATATGATCAATCAGCTCATGCAGGAAGCGATAAATGAGCAGGTGGAATTGGTGGATGGAGGTACCGATGCCCTGGCGTTGCTAAATGTAGTAGAAGAAACTGACCATCTTCTGGTAATTGATGC
>Ga0209340_1002478_pt1 | contig 10643 bp, 9 predicted proteins | sample EPASupsiteSAE323_FD_187266 | JGI IMG/M metagenome (GOLD analysis project Ga0209340, IMG submission 187266) | Bioremediated contaminated groundwater from EPA Superfund site, New Mexico - Sample SAE3-23 (SPAdes) (version 2) | ecosystem: Environmental > Aquatic > Deep subsurface > Groundwater >...
GATGCGTCCTTCACCCGCGCATTCGTTACAGCTTCGCCCCGGTAAATACCCTGACCCTCCACAACTCGAACATACGGAAGAAAACTTCATAAACCCTGTTTGTTTCTGGATTTTACCCGAACCGTTGCATTTCGGACAGGTGATTTTCGATGAATTCCGTTCGATTCCTTTCCCGTTACAGCTTGGGCAGGATTCTTTTCTCACTAACTGGATAGGAGTTTCAATCCCGCGTGTGGCATCCATAAAGCTGAGATTAATGGCATACCTTAAATCTTCACCCTGTTCCGGGCGGTGCTGGTATTTGTTGTGACCTGTACCTGTCGGACCTGCCTGGTTTCCGAATATCGTCTCGAATATATCCCCGAACGAACTGGAACCCTGGCTCGCAAAATCGAAACCCTCAAACGGAGAACCTCCTTTTCCTGCACGGAAATTCCCACCCGTACTTCCAAACATATCGTATTGTTTTCTTTTTTCAGGGTCCTTCAGCACTTCGTATGCATTGGTGATATCTTTGAACTGCTTCTCTGCGTCTTTATCGCCAGGGTTTAAATCCGGGTGATATTTTCGCGCCAACTTCCGATAGGCTTTCTTTATATCGGACAAAGTCGCTTTCTTACCAACACCTAGAATCTCATAATAATCGCTCATGTGAGAATTTTACTTTAGAATCTTTAAAAAATCAAGTACCTTATTGTTTCGGATTCCTTTAAAAAAATTTTTCTCAACCCGCAGGTCCTACTAAAAGAAATTTTCCGGGATGTAATTCCAGGGAACAGTGCGTTGGAATGTCGTAATAACGCGATAAGAATTGATTGTAACAGGTTTTGGCTTTAATTAAACCGCGAATGTATGCAAATGTACCCAAATGAATATGAATAGCTCGAATTGAAAAAACGAAATTAAAACATTGTAACACAACATTAACCTTTTTTATTCTTTGGATTTAAGATATAATAATACATTAAAATATTAAAGGTGAATATGGTGATCGATATGCAACATAACGAAATGAAAAAAGATTCCATCGACCTGGTCAAAACAGTTAAAATCCTCCTCAAACGAAAATGGCTGATCATCCTGGGGACTATTCTTTTTACCCTTGCAGCCGGAGCGATTTCCTATCTTCTCCCTCATGTATACCGCAGCGAAGGATTTATCCAGCTTTCCAATACTGGGCTGGATACGTTTAGCCGGGATTTAAACGATTCGAACAGCCCGCTTTCCTCAACCGCAGAAGCCGAAGAGAAAGGGACAGGAGATGGAAAACAATCGATGCTTCTTAACGAGACCCTCCTGATGAACGAAGTACTTTTAATGAATGAAGTCCTGGAAGGCGGGAGCCTGATGACTCGCAGCATGACCATCCCGGATTACAAACGCTTCGCTCCCCTATTCGCCAATACGTCAAGATTTCTAAGCTTTCAAAAATCAAACCAAAAAACGGGCGAATCTTCCCCTACTCTGAAAGGTCAGACGTTCGAACCGGTTTATGCCTATAACAGGAAAGACCTGAACGATATGGGCCAGATTTCAAAAGACGCGCCGAACTTTGTCGTCGGATTGAAACTGACAGGCTTGAATTCCTCTCCTCAAAATGCACAAACCCTTGTCCGTGCTTTTGGAAACTATATCCGCGACTGCATCCTGGTAGGAAAACTGAACGATTATATCCGTATCCAATTGAAAAAATCTTTGTTTAATTCAAAAAACTCCGAACGGAACGCAATGAATATTGAATTCAAACTCACATCAACAGGCTCTACTCTTCTACCTGCTGTTCTTTCAGGTTTGAAATTCGACCTGGCTTCCAACAGGAGAAACCAGGCTGTGGAAACTTTAAAATTTAAATTCTTTCAAAAAGCAAAAGACCTGCTGGATAAAAATTCATTGGGTACCCCACTCCTGGATGCATGCCTTCAATTGAAAGAAAACTTCTTCGCAAGTGTACAAACCTCCGCCGATATTCTTCAACCGGTGAAAAATGAAGTGGAAAAAGACCTGGAAAATATCCGCATTTTGAGTGATTCGATTACGTTTGCTTCCGATCCCCTTCTTCCTTCCGGTGCATCCTCTCCGAGAAAAACATTGATCGTGTCCGTATCCTTTGTCCTCGGCTTTATTCTATTTATCGCGCTTGCATTCGGTCTCGAGTGGTGGACTTCCAACCGCGATCAATTAAAATAAAAAAACACCGATAACATTAACAAGGAGTATACTAATGAAAGACCATTTTATCGAACGAATTCGAAACCGTGAGGCGATTATCGGTATCATCGGCCTTGGATATGTCGGGCTTCCCCTTGCCCGTGAATTCCTGAAAAAGAATTTCACCATCCTCGGATTCGATGTGGATAATTCCAAAATCGAAAAGCTACACAAAGGCGAAAGCTATATCCGCCATATCGATGAACAATTCCTGGATGAATATATCATCAAAAAGAAAAAGTTCTCCGCCACATCGGATTTTTCACGTTTACACGAAGTAGACGCTATTATTATATGTGTTCCCACTCCTTTGGACGAACATTATAACCCCGATCTCTCGTTTGTTTTGAATAGTACTTCAATTATCGCCGAAAACCTGAAGAAAGGCCACCTGGTAGTACTGGAAAGCACAACTTACCCGGGCACGACTGATGAAGAAATGCTGCCGATACTCGAAAAAAGCGGTTTAAAAGTGGGTGAAGATTTCTTCCTTGGCTTTTCACCGGAACGCGAAGATCCCGGCAATAAGAATTTCGATACCGGGAAGATTCCAAAAGTCGTTAGTTCCATCACGCCCAATGGTCTCGAAGTTATGAAAGAATTATACAGCACGATTGTAACGGTTGTCCCTGTTTCATCCACACGGGTAGCAGAAGCATCCAAAATCCTTGAAAACACGTACCGTGCAATAAACATTGCACTGGTGAACGAACTCAAAATGGTTTTCGACCGCATGGACATCGATATATGGGAAGTTATCCGTGCCGCAGATACAAAGCCGTTTGGGTTTCAGGCGTTTTATCCCGGTCCCGGTCTCGGTGGGCATTGTATACCGATTGATCCGTTTTACCTGACCTGGAAAGCGAAAGAATACGACCTGCATACGCATTTCATCGAGTTAGCAGGAGAGATAAACAATTCCATGCCGTATTATGTGATCGAGAAAACAGGGAGAGCGTTAAATTCATTGGGTAAGATTATGAAGGGGGCAAAAATCCTAGTTGTGGGTGTAGCCTATAAACCTGATGTGGATGATATGCGTGAAAGCCCTGCTTTGAAAATCATCGACCTTCTTTTAAAAGAGGAAGCAATCGTGGAGTATTATGATCCGTATATTCCATCACTTCCCAAGACTCGTAAATACGATTTAATTTTGAATTCCATAGAACTTGAGAAGATCGAGGATAACCGGTATGATGCGGCAGTGATTGTCACCAATCACAGTAATATCGATTATCCTGTTCTTTTAAAGAAAGCGTGTGTGGTAATCGATACACGGAATGCGTTAAACCAGGAAGGATTACACAGCGATAAAATCAGGAAAGCATAATAATCAAAACGAGGTTATCATGGATAAACAGATAGCATTAGTTGGAGCAGGTCAATGGGGGAAGAATCATTTAAAGAATCTTTATAAACTCGGTGTTCTTCATTCTGTATTGGAACCCAATCTCGAGAGCAGCGGGCAGTTGAAAAAGGATTTCCCCGATGTCAATTATGTCGAGCAGGAGTCGCAGATAATCGACAACCCGGAAATAAAAGGAGTGGTAATTGCCGCACCTGCTGCGCTTCATTTTGAACTTGCGCGCAAATTTTTATCTGCCGGCAAAGATGTACTTGTGGAGAAACCCCTTGCACTTACTGTAGCCGATGGATTATTTCTTGTCGCACTTGCGCAGAAGCACAAATGTATTTTGATGGTCGGTCATATTCTCCAGTATCATCCCGCAGTTATAAAATTAAAAGAATTAATGGATAATGGTGTATTGGGCAGCATCCGTTATATTTATTCCAACCGTCTTAATATCGGGAAGCTTCGCACAGAAGAAAACGTGCTGTGGAGTTTTGCTCCTCATGATATTTCCATTATTCTGATGCTTTTAAACGGTCAGAGTCCCCGTTCGGTAGATGCTCACGGCGGGGCTTATGTTAAACCCGGTATTTATGATACAACTATTACAACCCTTGAATTTGAAAACGGTATCAAAGGTCATATCTTTGTCAACTGGCTTCATCCATTCAAAGAGCAAAAGCTCGTTGTTGTCGGGGATAAAAGCATGGCAGTCTTTGATGATGTCGCCGATGAAAAAAACAAGTTGTTGATATATCCTCACAAGATAGATTTTATTGGCGGGGATATTCCTGTAGCCAGGAAAGCCGAATCCTATCCTGTGGAATTTGAGTTTAAAGAGCCGTTACGCGAAGAGCTTCTTCATTTTATACATTGTATGGAAACCCGGCAGAATCCCAAAACCGACGGTTTCGAAGGTGTAAGCGTCCTTAAAATCCTTGAGCAGGCCGAGAAAAAGCTTCATTTAAATTATTCTTGATGCCTCCGGGGTTGGCACCCCAATGGTGTTGATTTAAGAAATAATCTTTTACTACCAAAAGTTTTTGGGAGTGCAGAACCCTTTTTTCAAAAAGGGTTTTGCCCGCCGGAGGCATTAAAATTTCAGGAGGAATTAAATATGGTTGAGAAGAATTTTTTTGTACATGAGAGTAGTTATGTTGATGATGGTGTTGAGATAGACGAAGGGACTAAAATCTGGCATTTTTGTCATATTCAGGGAGGGACGAAGATCGGGAAGAAGTGTTCGGTAGGGCAGAATGTCAATGTAGGGAACAATGTGACCATTGGTAATTTTGTAAAGATCCAGAATAATGTATCAGTGTATGAAGGCGTTGAGTTGGAGGATTATGTGTTTTGTGGGCCATCGATGGTATTCACTAATGTTTTGAATCCGCGCAGTGAGTTTCCGCAGAGGGGGACCGAGTATTATTTAAAGACCTTAGTGAAGAAGAGTGCGTCATTGGGGGCAAATAGTACGATAGTGTGTGGGAATACTATTGGAAAGTATGCGTTTGTAGCGGCAGGGGCAGTGGTAACGAAGGATGTTCCTGATTATGCGCTTGTTATGGGGAATCCTGCGCGTTTGAAAGCCTGGATGTGTGCGTGTGGAACGCGGTTGGGTTTATCGGTAGATTCTAAATCCGTTGAAAGCGCAGTTTGTCCCAAATGTGGAAGAAAATATGACAAAAATGGTTTGTGCATAACCGAAGCCGGTTAAGGATCAGACTAAAATTTCCTATTTCCAGTTTTCCGGGAATAAATCCGCGAAAACAAAACCATCCCGTGTTACTACTTCACCTATGGAAAATTTTATTTTTTCGTTAAACATCGGGCCGTCGAATGCGAATGTATGGAATTCACCATTTTCTCCGCATGGATCGACGTTTGGGGGTAATTTTTCCAGGAAAGAGGCACAATATTCATTTCCTGCGAATTCCGGAGGAAGTACTTTCGGGTCAATGCAGGTTATTTGAGCTTTTAAACCGCTGTTTACCATTTCTTTAGACAGTTTATCCGTCGGTATTCCCCATAATGGGAACAAGGGTTCGATACCTGTATTGGAAAGTGCCTTTTCCCTGTATTGCCTGACATCCTCAAGGAAAATATCTCCGAAAGCCATACATGTTATTTCTTGTTGTCTGGCTTCGCAGATAAATTTTTCCATGATGGATTCGTATTCGGAATTGCTGCATGGGAACGGGAGGTTAATGATCTGAACAGGCAGGCCGATGCTTTCTGCCTGTTTCAGGAGTAGTTGTATTCTTACTGCGTGCATTGCCACGCGTGAGAATTCCTGGTTTACTGTACAGAATAATCCAACTAAATCGATTTCCGGTTGTTGTCGCAAAACGTGAAGCGCCCATGCGCTGTCTTTACCGCTGCTCCAGGATAATAAAGTCTTTTTTTTCATCATAATAGTCCTTTTGTCCAGGTTTTGGTTCTATAATTAAATCAGTGAAAATGGAATAGCCTCTTCGCAGGTTTTGTTTATTATTGCCGGTGATTTGAAAGTATTACGTTGTGCTTTTGAGTATATTGATTTTATCACAGCAACCTTTTTCGGTTTATAGAGCCATTTTATTAATTGATTGTATCAAATATTGCGCTGAAATGCAATCTATAACTTTATGAACCTCGAATTTTTTTCAAAACCTGGGAACGGAGTCAAAATTAATTGTTCTGAAGTGCGTTTCCTGTAATTTGAAGCATTTTCTAGTGGATTGGTCATACTTTCTAGACTTTTGATCACATTTTCTATACGATCTGGCATACTTTCTAGATTTTCGATCACATTTTCTAGTTGATTTGTCATACTTTATATACTTCCTGTCAGATTTCCTATTGGCTTCGTCATACTGTCTAGACTTCTTGTCATATTTTGCATTGATTTTAGCGTACTTTACAGGCTATTTAACGCATTTCACCTTGGATTTGAAGTACTTTACAGACTTTTTGACGTATTTCACCTTGGTTTTAGCATACTTTACTGATGATTTGACGTATTTTACCTTGGATTTGACGTACTTTACTGATTTTTTGGCATATTCCCGGGGAGATTTGCGTTCGTTACCTGGAATCGGAGGTTTTTCAGCCTCTATCTGGGTTCAAAGCTGGGAATAGAAAGTATTTTGACTGGTTTATCCGTACAAATTTTGGATTCGGAGAGTTTTCAGGCGTTTAAGGGATGAAAAGGGAGAATGATACTTCATGTAGGAAAAATGTTAAGGTATAAAGTTGGGCATTTTGGTGTTTTTCAACACGAGTCTTAATGCAATGCTTGGGCAGTTTATACATTTATAAAAACCGTCCCCGGTTCCCCTCTAAATGATCTTAAATATAATTTGATATTTTATGTTCTATTTCACCTAAAAGTGAATTACATGATTTTTTTATTTCTTGATATGGGGAGTCAATATAATTGATGAATAGTTCATGTAAAGATTTATCTTCCTCCTTCTGTAAGTATAATTTAGCTATGCCATTATTAAAATTATCAACAGATTCTTCGATTTTGATTAAAATCTGCTTTAATTCGGGAAAATACAAATAGTTAATCATTTTAATTTTTGGGATTGGATTCTCAATTTTATCCTTAGACGAGCTTTCAATATTTACTGTTGCACTGAGGAGAAGAGTATATTTTGATGCAAAATAATCAATGATTTGGTGAGAAAGACAAAAGATTTCTTCTAATTGTTGTCTATAAAATATTTTTGTTTCTGCTTTTTTTGCAACACCATGCAAGAAATAGTTAGAAAAAAAACCTCCAATAACTGCAAGTATACCTCCACTAATAGTGGATATCAAAGTTATAAAACCTTCTGATGCCATTTGCCCTCCTATTAATTTTTAATTAAAATTAACAAAAATAATACTATACACTTCTTTATGAGATTATTTTTTTGATATGAATTTGTCAAACAACTTTTTTTCTGCTATTGGTTATTAGTACTTCCTATGTCATTTAACTGTTTTTTATAAATCCTAGGCCATCACCCTGGCTAATCGATGCGCCACAGTATGGACAGATTAATCTTGTTAAGTCAGAACATTCTTCACATACAACATGACCGCAGTTATAACATCTTATAACTTCCGTTAAATTTTTTGTACAACCACAATTAGGGCAACTTTTATATGCCATTGTGACCTCCTTATTATTAAAAATTCTTATTTTTATATGGATAGAATATACTATAAATTAAAAAGTTTGTAAATCCTTAAAATTGTGCAATCTTGCAATGTAATATTATCCCATCATTAATTGCTTCTATCAAAAAAAATTCTTCAGTATTCGACCCACTTATTTATATATTTCTGAAAGCATCTCAACACATTATTTTTGAGTTATTAATATAAACAAGAACAATGTGCACAAAATTTAGGGTCGTTGATTTTAGACACAATCACTTTCATTTTTTTTTGTGTGAGGATACCGGTCGGTTAAAATGTGAAAATAATTCGACGCAATCTATTATACATTCTTCACAAATCCGGGTGTTTTCAAACTTGTTTTCTATTAATGGAACAGACCTTTGATTACAAAGAAATTATACTCGGTGCATTGCTTTATTACTTTATCAATATAAACCGTTTCACAAAGTTTAAAGTCGTGTTCCGAGGGGAATCCACAATTCTTAACCCGGTGGCAACAGCCATTGTCGAAATGAATTAAATGGGAACATTACCCCATCCCTTTTCTCAACTCCGTCATTATCCCCAATAATACAGGCAAAATGATCCGAAATCGTCTTCCCGCACGACAGTTTTGGCACGAAATTGTCCTGCCGCGGGACGATTTCCAGGCGATGACGTGCAATTCATAAAAAGGGACAAAGAAAAATTAGTGGCACTGGGGATGAACGATTACCTTTCCAAACCGTTGGATAAAATCAACCTGCCGAAGCTATCGAACGAGTAATGAAAAAAACAGGACAGATACGAATTGTATAAAAATCTCTTGCTTTTTGTCTGGTTTTGATTTAGAATCATTTAATAAAAAAAATACGACATAGGAGAGAAAATATGAATCGTAAATCAAGATTATTATTCGTATTCGTGATGGTTATTATTTCAGCGGGTTTTATTTATTCCCAAACATCAACCGAACCTGCACAGGAAAATGCAGCAGGTTTTAAAATCAACAAACTGGCAGTCGGAACAGGTGTAGAAAGCCGCGAATTAGTCGGCGAAGCCCAGACTTTCCCTGTTGCTACAGAAAAAGTATTTTGCCTGCTCGATGCAGCCGGTATTGCTTCCGATACGCAGGTCAATTTCGTCTGGTTTCTCAATGACAAAGAGCTGAACAGGACATCCCAGACTTTAAAACAGGGCGCTCGCTGGAGAACCTGGGTTACTAAGAATCTCTACCAAAAAACAGGAAACTGGAAAGTCGAATTGCAGGATTCCACAGGTGCAGTAATCGGCACTGCCGAATTTAAAGTCGAATAGCAAGCGATATGAATAAACGTTAATGCCTCCGGCGGCCTACCTTTTCGAGAAAAGGTAGGGCCAAAAGCTTTTGATGAAATGTAAAGACATATTTTTATAGTATTGGACGACCATTAGGAGGCTAAAAAATGGCACGAAGTGCCTTGATCGCCTGGGGTGCTAACCCCTTCTAAAAGTTTTTGATAATGAAAAAAATCGACCGAAACGACTACGCCAGTATCCTTAGAATCCGTAAAAGCGACTCCATACCATATATATATGATGTCGAAATCGAAAACCCTTCCCGCTTGAAAAAATACCACTCGTTCGAATGCCACCTGCTTCTTTATCCCTATTCAAGGCAGGTTAATTCTAAAGACTTTAACTTCGCTCCATTTGAAGAATATATCACGGATATCCAATCCAACCAGAAAAGCGCATATATCTCGATTCAAAATTCATTTGCAAAAGTTTTCGGTGTGCTGGTAGGTTTTGTTATAACCCTTGTGTTTTACTTGCTGAAACCGGATGACCTTTTCTCCGTTCAATCGATTATTTCAGTTATCGGTGCCTACCTTGTGGGAAAAGAAATCTGGGACGATATCGAAAACTATCTCATCACAACTACCCAGAAATGGAAAATCCGCTTCAAAGAAAATCATTATACTTTCCGGCTGGAACGAAATTCCACACTGAGCCTGTATACAAATTATGCTAAGAAACAGCGGTACGGCAAAACCGCATTGTTGCCGGAAAAGATCGACTTTGTCCAGAACAGCAACTCTCAATCGCTCAAAATGCTTTTCGTTAAGAATGATTTAAAAGAATTGAGCGACTCGTCTACTCATATTTTTTCCATTCACCTAAACCCAGATTGTATGGATAAATTTGAATCCGATGGCTTTTTCCTGGGACTCAAACTGTGTTATAATACCCGGAAGTCCTGGTTTACCAGGGCAGTGGAAGTTTTCCAATCCACCGATAATGGCGTGCATGGCTGCATGGATAAAAAAGGAGAATTCATCCCCGGGAAACTCTTTTTCCGTTACTCGATTCACATCGGGCGACTGATTTTTTACAGGACAAAAGAGATGAAACCTGAACCGAGCATTATTGAATTTGACTTTTTATCAAAGAAATAATCCGGGAATTTGCTTTCCAGTCTTGCAATAAACCGCCGATTGTGATAAATTAAGATTTGATGAAAAAAGATTATCGACATTATGCAAAAGTATTTGGCCTCGTAGTATTCTATTTCCTTGTATTCATTTTCACCGTATTTCTTACGATGGAAACATTGATTAAAGGAGAAGAGTTGAACGCACCTCTCCTGGTAGGAAAGACTTTCTCCGAAGCCGAACGCATCGCAGAAGAAAAAAAAGTATACCTGAAAAAAATTGTCGGCACCTACGATAAGCACTATAAACCGAATGTGATCTTCAACCAGGTTCCCAGCGCGGGACTTCGAATCAAAGAAAAATCAATTATTAAAGTATTTGTTCCCTCAGAAGTCGTCGAAGTTGTCATGCCGAACCTGGTAGGATTAAACGTCAGCGAAATAGACCGCTTACTGCGTGAAAATGACCTGACCAAGCGGTATGTTTCATATATTAATTCCGCAGATGTACCGGTAGATGTAGTAATCAGCCAATCC
>Ga0209340_1002479_pt1 | contig 10641 bp, 8 predicted proteins | sample EPASupsiteSAE323_FD_187266 | JGI IMG/M metagenome (GOLD analysis project Ga0209340, IMG submission 187266) | Bioremediated contaminated groundwater from EPA Superfund site, New Mexico - Sample SAE3-23 (SPAdes) (version 2) | ecosystem: Environmental > Aquatic > Deep subsurface > Groundwater >...
GCGTAAGCGACGGCCATCACCCGGTAAGTCGAAAGCATATCCGATGTTTTAAAGTTTATTTCCGCTTCCCCGTTCTCATCCGTTTCGATCAACTTAAAAAATAACACTTCCTGAAAATCGTTTCGAATCAGCGATTGCCACGAAGTATCTTCAAAACCTGGAGGTGCGGTTTTATTTTGTTTATCAGGTTGTTCCGGTCTTATTCTCCTGAAACCCGTTACTCTTTCATAAAGCGGTATCATCTCTAATATCACATCGAGATGAGTTACCAACCCGCTTTTCACCTCTACCGATTTCTTGATTCTCTTAAACCCATTGAGTAAGAAAATGATTTGATATTTCCCGTTCGGGATATTATTCAAAGCATAGAATCCTTTTTCAGTGGATAATGTTTCATGTCTTTTCTCTTCGGTGTTATTTTCTGCAGAGAGTACAACTATCGCACCCGGAACCGGTGTGCCATCGGCAAGAGAGATTTTGCCGGTAATCTGCCCGCACTTCGAGAGACTGAGTGCACCGGTTGCAGGTTTTTGTTCCTTTAATGGAAATAAAATTTGATCTTGCCTCCAAACGAATGGAGCGTACCGGAATAAATATTCGCTTGACGTTATATAACCTTCCTTTATAAATTCAATTTTATAATTACAATAATCATTTAAAAAATTTGAAGGGATATCTGGGATAAAAAAATACCCGTTTACATCTGTTAATGTTTCGGTAAAAAAATTATTTATTCCCCCGGTTAAAACGACACGGGCTTCCCGGATAGGAGAACATGCGGGATCTGTTACTCGGCCCGCTATCGCATTCTTATTTTTGCAGAGTGCCCACCAATTATTCAATATAGGGTTATTTTCCTTTTCGGAGAAAATGCTATTTATCGAATTGAATGACAATTCATTATAAAAATAAAATTCACTCAATAAATCCGGAACATGATTCCCGTAACCACTCATTTTCAGCGTACCTTCATTAACTGCATACACTAAAACATTGGTTTTTTTTCCTTTTCTATTGGAATCTGTAATAGTGACTTTCAATTTTGATCGAGACCTGGGCAATATTTCATCGGATTGTGGGGTTAACTGGACATTCAAGACTTTTTCATCAGTTTCTACCGGGACTTTTATCGAATCCTCAGAAATGGAATAATTCGGTCCGATAGAAAAAACATGGATTTCCACTTCAGGGAAATAATTCTTTTTTATTTCCAGGCTGAGGTGGGAAAAATTGTCGATATCGACAGGAAAATAATCCAGGATTTCATTTCTTTCAACGGTAATCAGGGCTTTTCCCGGGTGAGAAGCCAGAATGGAGAGATCAATCTTTTCGCCTTGCCGGTACATCTCTTTTCCCGCTTCTATACTCAAAGTGTGTCTATCATAATCGTAAAATGAAGAGTGGCATGAGAATGAAGCGGAACTTGAGACTGTATTTCCATTTTCATCGACTGCGTCGCATTTGATGAGGTAACAACCCGGTTCATCTATGGTGAACTTGAATTTGTCTTTGCCGGTCAACTTTAATCGTACTTTTTTGTATTTTTCAACAGGTGTTAAAACAAAGGGGGCGTATCCATTGATGCGATAGATTCCAATAATCGCCGATGTAGAGGCAAAATTACCGGAACTATCCACAGCCGCAAGTTCAGCAGTAACCGGTTTTCCTATCTCATTATAATTAGAGGGGATAGCTATCCCGATGACACGGTTTCCCGGTATATATGTCAAATATTCACTTGTAGAAACTTCCTTGCCTTCCGATGATATCCCCGTAATATCGAACCTTAATCCATACAGGCAGTTTATCCCTGATAATTTATCCCAGGGTTTTATTATTCTGAATTTCCCGTCATGGTCAAAGACTCCTTTTCCCTCGATCTTTTCTTCGTCCCGGTTATAGATAAATACATCGTTAAGGTCGAATCGATAACCTCCCAATTCTGCCTGTTTAAAGGGATAAGGATACCATTCCCGTAAAATAGTCATCCTGTATTCAAGAGAATCGCCGGACATGGGGTTCCCGGAAAGGTATTTCCCGAATACATCGAAAGCAACCCTGTCATATTTCGTATATATATTTTTAACATTTTTAACTTCAAGTTTAATCGTGTCCGGTTGATAATAGTCAATTCTAAACGAGCCCTTTTCGTAATGATTGTCGTCATCGCATTCGATATATATTTGATAATAACCTTTCGGTGTATTTTCTGTTGTTTTCCAGGTATACGAAAATCCTCCCATTCGGTCGGGTTTCACTTCGGTCTTTAAAACTTCTTCCCCTTTCGTGTCTTTGATTATGAGGGTTGTTTTTTTTATTTCAGGGTTTAGTAATTCCCCATCTTTGGATTTTTTTATTACACATCCGATATTTACGTCACTTCCCGGTTTATATAATACACGGTCTGTAAATATCATGTTTATGTTTTTCAATTTGTCGGATTCCTCACGTGATTTGAAGTTCTCCGAACGCAACCTGCAATAGGACCAATCGTTACTACCCGGTTCTTTTACTCTCACGAAATCATCCGGTTTTAATTCCCAGTTCGTGAATAATAAACCGTTTATATCCGTTTTTCCCGAATTCACCGTTTCATTGCCTCGTATCGCAGAAATTTCAGCACCCTGAAGCGGTTTCCCCGTCTTCGTGTTATACACCCAGAATAATACACTATGTTTACCCATCCGCATGAAAAACTCGATATCCCGGATTTGAAATATTTTTATACCCGAAGGGTATTTTGTTTTTATAAACTCATCTATTTCCTTATTCTCTTTGCTTTCCTCACCCATATCACCTTTTGAAGGTATAACACTATCGATTGAAATTCCAAAGAAACCTTTGTATCCGTTGGTTTCATTTTTATAATCCAGGATATAGGGGGCGTTATCCTTCTTTTGAAAGTCCAGGGTTTGGGTGGTTTTGATGTCGATGCAGCCGGCAGCGGTTGTTTCAGTAATACATGAAGTCTCTAATTTACTTTGTTCAATTAAGTCGAATGGGAGAATATCCTTAAATTTGTAAAATGAAAAGTTAATCTTATCGATATTTTTTTGATACAGTTCAGCTTCATTTTGTTTTAGCATCAAATAAAGTGCCGGGAAATGGGAATCGGTTGTATTGGATTTCTCTGTTTCAGGGAAAGAATAGGTACATACAGTCAATAATGCGATAATCATAATGAAAATGTAACGACATAAATGTTTCATGAATCACCTCCGGGAGAAGCATGTTTATAAAAGGTTTAGCAATGTAAGTTCCAAAAAACCTGTTTGCTCCTTGAAGGAGTTCTGAGGTATCTCTCTATTTTAGATTCAATTATTTGAATTTAAATTCATAATATTGATTTTAGTGTAAAAAGGGGGTGGTGCGTGCGAAGGTGGAAACTCGGTTGTCAGATCCCGGTTTCCAGTAAAAAAAAAGGGGCTTATGATCGATTCGAGAATCGCCGCTACAAAATACGAAATCCCAGATTCCTAACGCCAACCATCTGACACTGACACTTATCCGGGCGAAACCCGCATTCAACTCAAAACCCAAAACCATTCATCCAAAACTACTCTTTCAAAACAAATCAAACTTTCCAACATTCCAACGCACCGACCCTCAGCTCATATCAATTTCGCTCTCTTCTTAGGCCGCCCTATTAATTCTTCATTTGGGGGAAAATCATAATAGGTAGGCTTTGTTCTCGGCGTTGGTTTAGGCAAACCCAATTTTTTACGTTGCTCTTCCTTGCCTCCTGAGCCTGCAAAGGCTTGTCTTGTTGTTAGTTTTGTGATTAGTTTTTTTAATTCATTTTTAGCTGTTTCAATTTTCTCTTTTTTCTGCTTTTTTGTATCATCTTCTTCCGGTTCCGCATCGGCGATGATACCGTCTATTCTCGCAGTATATTTTGTATAATCGGCATCCCACTGGGTTTTTGTCCCCTTGTTTCGAATATCCTCTGCCAAAATTATCGGCTCAATTTCCCCTTTGAATTCCTCGAATATTTCATCAACAGCCTTTTTTGTTAAATCGCAATCATCTATTTTCGTATGGTAAGAATCTTCTATCTGAGGATATTTCAACCCGGTTTCTGTTTCTGTGTGGAATACACTAATGTCAAAAGGGGTAGCATGTCTAAATGCGTATGTTAAAAACGGGACAAAATGGGCTGTCCTTGAAGAGAATTTAACAGACATGGGACGCCCTCTCCTAAGATTTTCTCTTATAGCTTTTTGTCTTTTGGGGAAGGGTACTCCGTAATCCGGCACTTCTGACATATCCCAATTTTTTGTCTGTATCTTATTTAGTTTAAATCTTTTCCTTGCATTGTTATAAAGAAATGGGTTCCCGTTTTCGTCCCATTTATTTTGAAAATTATAAAGCCCCCCGCCCACCTTTACGAGTCTCTGGATCGTTTTAGCGTAAGATTGTGCTTCATTTTCTTTCGGTTGGCATACAACCGGAGATGAAGGCCACATCTCAGCGATGCCTGAGGTTTTCCTTCCCGGGTTTCCCCGGGATCCGCTGCTCATCATTGTTTGCAATGTTTTTAGCGATGCCGTCTCAGGGCGGTTATCCTCCATGTATATATTGGCTCCTGCCCTGGGCTTACTCCTTGAAACATTATTGGCGACAGCATTGCTTTTGAACTGGATTTTTTTTTGTTCATGGGTAATCATTCTTCTCACCTCGCTTTTATATTTTTTTCTAACGAATTAAAAATATTATCTGCTGAAAATGATTTCCCTGTATTTCACCGGGTCGGTATCGCCTTCGGTATTAATCAAAAGAACCCTGGATTGGGGGCCAAAATGAAATTGTTTCCGCACGGCTTCAAGATTGGAATCCTTCATCAACGCAATGAGCCCTGCTAAACCGGCAGAACCGGATTCACCGGAAACAACACCTTCACGATGATACATTTTCATCGCTTCAATGGCATAGTCATCGGTTACGCCGATAAACAGATGCATTGCATCCCGGATAATGGGCCATGCAACGGGAGATGGAATTCCACAATTCAAACCCACCATCATGGATGTTTGTTTTCCCCTGGTTGGGAGCGGTTCCCCGTTTCCATATCTCACGGATTCAAGGAAACAATCGCAGTCCGAAGGTTCCACGCAAACCAGGAGCGGACGTCTTTTCCCGTACTTCATGGTATAAAAAGCAGTACCTGCTGCTGCAATCCCACCGACTCCGGCTGGAAGCAATACGATATCGATCTCGGGATCTTCTTTGGTGTGAAATGTTTCCATGAGTTCATGAAAGATACTCGTATACCCGAGCATAATATATTTGGGAATTTCCATGTATCCTTGATATGCAGTATCGGAAATGGCCTGCCACCCGTTTGCTTTTGCATCTGCCGCACATTTTTCAACGCAATCATCGAACGTACCCGGCACCAATTCCACTTCTGCGTTTTCATCCCGGATATTTTGAATTCGAGCAGGGGCTGTATTGTCCGGCATATAAATAATCGCTTTCTGTTTTAATTTATTCGCAGTCCAGGCCACGGCGCGACCATGATTCCCATCTGTAGCCGCACAAAACGTAAACGTTCCAAGCTTCTTAATTACAGAAGCATCTTTAAACGATTGAGGGTTGAAGGGAATCCCGGTTTCTTTCCCCGGTCCTTCTTCCCACCGGCTTTTCAAAAACCGGTAAATGGCATAACTCGCACCGAAGGCTTTAAATGCTTTAATCCCGAATCGATGAGATTCGTCTTTCACGAAAATGTTTTTAAGTCCCAGGTATTTTGCCGCTTCCGGGAGTTCGACAAGAGGAGTAGGGGAGTATCCATCAATTGAACGATGGAAATCAAGCATATCGGAGCTTTTTAAGAAAGAAAAACCAGGGCTATCCCAAACTGGTTCTTCTTTTACCATTGTATTAACACAATACTTACACTGTTGAAAATCGGGGTTGCACCCCGGGCGCTTAGCTTGCGCATGTTTTGTGTCTGAGTCTGTGATCTGTGTCTGAATTCCGGTCTGGGTTGTGTCGAATTTCGTTTTTTTATTTGTCATTTTTCCTGTATCAAAACATAGTAATACAATATTTGTATAAATCCATTACCACGAATTACCACAAAGCAAAAGCTTTTGGGCACCTTGCGGTGCGGCGCTTAGCTGGCGCCAAATATTTTATATTTCTTCTTATCAAAAGTTCTTTGCCTACTTTCTTTCAAGAAAGTAGGCCGCCGGAGGCATTTATTTTTTTTTCTTTCCAAAGAAAGTAGGAAGAATTTTCCCCAGGGTATCCTGGACTTTATCCATTGTGCTGGATTCCGGGCCGGTCAATTCGCGGAGTTTTTTACTTGCGATCATGTGGTTCGGTTCGATTTCGAGGGCTTTTCGGAAGTAGGATTCGGCGCGTTTGGGCAGTCGTTCGGCGAGGAAGAGCAATCCGAGAGCCACCTGGTGTTCAGCGTTCCATGCTTCCATGGAGGCGGCTTTCTGGAGGTTGGATTCTGCTTTTCGTCTCATATCGGGAATCTGGGTTTCGCATGCTCCGGCCAGGTGGTAATAATCGGGTTTGGTCGGGTCGAGGATGATGGCTTCTTCGACAGCTTTTGCAGCCAGGGGGAAGTTTTTCTGGTTGTAGAGGAGTTTGGCTTTTTTATAGATTTCGGAGGCTTTATCTACGGCTGTTGTTTCTTTCAACGATTCCGGGTCCACATCGCGAAAGCCTGTTTTTTCGTACTGGACACGTTTTTCAAAGTTGGTTAAGACTTCGTAAGCGCGTTTTCCCATGTCAGAAAGGAATTGGGCTTTTCGTTGGAGGTCGCTGTCGGTTAGCTGGCGAATTTTTGAAGTTGAAAATTCCTGGGAATATTTCTGGTATGCCGTTTCGATCTCTTTGTGGGTAGCAGTAGTAGAGATACCAAGTAATTCGTAGTAGTTGGTGTTTTTTCCTTTGACTTTATTGTAAAAAAAGTTAACGGCAGATTCGAATTCCATCATATCTGTTGATTTATCGGTACCCGTCATGTTTTTCTTCTCCTTTATATACAGATTTAAAAAAATTTTTTTATGTATTTATCTATTTTATCTCATTTTAAATTCAAAAACAATCGAATTTTAAAAAAACTGGAATATCGGGGTTTATGGACCCTGAATGAAAAGGGTGTCCAAATAGAGGAAGGCTTATGCCTTGACTTTATATCGGAAATATGTTAAAAACCTATCCTACAATGTTTTATATTTTAAAGTTTTAGATGTTTAAACGGGCGACCGTGTAACGCTAAATGAAGAATAACTGAAGGATATGAAATGCTAATTGATGTTAATAAGATTGGTTTGCAAGGTTTAATGGTGCAAGACAGCATAATTCTGGATGGGAAAAACCTGTCTGAAGAAGATAGTTCTTTCCTGGATCCAGTAGCCTTTGCAATACAATTTATCCCTGAAGGTCGTCAGATAAATGCCAGAGGGAAAATCAAAACGCGGTTATCGCTTCGCTGTGTGAGTTGCCTGGAACATTATGAAACAACAATCGATTCAAGTTTTGAAGTGATATTATTCCCGGTTCAGTTCTTTGAAGCCAAACATACCAATGCTCCCCTGGCACCGGAAGAAATGGATTTCATCTTCTTCAATGGAAAAGAGATCGACCTGGATCAGTTATTGACCGAGCAGGTTAATTTGTTAATCCCGTATAATCCGGTATGCAAAGAGGGTTGTAAAGGAATTTGTGCGTATTGCGGGAAAAACCAGAACAATGAGCCCTGCGATTGCAACAAGAAACATAAAGAAACAAGTAACATATTCGATAATATATGAGGTGAAAAATGGCACAACCGAAAAGAAGACATTCACATGCGAGAAAGAATAAACGTCGTTCCCATCATGGATTGAAAGTCGTCACATTATCAACCTGTCCCCAATGCAACGAACCGCGTGCTCCGCACAGGGCTTGCAATCACTGCGGATACTACGATAACCGACAGGTGATCAAAGCTGTTGAAGAATAAACCTGGAAGATTAATGAGGTGATTGGGATACCGGTTCGGATTATTATATGGAAATGATGAGAGTCGCGATCGATGCAATGGGTGGTGATGCAGCCCCGGAAGTCGTTATCCGGGGTGCATTAGACTTCCTTAAAGAAAACAACGATCTCTGCCTGGTATTGGTCGGAAAGGAAAAAGAAATCAAAAAAGAATTCAAAAAAAACCGGATCGACCTCCCCAAAAATCTTGAAATTATGAATGCTCACGAATTCGTTCGAATGCGGGAGCATTTCTTTTCTTATTGGAAAAAACGCGAAGAGACATCGATAAAGAAAGCACTGGATCTTGTTAAAGAAAACAAAGTCCAGGCAATGGTATCGGCAGGAAATACCGGTGCAATCATGGCCATGTCGAAAACGGTTCTCGGGACTCTTAGCCCGATCGACCGCCCGGCACTCGCCTTGATGATACCTACCCTGAACGGCTATTCTTTATTACTGGATGCAGGGGCTAATGTGGATTCCAAACCACGAAATATGGTTCAATATGCCCTGATGGGAAAAGTATTCCTCGAAAGTGTCATGGGAATCACCAACCCCCGCATCGGCCTGATGAGTATCGGCGAAGAAGAAGTCAAAGGCAACGAATTAACCAAAACTACCTATCAACTCCTTAAATCCATGGATATCAATTTTGTGGGGAATGTCGAAGGACGCGATGTGTTTATGGGAGCTGCCGACCTCATTGTTACGGATGGATTTACCGGGAATATCACCCTCAAGGTAACAGAAGGCGTTGTAGACGTTATGCTCTCCCTGATTAAACGGGAAATCATGTCCAGCTTACTGGCCCGGTTTGGTTTTTTCTTATTAAACAGGTCTCTAAAACGCATTAAAAAGAAAATGGATTATGCCGAATACGGCGGAGCCCTGCTCCTTGGAGTTAACGGTATCGTAATCATCGGACACGGCTCCTCCAATGTTAAGGCAATCCGTAATGCAATCCAAATGAGTAAACGGTTTATCAAAGAAAATGTCCTTGGGAAAATTTCGGAAGAAGTTTCTCGCATCCAGGGACAATTCAAGGAGCTCAAATATGTATGAGAATTATAAATCTGCAATTGTAACCGGTGCAGCACGAGGCATCGGGAAAGCGATTGCGATTAAACTGGCTAAAGCCGGTCTGGATGTTGTTGTTTCGGACATCCTGATCGATGAGGCAGAAAAAACGGCGGAGATGCTGAGAAGTTTCGGCGTCCGGTCTATAGCTGTAAAAACCGATGTGTCTTCTCTCGAAGATGTGGAAAAATTGGTAAATGCAACTGTAGAAGCCTGGGGCGGTGTTCATTTCCTTGTCAACAATGCGGGTATCACCCGGGATAACCTGGCGGTCCGCATGTCTGAAAAAGAATGGGATATGGTACTGGACATTAACCTGAAAGGAACCTTTTTATGTTCCCAGGCAGCATCCAAAGTAATGATGAAGCAAAGATTCGGACGGATTGTCAATATCGCTTCAGTCAGTGGGATATTGGGAACGGCAGGACAGGCCAATTATGCGTCGTCCAAAGCCGGGGTTATCGCTTTAACAAAAGCATTTGCCAGGGAACTGGGAAAACGCAATATTACCACAAATGCCATTGCACCGGGCTTTATTATGACTGAAATGACGGAAATGCTTTCCGACAAAGTAAAAGAGGAATATGTTGCAAATATTCCGTTGAATCGTGCAGGAACACCCGAAGACGTTGCCGATGCGGTATTGTTTTTATTATCGCCGTCGGCTTCATATATAACCGGAACTGTAATTAACGTTTCCGGTGGACTTTTAATTTAAAATTAGGAGACGAAAATGACTCGAGAAGAGATTATAGCTAAGGTAAAAGGCGTTGTCGCCGAGAAGTTAAATGTTGGTGAGGATCAGGTAACTTCCGAAGCGAAGTTTGTAGAAGATTTAGGTGCGGATTCACTGGATCAGGTCGAGCTGATTATGGCATTGGAAGATGAATTCGAGATGAAAATTCCCGAAGAAGAAGCAGAGAAATTGAATACAGTAGGCGCTGCGATTGAGTATATCACCAGCAAAGCCTAATAGACATCGGTTATGAATTTTACAAGTAAAACGATACAGTTGAGAAGGGTAGTTATTACCGGCATGGGAATCATTTCCCCTGTCGGTAAGACTGCTGCGGAGTGTTGGGACAATGTCCGGAACGGACGGAGTGGAGCGGGGATGATTACCCATTTCGATCCCACCGAATTTACCACCAAAATCGCCTGCGAAGTTAAAAATTATGACCCGCTCAATTATTTCGATCGAAAAGATGCCAAGAAGTATGACCCGTACATCCAGTTTGCATTAATCGCAGCGGAAGAAGCAGTTAAAGATTCCGGGATCAACCTCGAAACCGTTAACCTCTCACGAGCTGGAGTTTCGATTGCTTCAGGGATTGGCGGGATTTATACAATCGAAGCCAACAAGGAAACGATTATGGAGAAAGGTCCGAGCCGCGTCTCTCCCTTTTTCCTGCCCGCTTCTCTTGCAAACCTGGCTTCCGGTCAGGTATCGATCCGGTTTGGTCTGAGAGGCCATAACATGGCTAATGTTACTGCCTGTGCAGCCAGTACGCATTCGATTGGAGATTCGTTTAAAATCATCCAGAGAGGCGATTCCGATATTATGCTGGCCGGCGGGGC
>Ga0209340_1002480_pt1 | contig 10639 bp, 8 predicted proteins | sample EPASupsiteSAE323_FD_187266 | JGI IMG/M metagenome (GOLD analysis project Ga0209340, IMG submission 187266) | Bioremediated contaminated groundwater from EPA Superfund site, New Mexico - Sample SAE3-23 (SPAdes) (version 2) | ecosystem: Environmental > Aquatic > Deep subsurface > Groundwater >...
ATAAGAATTCACGGGCGCGGCGGACAGGGCGTCGTCACCGCGGCTGAATTAATTGCGATTGCCGCTTTTTATGACGGAAAAGAGGCACAGGCCTTTCCGAGTTTCGGTGTTGAAAGAAGCGGGGCTCCGATCCAATCTTTTGCTCGAATTTCCAATAATACCATTATCACGCGAGAACAAATTTATGAGCCGAGCGTTTTAATTATCCAGGACGCTTCATTGATTGGTACAATAGATGTCTTTTCCGGCTGCACTAAAAAAACCACAATCATTATTAATGCAGTTGAAAATAAATGGCCGGATTTGAAAAAGAAATTAGCTAATATCTATTTAACACCTGCCACGGAAATTGCTATGAAAATATTGGGAAAAAATTTAGTTAATACGGTAATTCTCGGCGCCTTTGCCAAACATACAAACTTAATTAGCCTTAAATCTTTAGAAAAAGCAATAAAGCAAAAATTTAATGACAAACCGATAAGCGTCATTACGAAAAATCTTGAAGCGATTGAAACGGCTTATAATAATTTTTCCGCTTAAAATATATGGCCAAGCTAAATAAAAAACCAAATTTAATTACGGCGGCCGGCACTTCGCTCAATAATAAAACCGGCTCCTGGCGGACGCAAAAACCGGTTATTAATTATGAGGCCTGCATCGGCTGTTCGCTCTGCGCCAAGCTTTGCCCGGAGGGCTGCATCGAAATGAAAAAAAGAGCCGAAACTGATTTCCGTGCTAAACCGCTTATTAATTACGACTATTGCAAGGGCTGTGCCCTATGCGCGCATGAATGCCCGGTTAAAGCTATAAAAATCGAGACGGATTTTTAAAATTAAATTTTAAAATTATTAATTTTTAAAATAATGAAAGAACAGAAACAAATTTTAGAAGGCTCTAATGCTATTGCCTTGACGATTAAAAATATTTCACCCGATGTTATTTCTGCTTATCCAATTACTCCACAAACGCACATTGTCGAAGATCTGGCGAAATTCAAGGCCGACGGCCTGGCTAACTATGAATACGTCCGAGCGGAAAGCGAATTCGCAGCTGCTTCAATTGTTTTAGGGGCAAGTGCTGGCGGTGTTAGAACTTATAGCGCTACCAGCTCGCAGGGCTTATTATTAATGACCGAGGTTATTTACGATATTGCCGGCCTGCGCTTACCGATTGTTATGACTTGCGCTAATCGAACCATATCAGCACCAATTAATATTTGGAATGATCATAGCGATGTGATGAGCATCCGCGATGCCGGCTGGATTCAATTATTTGCCGCAAATAATCAGGAAACGGTTTATCAGCATATTCTAGCTTACAAATTAGCGGAAAAATTAAAATTACCAGTCATGCTTAATGTCGATGGTTTTATTTTAACTCATTCCTATGAACCGATTATTATTCCGGAAGCGAAACTAATTAAAAAATATTTACCAATTTATAAACCAACTCCAGGCACCTATCTTAACCCAAATGATCCAGTAACTATCGGCGCTTTTTTTAATCCGTCTTATTATTTAGAAACCCGCGCCGCGCTTCACCAAGATTTAATCGACTCTCTAGCCGAGATAAGAAAAGAATATAAAAATCTAAAAAAAGTATTTTCATTAAAAACCGAAAAGAACACTTTTGATAACGGCGTTGTTGAATATTGCGGCCCTAAAAAACCAGAAATAATTTTAATCTCTCTCGGATCCCTCGGCGGAACAATCCAGGCCGCTATTAAAGATTTAAAAAATGTCGGTCTTTTAAAAATAAAAGCCTATCGCCCTTTTCCGGTCGAGGACATTAATAAAATAATAAAATCCGCTAAACATATCGCCGTTTTAGAAAAAGCAATCAGCCTCGGCCAAGGCGGACCGGTCTATACCGATTTAAAGGCAGCGATTAGCGGACAAAAACATATTAAAAATTATATTGTCGGTCTAGGCGGACGGGACATTAGCGAAAAAACAATCAGAGAAATAATTAAAGATGCTCCGAAAAATAATCAAACTTTAAAATTCATCAGTAAAATATGAGACTAAAAAAAATTTTAAAAATCAGTGGTTTTTTATCTTGGTTTTTATTTTTTATAATTACTCCGCTATTTTTAATTAATCTCTCTTCAGTTGCAGCCGCTGACACCATAAAGTTCCAGCCGCAAATAACCGTACCCGGTTCAATTTTTAAAAGCACAGCCTCAACGACAATTACTAATTCCTCTCTCTCCCTCTATATAAAGGCGTTCTATGATTACGGGATGACCATTGCCGGAATTTTGGCGGCTTTAGTCCTAATGGGCGGCGGCATACTTTGGCTGACTTCAGCCGGTAATGATACAAAAATCACTAAAGCACGGGAATTAATTATCGGCAGCATTGCTGGATTAATTGTTCTTTTCTCTTCCTGGATTATTTTAAATACCATTAATCCTGATTTAATTAATTTAAAAGCCCTTGATATTGAAAGTTTAGAACTTAAAAAACAAGAAATGAACGTTTATTCTAAAGAGGCACAATATGATAAAAAGTTTGCGTCTTCAGAAGCTGGCGGGACCAATCATTGCTGCGTTATTAAAGGCGAACTGGACGGCAGCGGCTGGATTGATGATACGACAATAATAAGATGTGCCAGTTATTCTCTAAAAACTGAAAAGGCAGAAAAAGAGTGCACTAAATTTTATAATAATTACATAGAACAAAGCAGTGGATTAATGCTTGAAAATTTAATTAAGACTAAAACCTTTAATAGCCCTGTAAATGATGTTAATTTAAGCTATTTAGAAAAAAACTATGCGAGCGTATTTATAGGCGGCGCTTGTTGGGATTTTACTGGATTAAAAGGACCATGCCAAGCAAAAGATGCCGCTAATTTTTGCGAAGGGCGGAAGAATGAATCTAAATGTTTATTACCAGGAAGCCATAAACCCGGCTATTGTCTAGATGGTGTTTGCAAAGGAGCAAATGAGGCCTGGCTCTGGGAAAAATTAACTAACGGCTCTTGGTGCTATTCGACAAGCACAGAATCTGGATATGTTAAAGACAATGAATGTCTAAAGTGCAAACCGATAAATAAAGATTGCTTAAAATCATACGAATGCTGTAGTAATAATTGTAAGAATACCGGTTCTACCGATGAAAACGGCGATGATATATATAAATGCAAATAAATAATAAATAAATTTATTATCATGAAAAGTACAAATCTTAAATTTATATCGTCCGGACATAATGCCTGCTCCGGTTGCGGCCAATTAGTCGCCGTCCAAGCGGTTATGCGCGGCCTTAATAGTAATGTAATTATCGCTAATGCTACCGGCTGCCTTGAAGTTACAACTACCGCCTACCCGCAAAGCGCCTGGGGTCTTCCTTTTATCCACTCGCTATTTGAAAATGCTTCAAGTGTTGCCTCAGGAATTAAAGCCGCTTTAAATAGCCAAGGAAATAAAGACACGAAGGTTCTAGTCCAAGGCGGGGACGGTGGTACTTTTGATATCGGTCTCGGGCTTATCAGCGGCATGTGGGAAAGAGGCGAGGATATTTTATATATTTGTTACGATACTGAGGCTTATTCAAATACCGGAATACAAGCTTCCGGAGCAACGCCATATGGGGCTAACACCACAACTTCACCGCAAGGCCAAAAAGCAATCGGCTCAAGCCAAGTTAAAAAAGATATGCTGCAAATTGCTTTAGCACACGGCCTTAATTACGTTGCTCAAACATGTGCCGGATTTCCCGATGATATTACTAATAAAGTTAAAAAAGCACTCGCTACTAAAGGACCAAGCTACATCCAAATATTGTCGCCCTGCATTCCAGGCTGGAAAATAAAAAACGACGAGGCGGTAATGATGGCAAAACTCGCCGTGCAAACCGGACTCTATCCGTTGCTTGAATATATTAACGGCCGGCTCAGCACCTCAAGCATAACTCCTGATTTTAAACCGAAATCAGTCGAAGAATATTTAAAAAATCAGGGCCGCTTCAAGCATCTTCAAGCAAAAGAAATTGAAATTATCAAAAAAATTGCCGATACAAATATCGAAAGATATCGGTTAACTGCTTAGCTTTAAATATGAAAAATAATCTTTTTCTAAAATTATCATTTGGCCTTTCTTTTTTGCTTATTGCCTCAACGGCTCAAGCAAATTGCATGTGGACGCTTAATGATAAATGCCTCGATATTGGCACAACTGTTAAGTGGACTGAATCTACTGCAAGCAACTGCAGCGGAACGAATAAGCTAAACGGCACAACTAATAAATGCTGCTGTGCCGCTGAAGTAGATGGCTGCTGCGAAAAAACCCAGGGCACGACAGTAAATGCGGTTAACCTAACCGGTGAAAAATGTGCTAAAATCTCTTATGCTTCAACAACCTTCTTTCAAGACCGGCAAGCTTTGAATAATATTTGTGTCGAAAAAAGCGCTGTTTCTTGCAGTTGGAAAGGTGTTACATCCGATGATGATGGTTCGGTTTCTGGGGGATGCAGCACAAATGACACTCTTTCAGATAAAAATAAATGCCCGTCTCCGGAACCCAAAAGCGGCGTTTCGAATAAAACGTATCAATGTTGCTGCCAAAGCACCAACGTTACCTATGTTAAGCCGGCCCCAACGCCCGCCCAGCCAAAATTTATTGTTCCGGAATTAAGCATTGCCATACCGGGCCTAAAATCTTTTTCTTCAAGCTCAATTGAATATATTGCCAATGACGACGGTTCGTTCAGCGTTTCAATTCCTTGGCTCGCTCAATATATTAAAGCTTTCTATAATTATGGACTAAGTATTATTGGAATACTAGCGGCCCTAGTAATGATTGCTGGCGGAATATTATGGCTTATTTCTGCCGGCAATGATTCAAAAATCACTAAGGCCAAAGAATTGATCATCGGCAGCGTTAGCGGTATTATAATTTTTGCCGCCTCTTATCTTATTTTAATTCAAATTAATCCAGATTTAATTGAAAATAAATCTATAGTTTTAGGAAGCGTTAAAGCAAATATTCTCGATATTTCTGTCGGAAATGAAACCCCGGAACTTCCCAGCGGTTCGAGTAAAGCCTTTTATGAATGCGCCTACAAAGAATACGGAAATAGCGAACAATCAGTCAGACAAAATCTTGTGACCGTGAAATTTTTAGGCATGAATTATACTGTCCACAATAAAATGGCCAGCGCTTTAAATAACGCTCAAACGCAAATAGAAAAAGCGGGGATTACCTATAAATCGACCGATACGGCTGGAGGCGGCTTTAATTGGCGAACCAATGTCAATGACACTAAAAACAAACAACTCAGTTTTCATTCATTTGGAATTGCTATTGATATTAATCCGAATAAAAATCCTAATTATCGACCTAAAGAGACGCCATGCAAAACCGATATGCCTCAAGAGCTTATTAATATTCTAAAAAATAATGGTTTTCGCTGGGGCGGTGAATACAAATCAGTTTGCGATTCGATGCACTTTGAGTGGGTTAAAGGCAATGCTAATTGCAAAGTCAATTAGCTCCCCGATCCATCGCCTCATTAGCTAGGCGATCAGCTTCACTATTCTGCTCGCGCGGAATATGAGTAAAAGAGATTTTTTTAAAATTAAGAGATAAATTATATACTTCTAAAAATAAAGGCGCTAAGTCTTTATTTTTTACTTTATACTCGTGATTCAATTGTTTAACAACAAGCTCGCTATCAAGATAGCAATCGAGCTCAAGCGTACCTAAATTTCTCGCCTTTTTAAGAGCCGCGATTATCGCCTTATACTCAGCCTGGTTATTTGTCGCCACTCCTAAATATTCTGAGACTTCAGCGATTACTTTTTTATTTTCATCATAGAGAATCGCGCCGATACCGGCCGGTCCTGGATTTCCTCTCGCTCCTCCGTCGCTAAAACTTAATAATTTAGTCATAAAAATATAAATTATTTTTTTGCTAATCTTATATCAACAATCTTTAACTGCGGTTCTCGCCGGCCGTTAAATTCATTAATTTCTAAATAATAAACTAAATCAATAAAATCGCCAACTTTATATTCTTTATACTCCTGTGCTGCCCCAAAAGCCAGCGCCCAAAAATTAACGCTGCGATCCGCCGGACGATCCAGGCTCGATAAACGCAATTTAATATGCTGATTTTCAAATCCCATGGTCGCAATATCATCAATATGCAAATTATAAGAAACAAATTTTGGCTGCGGATTATTCTGCCCGTAAGGAGCCAGTTCATTTATTTTATCGGCTACATCAAGATTAATATCACTGAGTTTTAATTCCGCCTCAATATTCAACTTTGGAATAAGAACAATGTTTTTCAAACCCTCTTCAGCCAATTCTTTCATTTTTGCCTGAAAACTATTTAAATTCTCTTCAGTTTTAATTGAAAAACCACAAGCCATCGGATGTCCGCCATACTTATCAAGAAAAGCGGCGCATTCTTCAATTGCTTTGATTAAATTAAATCCCTCTATAGAACGGCCGGAACTTTTAAAGGCTACTTTTTTAGGTACTAATTTTTTAGTTTGAGGATCAAATTCTGCTGATTCAACAAGCCTTGAAATAATTAAAGTCGGCCGATAATATTTTTCCGCAATCCGCCCGGCGACGAGGCCGATGACGCCTTCGTTCCAAATTTGATCTTCTTTAGCTAAACCAATAATTATAGCCGGCAAATTAGCCGGATCAATCTGCTCTTCAACCTGTTTAGTAATTTCTTCAGTAATTTTCTGGCGGGAAATATTGCGCTGATTTAATTCATTAGCTAATTCTTCTGCTTCTGCTTGGTCGGTAGTTGTCAGCAAACCAAAAGCGGTATTAGCATGGGCTAATCGGCTAGCCGCATTAAGACGCGGCCCAATTTGCCAGCCCACATTCCAAGCTTCAAGAAGCCGGCCGCCATTTATTTTAGCAATTTTAATTAATTCATTAAGTCCAAACCGCCGATTCTGATTTAAAATTTTCAAGCCTTCCCTGACTAACTGCCGATTCTCGCCTAATAAATTAACCATATCCGTAATCGTTCCGATAGCCACTAAATCCAAGCATTTTTCACTGATTAATTTTTTTTGATTTTCCGGCAAACTTGATTTAATAAGCAGGGCGCTAATTAACTTAAACGCCACGCCTACTCCGGCCAGATACTTCCAGGGATAGTTGTCTTTAGAGTCGGCCGGATTAATATAAGGGCAATCCGGGAGGTCATTATCATTATCGGGTAAAGCGTGATGATCAGTAATTATAACATCTAACCCTAATTTCTTAGCATAAGACACCTCCTCCTTATTTCTAATTCCATTATCAACCGTGATAATAAGCTTAAATCCCTGTTCGGCAATCTGGTTGATCGCCGGCTTATTCAGTCCGTATCCTTCGCTGACGCGATCCGGCAAATATACTTCAGCAGCTCCATGCAAAATATTCAAAGCTTCTAATAAAATAACCGAAGAAGTTACGCCATCGGCATCATAATCACCATAAACAACGATTTTATTACCAGCCTTGATGTGCTTAATAACAAGCTCAACCGCCGCGTTCATGTTTTTAAAAAGAAAAGGATCGAAAAAAGACGCATTGCTTAAAAATTCTTTGATTTGTTCTTTTTCTTTTAAGCCGCGGTTAAAAAGCAGCTGCAAAATAAGCGGCTCAATCTCCGGATTTGCCGCAATAAACTCGGGCTTAATCGGCTCCGAAATTTGCCATTGTTTCATTTATCTAAATTTAATTATTAATAAAAGCTAAGCCGACAGACCAGGCGACCATCGAAAGGGTGACAATAAAAGAAATAATTATCCAAACAACTTTAATCACTTTACGGCGTTTCATAAATTTATCTTTTTAATATTTTAACAAAAGCGCTGGGCGGTATCTCGATGCTTCCCTTGCCGGCCGCCATCATCTTCTTTTTTCCTTTTTTCTGCTTTTCAAGCAGCTTCCTCTTACGGCTCACATCTCCTCCGTATAATTTTGCGGTTACATCCTTGCGCAGGGCTGATAATTTTTCTGAAGCGATAATTTTACTGCCAATAGCCGCTTGAATTTTAACCGCAAACATCTGCCTCGGCAAATTATCTTTTAAAATATCGACAATTTCCCGGCCCTGGCGATTAGCATCATCGCTGTAAACAATCGTCGCTAAAGACTCAATAATATCTTCGGCCACTAAAATATCCATTTTTACAACATCTGCCTGTCGATAGTCCAAATAATCATAGTTGATTGAAGCATAGCCGGATGAGACACTTTTTATTTTATCATAAAAATCGGTTAAAATCGCCGCTAGAGGAATTTCATAGTGCAGTAAAACCCGACTATCATCACCATCAGTGGAAATATATTCGGTATTCTTATAAATACCACGCTTATCTTGAGCCAGTTTAATAACATTACCAAGATAAGATTTAGGAGTAATAATATCAAGCTTAACCCATGGTTCTTCGATTTTATTAATTTGATTCGGTTCGGGCAGCCCTTGAGGGGTCCGAATAACTATCTCTTCGCCGTTTGATTTATAAATTTTATAAGCCACGCTCGGTACAGTCACAATTAAATCTAAATCATATTCCCGGCGCAATCTTTCTTGAAAGACTTCAAGGTGCAGCAATCCTAAAAACCCGCAGCGGAAACCAAAGCCCAAAGCATCTGATCTTTCCGGCTCATAGGCCAATGCAGCGTCATTTAATTTTAATTTTTCCATGGCCTCTCTCAATTCTTTAAAATCATTGCCTTCGCGTGGAAATATTCCGGCGAAGACCATGGGCACTACCTCCTTGTAGCCCGGCAAAGGATTTAATGATGAAGAATTATTAACTCCCCGTCCGGCGGTTAAGGTATCGCCGACTCGGCACTCGGCTACCTGGCGGAAACCAGTAATAACGTAACCGATTTCTCCAGCTAAAAGACTGCCTTTTGATTCATAGTCAGGCTTAAAAACACCGCAATCTAAAATTTCACTTTCGACACCTGTCTCCAATAATTTAATACGATCTCCTTTTTTTAATTCGCCGTCAACCACGCGAACATAGGCGACAACTCCTCGATAAGTATCATATTTTGAATCAAAAATTAAAGCGCGCGGATAAATTTGCTCTTTTAAGGAATCGGCGAGCTGGCTCTCCTGCGGCGCTTGGCCGAGCCTAATAACCGCTTCAAGAACCTCTGGAACGCCTGCGCCAGTTTTACCGGACGAACAAATTATTTCAGACTCTTGGCAGCCCAATAAATCAATAATTTCTTTTTTTGTTTTTGCCACATCAGCGGCCGGTAAATCAATTTTATTGACCACCGGAATAATCGTTAGATTCTGTTCTAAAGCTAAATAAAGATTGGCTAAAGTTTGAGCTTGAATTCCTTGCGTGGAATCAACGAGAAGTACAGCAGTTTCAACGGCAGCCAAAGAACGTGAAACCTCATAAGAGAAATCAACATGCCCCGGCGTATCAATTAAATTCAATTGATAACCTTGATAATTCATCGTTACCGGCTGCAATTTAATAGTAATCCCCCGCTCTCTTTCAATATCCATCCCATCTAATAATTGCTCTTTCATTCTTCTTTTCTCTACCGTATTAGTAACTTCAAGCATGCGGTCAGCCAAAGTAGACTTGCCGTGATCAATATGAGCAATAATACAAAAATTTCTAATTTTATTTAATTCAGACATAGTTATAAATTTAAAGCCCGCGCGCTTCCCCTTGATCATCAACTTCTAAATTTGCCCTCTTAAACGGCCAGTGATTAGCTAGAGCTGACAAGAAGCCGAGCAATTCTTCGCTTTTTAAAAAATAGCAGAACAATCCATAAACGATAATACCGCTCAAGCCAGCGACGATTAATTGGATAAAAACGCCGCTGAATTTAGTCATATCGATAAACGGCCAAACAACAACTTTCATTAACTGGGCAGCCATACCGGCTAGCAACGCGCTGGCCATTAATTTTAACACTGACTTAAAAATATTGCCAATATCAAAATTGCCGATCGTAAAATACATCCAGAGCCAGAGCAAGATAAAATTTAAAATATTATCAATGGAATAAGCGAAAGCTAAACCGGTAACGCCCATCCGCGGCGCTAAAATAAAAGCCAAAATCGTATTAACCGCAACCGTCACTAAGCCGATACGGAAAGGGATGGTCGAATTGTGTCGCGCATAAAAAACGCGGACCATCAGCGGAATCGTGGCCTGAGCAAATAAACTTAGAGAAAAAAAGCCGAGAGTATTCATGGTGGCGACTGTATCCGCCCAGTCAAATTTACCGGATCCTAATACGACGCGGATAATTTGGGCGCGCAAAGCGATAATTAAAACTGTAGCCGGAATAACAAAGAATAAAATCTGCCTAAATGTCTGCGAAAAGTTTGCCGTTAATTTTTCTTTATCAAAGGCGACAGCTGCTAATGAAGGAAAAGCGGCAATCGCAAAAGAAATTCCAAAAATACCAATCGGAAAAGACTGTAAATTATTGGCAAAATTAAAAACCGCTAAAGACCCGCTAGGCAGAGTCGAGGCGATAACTGTTACAATTACTAAATTAATCTGGGATATAGCAAGGCTTAAAGTCCGCGGCACCATCATCTTCCCGATTTGCTTTGTTTTTTCGTCGTGACGGCGAATACCAAGGCGGAAACGGAAGCCGAGATGATAAACTGTCGGCAATTGG
>Ga0209340_1002483_pt1 | contig 10632 bp, 7 predicted proteins | sample EPASupsiteSAE323_FD_187266 | JGI IMG/M metagenome (GOLD analysis project Ga0209340, IMG submission 187266) | Bioremediated contaminated groundwater from EPA Superfund site, New Mexico - Sample SAE3-23 (SPAdes) (version 2) | ecosystem: Environmental > Aquatic > Deep subsurface > Groundwater >...
GCGCCGTCACGAGTATGGCGCCGGCGACTTTTACGCTCGCCGATATCACCAGCGCGAGCGCTATCATTAACATAAAATCGTATTTTTTAACGCTTATTCCTGACAATCTCGCAAAATCGGGCGTTATGCATGTTAATACATGCGTTTTACCGAATATCAAAAGATAAACCGCCGCCATAATAAACAGCGCCGACGAAATATATACGTCGGTATTAGTTATGGCAAGGACGTCGCCGAAAAGATAGCGGGATATATCGGTGTTTCCGCCGTGCAAAAAGCTCAAAACGATAATGCCGATAGACATCGTCGCTGCGTGTATTATTCCTATGACGCTGTCGCGCGACGATATGGAACTCTGCGAAACCAGCGCTATCGCGATAGCTACGACGACGCTGAAAAAAACGAGAAAAACTGACGGATCGAAACCGAACCATAATGCGAAAGCGATTCCGGCTAACGACGAATGTGAAACCGATTCGCTGAAAAAGGCCATTTTATTTAAAACTACGAATATGCCGCTCCACGCGCATATAACGCTGATTAAAACGCTCACCAAAAGGGCTTTTAACATAAAAGGCATCATTAATGTCTCTAACATATCAGTGGTGTTTGCAACCTCCATGCCTGTATAAACCCCTGTGGCCGTCGAAAAACTCTTGAATCTTGCCGCCTTCGAGAATTTCGCAGGCCCCTCCTATGCAATGAAGCGTCTTATTGAGGCATATTACAGTATCGACATTTTTTAAAACAGTGTCTATATCGTGTGAAATTATAATTATATTGGTTTCATATTTAGCGTTAATCTCGCGAAGATTGGAATATATAAGACTTTCACCTTCTATGTCTATCGCCGAAGTCGGTTCGTCGAGAAAAATAGCGCGCCGTCCGCAAAAAAGATTATAGGCTATCATGACGCGCTGTATCTCGCCGCCTGAAAATCCGCCCATCATACGATTTTTTAAATGAGCTATATTCAGCGCTTCAAGCGAGCGGTTATATTTAACGTTATCCGAAATATCGCAGCTCAAAGTAAAAAACTCGTCAAGGGTCATCGGAAGGCTTCTGTCGAAGGCGAAATTTTGAGCGACATAACCGAGCCATTGACGTTTCGAATTGACGATATCGACGCTCACGCCGTCGTATAAAACGTTTCCGCATGTCGGACGCAAAAGGCCCAGCATTATTTTAATAAGAGTGCTTTTCCCGGCTCCGTTCGGCCCTACTATAGCGGTGAACGATCCGTTTTGAAGTTCGAATGAGATGTCTTTTAATATCTCTACGCCGCCGGCGTTATAAGAAACGTTTTTAACTAATATATCCATATAATTTAAAATTTCTCCAATTCCGGCGCTCTATCTTTTGCCGGCGCGCTCGAAAGCCGAGGCGAGCTTAGATATGTTGTCTTTCATCACGTTTAAAAAATAAGATTTAGCGTCGGACGCCGAGCGGTAAAAGCACATGGGGTCGAGCTCTATCACTTCAAGTTTATATTCTTCTGAAATCACCTTTATTTCCTTATTTTGATACGCAGGCTCGGCGACTAAAAATTTTATCCCGTCTTTTTTTATTAAATCGTAAATTTCCTTTATTTTGGAAGGTTTGGGCGAATTGCCGAAAGAGTCGGCTATCGACGACTGAATAAGGCCGTAATCTCTTGCAAAATAAGCGAACGATCCGTGAAAAACTATGAATTTATTACTTTTATATAAAGAAAGCTTTTCCTGAGCCAGTTTTTCGAGTTCAGCGATCGCCAAAAGATATTTAGCCGCTGATTCTTTATAACTCGAAGCGCCGTCCGGATCTATTTCGCATAACGCTAAAGTTATATTATTAACCTGAACTACGGCGTTTTTCAACGATAACCACGTATGAGGATCGGGCAGCTTTTCACCTTCGGAACGATGTTCGCCTTCGTGGCACGATTCGTCCGCGCATTCATGGGCGCATCCGGAAGCCCCGATAAGTTCGACGCCATAGGACGCATCGATTATTTTAAGAGAAGGGTTCGAAGCCGATTCGGCCATTCTGGACGCAAAATTATCGAAGGACGCGCCGTTCGCAATTAATAACGAAGCCGAAGCTAGTTTTTTTATATCGGACGGCTTGCAATTATAATCATGTGCGCTTACCCCCGGCGGAAGGAGCAAATCTATTTCAAGCCGGTCTCCGGCTATATTTAAAACATGAACGTAAAGAGGGAAAAACGTGACAATGATTTTTTTCTTCGCGGCAAATGCGGCGGAAGAAAAAAGATGCGAAAAAATAATAAAGGCGATTAAAAATAAGACCGACAATTGATTATTAAATTTCTTTTCATACGATAAAACCATTTATATCTCCATAATTCTATTTATATAACTGAAACGGACCTTGATAAACCCCAAATTATCTCATATTTTTTCTATCTTCATAAAAATAGTCAATAGGCACGCACAATTCGAGCTTGTCGCGGGCCGTAAAATCGAACGCCTGTTTTTGCGTGGGTTTTGGAAAAACTATTTCATATCTTACCGGTTTTTCCGACTTATCGGCTTTGTTTTTAAATGTTATGGACAATTCGAACTCGTCTTTAAATTTAATGGTGTAGTCGTTATTATTTTTTCCGAACGGAAGCTTTGCGACGACCGTATAATCGTCTTCGTCTTCATATATTTCAAAATACTCATTGGATATTTTCTTTAAAAAAAGCTTTTCGCTCATACGCTCGCGGCTCATTTTATCGACTTTACTTTCGGTTTGATAAGAAAAATTAAAGCCGCCCTTTTTGCCGGACTGCCCTATTTGATTTTCCGAAGTTTCCGCTTCGGTTTTAGCGGCCTCCACGGTTTTATCCTGATCAAGCGCGGGCGCGGCGCCTTCATCGGCGATTATTTCATCTTCGTTCGCCTTCGAAACAGGCTGCGAAGCCTTTCCTTTTTTAGGCATGTTTTTGGCGAAGCATACGCTTTCGGTTAAAAAGAAAACAGCCATTAGCGCTATTAAAAATAGCGCGACGTTTTTTTTCATTGTTTAAAAGCCCCCCGTAATTAAAGGTTTGTTTGTTAAATGATAATTAAATAAAGAAAAATTGTCAAGTTTTATGTTTGGCTTACTAAAATAAATATACCGCCTCCGTAGGGAAACGGTATAAAAACAGCCAAAACATCGCTATTTTATCACGCTAAAACATAAATTTCGAATAAAGGCGTTCCACCGCTCCTTTAATCTCGGAAGCCCACACTCCGCGGCCGCCGCCATCAAAGGAAGCACTCAATCTGTGCTTCTGGCATATTTTATCGGACGCCTTATATGAAGACCCGCTCGTAGCGTTAATAACCTTTGTTCCAAAATCGAGCTCGCCGAAATTATCTTCTCTAAAAAGCGCCGAATCTTCGGCTTCGGATGGAAATCCTTTCTTCACTTTTTTATATTTGCCGATTTTTCCGGTAATTATAAAATTAGCGTCGAATTTTTCAGCTATCTCGCTCAACTTATCTTTATCGAGATAATCAAGGTTAAAGCAAATTCCCGATATGCCGGCTCCGCTTATAACATCGTAGCCTCTTTCTTTAAAATATCGTTCAATACAATGAAAGATATTTTCAGCGGCGTCGCCGTCGCCCGATGAATTTTTAAATGGCAATAAAACGATTCGCTTTTCATTATATTTTGCATTTTTTCCAAAAATGTTTATGGCGCCTGATTTTTTTATTGCCGCGACAGCTTCAGGTTTTAAAAATTCTTCGTGTTTAACTGGTTTTTCAACTATGATTCCGCTCATAACATCAGCTTTTGACGCTATCGCATTTTTTACGGGCGCGGCCGGCGGCTCTTCGACGTTTTTTACGCTTATTTTGACGTCCTTCGATTTTAAGTAGTTTAATATTTCGCGGCATTTATTTTCATTTTCTTCTCTCAGCTTGAATTTTTCAGGGCTTAATTCCTCTTTCACTTCGTTCACACGCGAAATAGCCTTATCGTTTTGTATCAAAGCTTCTTTTTCATTATTTTTAAGCTTTTTTAATATACTTTTAACGATTTTCCTGGCCTCGCCACGTGAAATTTCCCTGGCGTAATTCACTTTAAAGTAAGAAATAATATAGCCTTCGAAACTCATGTAATTAGTTCCGGCCGTATAAGGCTTCAACCCGCTAAGATCAGGAAGCGCTATATTTTCCTTCGAATAAAGCGGAGAAACAAAAAAGGCCATAGAACCTATAAGGAAAAACACCAGATTTAAAACAACGATACGTTTTTTTAACGGCATGAAATTTATAAGCATAAACGGCTTAAAATATGTAAATTTCATCTTTTCGTTTTTAAAAGCGTATAAATCAAAAGTAAAGACCGCAACCGCGAGCGACAAAATAAGGCCGTCGTCCACGGCATAATCCGTAAAATAGCGGATAAGCAAAGAAATTACCAGAAGCGGCTTTAAAAAGCACGAAACGGTTAAAAACATGACAATACCTCCCTGTTCGATTTATTCCGAAAGTTTTTAACGTACACTTGCAAGAATAATCGACGGTACACGCGTCAAAGTTAAGTATAGTAAAAAAACGAAGGCGTTGACAAGAGCGACAACAAACCGGCATTATTTCTAATTATTATTTAAGTTATTTCCGCCACATTAATCTTTCTATAATAAATATTTAAAGCGTATAGCAGCACGACGGCCGATAAAATGACGACGGCGAACGCCAGAGACGTTTCAGCGAAGCCTGTCGCCGGAGCTGAACAAAATGCCGGCAGTGCGCCGAGTATAAGCGCAAGACAGGCCAAACCAAAAGAAAAAGCGGGCCGTCCAGGCAAAAGGTTCGAAACGGCGACGAGAGTCACGGGCATCGTCATATTAAAAAGAAGTATTCCGGCGATAGCGGCGGGAACATATCCGGCGCCGAAAGTTATTAACGCCGAAGAAGTTATAAGCCCTCCAACCGTTACAAAACGCCATCCGAAACGGTCGGAAACCGCGCCTCCGGCCGCCTTGCCGCATACTACCGCGAGCGTCAGCCACAAAAGAAGAAGCTTATCGGATTTCCACGAAAAATTAAGGAAAAAACCCGTAAACGAACGTATCGCTACAGTGAAAAGAAATAAGATCAGAGGAATTTCAAATCCATCGAATGCCCCGGTATCATTGACAGAGGCGTATTTCAGATCGGGCGTTTTTACGAAAATAAATAAAACGGCCAAAACTAAAAGTAAAATCGAAAAAACGGCGCCGTTAAAAATGCCGGCTTTTCCGATAACGCCTCCGAGCATAAGCCCGAACGCGCCGGGAGCCACAAAAACACCCATAGGGGCGGCTTTATCAGGCCTCAAATTGAGGCATATCGCACCCGCTCCGACATGAAAAACGGAATTTCCAATTCCAGCCAGACACGCTGCGGCTAAAGGATACGAACCATAACAAAGCGCTGCAAGCGCTATAATAACACATCCGGCGCCGGCGAAAAATTTCGGTGCGCGAAAAGAATCGGACGTATAGCCTGTAAGCGGCTGAGTGGCGAAAGCCAGCACGTTATATAAAATAATATAATTAGCGGCAGCGGTAAGTTCTAATTTTAACGATACGCTCAATATTACCGCAGCGCAAACCATATCTACAAAAGCATGCGCCGCTCCATATGCCGTAAGATTCGAGCGCAGGAGCATATCATCGCACAAAACTCTATCAACGCAATAATTTTTCATAAATTATATCTTTCTATATAACAATGACCTTATATTCGTTATATTTTAAATCTGGTTTTATTTTTTGATCTTCGCTCCGCTATATTTAGTGCAAAATCATTCCAATATAAGGTTTTTAAATATATCAAAGCGATAATTTCATCGTTTAACAATAAATTATATCAAATAGTATCTTATATTTCAACATTATATTTTTTCAATTTTTAATTTATAAATAAAATTAGAATCGCAACCATATAATCGGAATTAACTATTTGAAAAGATTAAAAATCTTGACAAAATAATCGATTTTAGTATATTATTAGTTTTTCATCTTAACGATCCGAGCCGTTATGAACACTAATATATTTAAAAATAAAAACATAATCATCTTCTGCTTCATAATATCTTTTGCGCCGCAAATTTATAAACTGCTTTTACCTGCGCAAAACCTGTTTTATGTTTTCATGCCCGACGACGCATTTTATTATTACAAAACGGCTATAAATATTAAAAACGGCCTCGGCTCGACATTCGACACATATAACCAGACCAACGGCTATCACCCTTTATGGATGGTTATTTGCGTTTTAACCGCTTTTATCACCGGCAATCTGACCAATTATTTATACACGATTTTAACGATTAACCTTTTTATAGTCGCGCTTCTATCTAAAAAAATATTCGATCTTATTAAAGCGCCGCTCGGACTTTATTTTTCGCTGTTCGTAATTTTTATAATGAATTGCAATCATACCAGTTCTCAGGCTATTTTCTGCGGACTTGAAACGTCGATATACCTCTACGCGATTTTCATAAATATCGATTTCGTAACCGGCATTACGGATTTTCAAAAAAAAGAGATGCTGAAATTTTGCGCGCTGACGGCATTCGCTTTTTTCGCAAGGACCGACTATATATTGATTTATCCTGTAATAGCTGGCTATTTGTTCTTAAAATTCCGACATGATCAAAATGTAAAAATTTCTAATTTGATATCGTTTTACATTTTGCCGACAGCTTTGATAATATCGCCTTATCTGCTACATAACTATCTTTTAGGAGGCAATATTCAGCAAATAAGCGGCCTCGTTAAAAAATTATGGGATAACGGCAATGGCTCGGTTCAAGGATTATTCAATAATTTAACGAAAATTTTATTGCACGTTTTCAGCTCGATTGTTTTAAGGCCGGTATCGCTTAACTTCATTTTTATATTACTTATGCTTTTATGCTTTTACGCTTTTTTAAAAAGAACGAAAAGCTTTCTTTTTTTGAAAAACCCGTTAAACGCCATGATAGGAATTTCTTCTTCGATCATGCTGCTTTATTATCTTTACTTCGACGGCAAAAATTTCCGCAGCTGGCATTTATCTTTAATATACCCAACCCTTCAAATTTATCTCGCGTTTATTTTAAAAGAAACTTACTGCTATTTTAATGAAAAAAACATTAAAATTAAATATGTTTTTTGCGCGCTGCTGCTTATATATATCGCCTGCCAATCTTATCAAGCGCCATATTATGAATATAAACTCAACAACGTTCATTTCTTCTATCAAAAACCCGTTTATTACTCGCACGAAGCGGCCATGTGGATAAGGAAAAATCTTCCGCTGGACGCGAAAATCGGCGTATGGAACAGCGGATATATCGGATATTTTTCGCAAAGAAACGTAATCAATCTTGACGGGCTTATAAACGGCCGCGAATTATATGAATATTTGAAAGTTAAAAACGGCGAATATCAATATATACTTGATAAAAAAATCGAATATATTTCGGATTATTATTTCAATAACGAACCCGATTTCAAAAACACTCCGATACATAATAAACTGAAACTCATATATAACGTAGGCCCCAGAAAATTTATCGAAAACGGCCAGATCGTCACGATAGATTGGTACGTATGGAAAGTCAACCCTTAAAAAGCCCGTAAAAATCTTTTTAAAAAATTAAAAGCCCTGTCAAATAAGAAGCGGCGTTCATTATAAAAGACGTCCTGAAATGACGGCGCGAACCGCCGCCGAGCGCATATAATAAAATTCGCCATTCTACTAAAACGACTATGGCTTCAAGCGTTAAAACAAACGCCTGATCGACGTTTACGAGTTTAAAGAACCGGCATAACGCAATCAAATAATTCAAAACCGGATTCGTCATAACGCTCGCTAAAATAACCGTCATAACCTCGACGCGCTTCTTATAACCAAGAACCCACGCGACAGGCGTTTCTATCATTATCGTTAAAATAAGCGCTATAAGCATATTTACGATAATCGCCCACGGCTCCTTTTAATCTCACATCATAACTTGACGCGTTTTTCCAGCCGATAATCATTATATAATATTTTATTATTCGTCTATTAGTTGCGCTCGAACACTTCGATGCGGTTATTGTTGGTATCAGCTATTATGACGTTTCCTGAAGAATCGACAAAAAGGCCTGAAGGTTTGTTAAATTCAGCGTTACCGTTGCCGGAAGTGCCAAATACATTTAACAAACCGCCTTTCGAGTTGAATTTTTGAATTCTATCGTTGCCGCGGTCGGCCACATATACATTCGACCCTTGATCGATAGCTATATCGGACGGCAGGTTAAACTTCGAATCTTCAGTGCCTGACGCGCCCCATTTTTGAATAAATTGGCCGTTACTGTCAAAAACCTGGATCCTGTTATTATTTTTATCGGCTGCATATATCTTTCCATCGGATGAAACCGCGACGCCGGATACGTTATTAAACTGGCCGTCACCGGTGCCGTAGGAGCCGACTGCGAACTCAAAATCACCGTTTAAATTAAAACGTTTTATTGCATTATTGCCCGAATCAACCACATAAATCTTGCTGTTCGAATCTATAAAAATCTTCGTCGGATTGTTAAATTGGGTGCCGCCTGTACCATATGAGCCCCACGCTTTAACGAATGCCCCGGCGGAAGTGAATTTTTGCACCCTGTTATTTCCGGAATCTACAGCGTAAATATTATTTGAAGAATCCAGCGCAACACTGGATACGTTTATGAATTGGCCGTTACCGTCACCGCCGGTCCCAAATTTAGAAACGAAAGTTCCGCTGCCGTTAAATATTTGAATTCTATGGTTGTATGTGTCAGCCACGTAAAAATTTCCGGCCGAATCCAATGCGACGTCGCCTGGAAAGTTAAACGCCCCGTCGCCGTTACCCATCGAACCGAATTTAGCCTTATAAGCGTAATTGACATTTACCTCGATCCATCTCTTATCGCTTTCGGCCCCGGATGAAATAATATACAAATTTCCTGACACTGCCGTATTTACGACCGTGGCGACAATTTTAACATCGCTCCAGTTTCCATCGGCTACATCGAGCGCGACGGCGCCTATCATTACCTTATCGTTAACGCCTCGGGCCGAACCAAAGCCTTCGCCATTAATGGTTAGCGTATCGCCGCTATTCGCGGAAGCCGGTTCAATGGAGCTGATTCTAATTACTTTATATGCAACCGAATTACTTGAAACGCCGCTAACTTCGACTCTTATGTTATCGGCCGTTACGTTGTCGGGCACCTTCACCTTAAACGAAGAATTGCCGACGCCGCTTACGTTAGTCGATAAGATATCTTTAAAATATACCTTTATCGCCGAAGGATCGACTCCAAAACCGGTGCCGTTTATTGTGAGGTTTAATCCCGGCGAAATAGTCGAAGGCGATATCGAAGTTATGTTAATGACCTTAAAAGAGACGGCATTGCTAAAAGAGCCGGCCGAAAATACTACTACATCTCCGCTAGACGCCCCAACCGGAACTTTTACCACTATACGGTTATCGCTCCACGAAATATAATCTGAACTTTGAGCGAATGTAGAATTGAACTTCACATAATCGGCGGCGCCCTTCTCTCCAAAACCGGCGCCGTTTATAGTCACATTGAGCCCGTCATAACCTGAAACAGGGCTTAGCGAAGATATCGATAAAACTTTAAACGGATATGCCGCCAATTGCAGGCCGCCTGATTCTATAACTATGTTCCCCGATATTGCCGAAGCGGGAACGGTTGTTTTTATGGTGTTCATCGACCAGTCGTTAATATTGACAGCCGCTTCTACGAAGCTCGAGCCGGAAGCCGTGAATAATAATTTTGAACTCGATTGCGAATTTCCGAATCCGGTACCCGTAATAGTAAGGCTATCGCCGGCTTTGGCTTTCGATTTGTCGAGCGAATTAATTTTGGTGACATCGAAATTAAGCGAATTTGAATCTATATTCCACACACATACTTTTACGCCGCCGCCGGAGGAATTAGCCGGAACTTTAAAAACGATCGAGCTATCGCTCCACGAAGAAACATCAGCCGAATTTACACTGGCCGAGTTATATTTCACTTCAGCCTGATTCGACCCAAAACCCTCTCCTGAAATTGTAACGCTTGAACCGGCAGGGCCGTATGAAGGAGTTAACGATAAAATTTTAGTGAATTTAAAATTCGAAGCTCCCGAACTCACTTCAAGAGTGCCCGACTTTATGCTCACGCTTCCGGATAAAGCCCCGGCCGGAGCCGTAACCACGATGCGCTCGTTGCGCCACTCGCTTATAAGCGGAGCGTTAACGCCGTTAAAATAAACGTTTCCTTTTACGTCGCCGAATTCGAACCCTTTTAAAATAACCGACGTCCCCGCCGGACCGTACGCCGGAACAAACGGAGCATCCGAATCAAATTTAGCCACTTTAAAATAAATTCCATTAGTTTCGCGCCCGTTTATATTCGCTTTAACGTAGCCTGAAGACGCGTTCGCCGGAACGCTCACCCTTATTTCGCTGTCAGTCCACAATCCGCTTACTACGGGCATTTCTACATTATTAATTTTTACAAGATTGCTTCCTTTTGAGTTTCCGAATCCGGTTCCGCTGATTGTAATCTGCGAACCGGTAGCGCCTTTTGAACAAGACAGCGCGTTAACCGAAATTACGCTGAGCGGAACGGAATTGCTGCTA
>Ga0209340_1002484_pt1 | contig 10632 bp, 10 predicted proteins | sample EPASupsiteSAE323_FD_187266 | JGI IMG/M metagenome (GOLD analysis project Ga0209340, IMG submission 187266) | Bioremediated contaminated groundwater from EPA Superfund site, New Mexico - Sample SAE3-23 (SPAdes) (version 2) | ecosystem: Environmental > Aquatic > Deep subsurface > Groundwater >...
CATTTCCAAACAGGCAGCCTGGGAAGCAGGGAAATACCTTCGCGAAGCCTCACACAATCCCCCGGAAGTCGAATTCAAAGGAGAAGTCAACCTTGTGACGGAACGCGACCGCAAAAGCCAGGAAATCATCTATAAAATCATTAAAGCCCATTTCCCGGAACACTCCATACTGGGTGAAGAAGACCTGAGCGTGGAAAAAAACAAATCCCTGCTGTGGCTGATCGACCCGGTAGACGGTACAACCAATATCGCCCATTCAATCCCGATGTTCTCAGTAAGCATCGCTTTCCTTGTAGAAAACGAAGCGAAAACAGGCGTGGTGTATATTCCATTACTGGACGAAATGTTTTGCGCAGTGCATGGAGAGGGAGCATTCCTGAATGAAAAAGCAATCAAAGTTTCCGATGAACGCGACCTGCTCAAGTGTTTACTTGCAACAGGGTTCCCGTATGACAGGCGACAATCGATAAAGAATAACGTGGATAATTTCAATAAATTCATCGTCAAGTGCCAGGACATCCGGCGAATGGGTTCTGCGGCAATCGATTTGTGCTATACGGCAGCAGGACGGTTCGGAGGATTCTGGGAACCCAAGCTTTATCCCTGGGATACGGCAGCAGGTTACTTAATGGTACAGGAAGCAGGAGGAAAAGTCACCGACTTCTCGGGGAACGCTTTCTCTCCATTCATGAAAGAGTGCCTGGCATCAAACGGTCTCGTACACGACACGATGCTTGAAATCCTGGCAAAGTAAACGGGGATTTAAAAATAAAAAAAATACCGGTTACTCTTGCCAGCAAAAGAAGATCTTTGTAAAATAATTCCATGAGCGACGAAAAAGATAAAAAAGAAAAAACTGAAAAGAAAAAGCCACGGCGAATTTTTAGAAAAATACTATACACGATTTTTATATTGATGGGGCTTTTCATTCTTTACGTAGGGTATTTGTATTTGACATCCCCGGATGTGTCCTATTTAAAGACGGAAAACCCGAAAACAACTTCGATGATCGAGCTTCGAAAAGAGGAAGCAAAAGAAGAAGGCAAAACGCTTAAAATACGACAGAAATGGGTAAGCCCTGCTGCGATTCCCAAAATCATGAAAATTACATTGATTACCGCAGAGGATACTGATTTCTACCAGCACGAAGGAATCGACTTTTATGAATTAAAAGAATCAATAAAGAAAAACCTCAAGGAAGGAAAGCCTGCACGAGGTGGTTCGACGATTACTCAGCAGCTTGCGAAGAACCTTTTTCTCTCAACTCAAAAATCCATCATCCGGAAGATCAAAGAGTTTTTTATTGCGAAAAGTCTTGAGAAAAACCTTTCCAAAGACCGAATTATGTATCTGTATTTGAATGTGATCGAATTCGGACGGGGGATATTCGGAGTGGGTGCGGCTTCGGAGTATTTCTTCGGGAAATCCGTAAGCAATCTTAATTTATCTGAGATTGTACGGTTGATCGGGATTATCCCGAAACCATTAAAAGAGAGTCCATTGGTTTATACACGCTGGTTGAAATGGAAAGCACGACTTCTGCTGGGGAAAATGAAAGCTCGGCACCAGATCTCGGCTGCTCAATATGATTCGGTAATCGACCAGTTCCGGAGGAAGTAGAAAGAATTGCAATGATCGTTTCAGCAAGTCGAAGAACCGATATCCCCGCGTTTTATGCGGAATGGTTCATGAACCGGTTGAAAGAAGGGTTTGTTATGGTTCAAAACCCGATGAACCCCCTGATGATTAGTAAAATTTCTCTGGAACGAAAGGTTATCGATTGCATCGTATTCTGGACCAAAAACCCTGGAAACCTGCTAAAATATCTTGATAAACTTGAATCATACAAGTACTATTTTTTGTTTACAATAACAGCGTATGGAAATGATCTCGAACGGTTTTTGCCATCCAAAGACAGGGTAATTGATACATTCATCGAATTGGCAAGGTTGATTGGAAAGGAACGGTTGGTCTGGCGATATGATCCGATAATATTCACGGACCGGATGGGCATTGAATTTCATCGAAACAGGTTTTCATATATATGCGGGAGACTCGCAGGAAGTACTGAACGCTGTATAATCAGCTTTCTCGATATGTATCATAAATGCAAACGAAACCTGGCAGGATTTGAAATCAAAGAGATTTCTCAACAAGAAATGTTAGAAACTGCCGGGATTCTGTATGAAATCGCTTCGCAATATAATATTGAAGTAGTTTCATGTGCGGAAGAACCGGATTTTTCATCCGTTGGAGTTCGGGCGGGACAATGTATTGATCCTGTCCTGGTCGAACGCCTTTGCGGGTATCCCGTGGAAGGGGTGAAAGATAAAAACCAGAGAAAGGCATGTGGTTGTATAGAGAGTATTGATATCGGGGCATACAATTCGTGCAATCATATTTGTTTGTATTGTTACGCAAATACAGATGCGAAGAAGGTTAAGGAAAACATGAGGATTCATTTCCCCGATTCGCCTTTATTACTTGGACAAGTCCCGGAAGGGGAAAATATAAGAATTGTAGAGCGACTTGTGGGAAGGAGTCAAAGCGGGAATCTATTCAAATGAATTCCCGCAGCCGGGGGTTTTTGGATATTTTGCCACCCGGCTGCTTGAAATGTTTACATTATTTATATTTTAATAAAAGAAATTCTATCGAACAGTTGCTCAATTATTTTTTGGGTTGAGGAGGTAAGATTGCGAGTAGTTGGACTTCGAAGATGAGGGTGGAATTCGGTGTAATGAGTTCCCCGGCCTGGTTTGGTCCGTAAGCCAGTTCAGAGGGGACGAAGAATTTGTATTTGGAGCCTACTTTCATGAGCTGAACGCCTTCTATCCATCCTTTAATAACACCATTGAGGGGGAATTCAGCGGGTTGGTTTCGTTTATAAGAGCTGTCGAATTCGGTACCATTGAGAAGCGTTCCGCGATAATGGACACGAACCATATCAGTAGCTTTGGGAGTAGGGCCGGTTCCCTGTTCCATAACGATGTATTGGAGGCCGCTCGGTGTAACTACAACGCCCGGTTTCTGAGCATTCGCTTTTAAGAAAGCATCGCCGTCGAGTTTATTTTTTTCGCCTTCCTGTTTTTGCTTCAATTCAATTTTCTGCCTTATTTTTGCGCCAAAATCTTTCAGAAATTTTTCTCTATCCTGTTCGGAGATTTTTTCGTTCTTAATTTTGTCCGTGCTGGTGATCGCATCTTTGAAAGCATCACATAACGTTTCAAGGTCTATATCTTCCTTAATATTTTTAATATCCTGGCCAACTCGTTGACCGATATTATAACCCACTGCATAACTTGCTTTTTGCTTTTCGGTCTGGAGAGGAGCCGGTTTTTTTTCTGTTTTCGCACAGCCGACACTTCCGATCAATAAAGCTACCATTAGAAAGAGAACCCATTGTTTCATTATATACTCCTTTATTCGGTTTAAGGTTTGTTTTTCAATCTCAAATAGTACCAGAATTCCCTATAAAAAACAAGTACCAGCATAAAATTACAGCAATTCACATTTTAGAATATCGATCTATCCTGTAGGGGAGTTCTGCCAGGGATTCAATCCTGATATTGTGGACTTAGGGCCTCCGGCGGGTCGCTTTTTGTAAAAAGCTCCGCAAAAACTTTTGATAGTAAAAAGATAGTTTCTTAAGTCAAAAACATGGGGAGCAATCCCCTACCAAAACAAATCCAACTAAAATAGTGAAGCATCAAGAATGAAGTAATAGAACACTTTCTAAAATACGAATTGCTGTGCCTGATAATTTCACTTGAATAGAATGACAAGATGTGGTATTATCAAACATTATCAAACAAAAAGAGGTAAACTACTTCATGCATATTTCGGACGGAATCCTGCCCCTGGAAGTCACTATCCCGGCTAACGCTATCGCTATAACCCTGGTTTACGCAGGAGGTAAAAACCTCAAATCCACAGAAATCCCCCGCATGGGCATCTTCGCCGCTGCTTTATTCATCATCTCTTTAATCAACTTCCCTCTAGCCGGGACTTCAATCCACCTTGGATTGTACGGACTCGCCGGCATGATGTTCGGAATACGTGCTTTCCCTATTTTATTTGTGGATTTACTCTTTCAATGCTTGATCTTCCAGCACGGAGGATTACTTTCCCTTGGTGTCAATACCTTAAACATGGGCCTTGGGGCCATGTGTGCACATATAACATGGAAACTAATACCGGGAAATAAACAAATAAAAAGTTTTATGTGCGGTTTCTTAGGTATCCTTGCTCCTGCTGTTGGAATGGCAGGATTATTCATCCTCGCCAGGTACGGGAAAGGGATGGCTTTCATCGTTACCATGAATATCCCCGCTGCAATAATCGAAGGTTTTCTCACCGTTTTCATATATAACTACTTTCAAAAAGTAAAACCGGAGCTTCTAAAATGAAAAACACAAAAATTCTATTTGCATTTATATTCATCACTTTAGTTTTTACAACCATGAGCTGGGGACACGGGATAAAACTCTCCCTGGAAAAGCAAAGTCCGTTGATCGTCACCACTGCAACATACCACGGCGGGCAGGGGCTGAAAGACGCAAAAGTGAGTGTTTTCCTTGAATCGGAAACAAAACCATTCAAAGAAGGAATCACAGATCAAAACGGGAGTTTCTCTTTCACCCCGCAATCGGCTGGAAAATATAGAATCATTATTGATGACCAGACTGGCCACCGCAAAGAAGGAACCATTGAAATCGATTCGTCCTTCCTGCCTTCACCTGCCCCCCAATCCACTCCCCAAAAAGAAATCCCCGGTACAATTCAACCCGGTAAGGAAACTGGAAAAGAAACAGCACCTAAACCTCCGGCTGAACCGGTTGCAAAAAGTGAATTCTCCGGGTATTTGATTAAAATAGCCCTGGGTGTCATACTGATCCTCCTGATAACATATATCATGAATAAACTTGTTAAGAAACAGGAAGCACAGGAAAAAAAATAAACTCATGAAGCATGATTTCATCGATAAACACAGTACGCTGGATTCAGTTATACACAGGCTGGACCCGCGTGTTAAAATCCTGCTGTGTTTCGGCTTTCTCGTCTTAATCTCATCTTCTTCGGAAATAATTAAAATGATCGCGTATGCAAGTATCGTATGCATTGCAATGATATTGAGCCGGGTTCCCCTTCATCATTACCTGAAAAAACTTGCACTGGTCACGCCACTGTTAATTTTACTTTCTCTCTTTATCTATATTTCGTATGTATGGGGTAATTCGGAGCATTCCACGACTTTCTTTCTTTCCCGGCATCACCAGGTATGGGAAGTTCTTGCACTTTTAGGATTGAAAATTTATTTATCCGTCCTTGTGATTACATTGCTTGTTTCGTGTACCCGGTTTAACAGCCTTCTGTGGGGATTAAGGAAATTCCGCCTTCCCCGTATTGCGACGACTTTATCAAAACTTGTTTACACATATCTCTTCGTGTTTATCGATGAACTCCATCGCACAATGCGTGCTTACAAAAGCCGGACACCGGTACTTCGCGTATCGCGTGTGAAAGTATTCGGGAGCATCGCGGGCGGCATTCTTCTCCGAAGCATCGACCGGTCCGAATATATCTACAGGGCAATGATTTCAAGAGGCTTTATCGGAGAATTCCCCGAAGGCGATTCCAACCGGATGAAAGCAAAAGATATAACAGTCGCGGTCCTTTTTATGTCCCTACTAATCCTGGTCAGGGTGATCGTATGGAAAATATAAACAAAAACGAAATGGTCTTCTAATATGAATAGAAACGAAATGAACAATATAGACAAAATGAGCAATATGATTGCGATAAAAAGTTTGAATTTTACTTACCCGGATGGTCACCGCGCTCTGACCGATATAAACCTCGAAATAAAAAAGGGGGAGATTTTCGGGATAATCGGGCCCACAGGAGCAGGAAAATCCACACTCCTCCAACACTTGAACGGTATTTTGAAAGGAGAGGGCGAAATCCTGGTAGATAATATTCAAATTAACGATAAAAATGAAAAATCAATCCGCGAGAAAGTAGGAATCGTTTTCCAGAACCCGGACGATCAATTGTTCTGCCCGACAGTATACGAAGATATCGCGTTCGGGTTATTCAATATGGGTTTTACAACAGTAGAAATCGAGGAGAAGGTTTCTCGTATACTTGAGCAGATGAATTTATCCGCATTAAAGGATTTATCTGCGCATCATCTTTCATTCGGGGAGAAGAAACGTGTCGCACTTGCAACCATTCTTGTAATGAATCCGCAAGTAATAGCACTGGATGAACCGTTTGCCAACCTGGATTATAGAAGTATACTCAAAGTAGTTGAAATGATTCGAGAATTGGCGATGACGAGAGTGATTATTTCGCAGGACATTCTGGTAGCGCTTTCAATATGCGACCGGATTGCATTAATCGAAAACGGGAAAGTAATACGGACAGGCACACCGTTCTCAATAGCGAAGGAACGCGATATCCTGGTACAAACCGGACTGGATTATCTTCCTTACCTGGAATTAATCAAACCATTTATCACAAATAATTAGATATCCTGTTTTTTATAACGAGTGATGAGCAAAAAACGTTTTGAGATTTTTTAAAAACTGTCATATAAATCTTTGATATTTACGAAAAAAAATGGCATAATATTATTTTTAAAAAGGAGACGCAGGAATGAATCAGTTGCCTCAGATCCCCGGATACAATCTAATTAAAAAGCTGGGACACGGCGGGATGGCCGACGTGTACCTGGGAGTCCAGGAAAAATTAGCACGACCTGTAGCAATAAAGGTAATGGACCCCCTGTTGCTGAGAGATGAGCAATTTGCAAAGCGTTTTTTGAAAGAAGCTCAAACAGCCGCCCAGCTCGCTCATCCCAATATTATCACCATTCATGACGTAGGGGATATTGAAACCCCGGAAGGCCATTATCATTATATCGTAATGGAATACCTCGAAGAAAGCTTGAGTGAACGATTAAAAAAATACAGATGCCTTCCTCCGAAAGAAGCACTGGATATCATCAATAAAATCGCCGGGGCACTCGATTATGCTCACAAGAAAGGATTTATTCACCGTGATATCAAACCCGATAACATCATGTTTCGATCCAATGGCTCAGTTGTACTGGTGGATTTCGGCATTGCCCGTGCCGTGGATTCTAACACGCAGCTAACCCAGGTCGGAACAAGTATCGGGACACCCCATTACATGAGCCCGGAACAATGTAAAGGAGAGAAAATAGACGGTCGAAGCGATATTTATTCACTCGGCGTTCAACTGTATGAAATGTTGACCGGTGAAGTCCCTTACAAAGCAGAAAATACAACAGGTATTATTATAAAACAAATTCAGGACCCCGTTCCCCTTCTTCCCCAGGAATTGAAACATTACCAGCCACTCATCGAAGCGATGATGGCAAAAGATAAAGAGATGCGAGTGCAGAGCGGCCAGGAATTAGTGAATTTTATCGAAGCCCTCGGCGATGTGCACGAAACATTACCCACGCGAGAACTTACCAGACCCACCCTCGCAAGTTATGTCGAGGAAGGATTCGCTACTATCCCGACCCCGGCCCCGATGCAGGTAAACGTTTCGACGAAAACTCCAACCAGGACGCCATCTATGCCCCCCGCAGCCCAGCAGGCTCCTTCCCCCAAAAAAAGCTGGGCTTTCCCTGTACTTATCGCGTGTTCGGTATGTTTACTCGGAATCATTATTTTCATTCTATTTCGCAGCCCATCGCCAGGACCTATTAAAGTCATCGATAATAAACTACCTGTAAACAATCAACCGGACAGCAACCCTGTTGAATCCAAACCGGTAGAGATTAAGACCCAGGAACCACTCCCAACTGATATCAAAACAAAAGAACCGGTTTCAACAGGCCCGTTTTCAATTGAACCGAAAACAGTGGAACTAAAATCGAAAGAACCGGTTTCAAAATACCCGGAAATTGTCACTGATAAACAGAAAACGGACAAAGGTAAAAAACCTAATCCGGAACCTGAAATCCCGAAAGATCAAAAAGGAAAATCTCCACAGGGAAAAGATAAAATAATATGGGGAAACCCCAACATCACTCCCGCACCGGAAGAAAAACAGTCAAAAGAGACTGTTTCTCCCCGGATGGTAACAATACTGGATTTACCGCTTGAATTAAGGCAGAGATATAATGACCGGATGCAGAGAATTATAATTCCTGTTTTGAAATCCGGGTTCCAGGTCGGAGGTCAGGTCAGTGTTAATCTATTGGTGAATGAGACGGGTTCACTCACGGTTTTATCCATGGATAACCTGATAGCAGTATCCCCCGAAGAAGAGAAAAGCAGGGTCAGTACACTCATAGAGACGAGGTTAAATGCGCTGTCTCTTATGCCGCCGCGAGGAAAAGACGGGGAACCTGTCCGGTTTAAATTCCGAATCACCTTCAAAGTCGGTAAATTCGGAAAAACTATTATATTGACAAAACTATAAATTTTCAAAGTTAAATAAGGAGGTAACTCTATGCTCGGAAAACAATTATTAAGACGCGCTGGAGTTTTAACATTGTTTTGTTTTACTTTTTTAATCCTGTTTTCGGATATGGTAAACGCCCAACAGAAAGAAAACGATATGCTTGCCCAGGCACAAAAATTATACCAGAAAGGCGATTATGAAGGTTCAATCGAATTGCTCGCAAAACTGGTCACCAAACTAAAAGCAGTAGTGGAACAAAAAAAGAATGTTGCAGAAGCTTATTATTGGCTGGCAAAAAATTATTTCGATATCGGGGATGATGCAAAAGTAGATGAAAATATTCGAAAAGTTTTCGAGACATACCCCGGGTTTTCAAAAGATGAATCCAACCTGCCGTTCAAAGAACGGGTCGAAAAAATCCGACTCCAGGTAGTTGGAGATAAAAATGTCCAGGCAACTGAAGAACCTGTAGTTAAAAAAGAAGCCGATAAAACAATATCTCAACCTGCATCCATTGAAAAGAAAAAGAAATCCTCATCCGGGCTATTGATTGTTGCGGGAGTTGTTGTTGTCGGGGGAATCCTGGCTGCTCTGCTCCTGAAAAAGAAGGATAAAGCCGAAAGTTACGATATCCGTGGTGTATGGAGTTTACACGGGACGTTGCACTCCGGGCAGGCATTGTCGGACGTATATACGTTTACCGGGTCTACTACCAGCGGGACATTTACAGATTCATTGAATTACACCGGGACATATACCGTTTCGGGTAGTTCGGTTTCATTCAAGTATACTTCGCTCGATTTATCCTTTACCGGTACATTCTCAAACCAGAATAATATGAACGGGTCCATGACTTATACGTACAGCGGCGATGGCGCGAAACACAGCGGGACATGGTCTGCTACACGAAGCAGCAGCGTCATGCAAAACAGTGTGAATGCTGTCGGATTCCAGTCCATTATGGCTCAGCAAAACTAAATATGTAGTATAAATCCCGGGGCAGGGATAATCCCTGCCCCGGTTTATTAATAACAGCAACAACAGAATGAGAAAACATTTTATAATTATCCTGGTACTTATCCTGCATGGTTTTCTGATTTCGGAAGAAACCCCAACAGATTACCAGGTTATATCGGGGGCTATTTATAACATTTCAAAATACACTACATGGCCAGGCCCTTTAGATATGTCGAAGCCATTTATAATTGGAGTTATCGGGAAACTCCCCCGAGGAGAACAAATCTATCTGAGCCGGGATGCAGCAATCGATAAACGACGCGTGATAGTGAAATACTACTCTTCCCTCGAAGAAATTAAATCCCCGGAAGTTCTTTTCATTGCATCATCCGAAGCTCACAGACTCGATGAAATTTTAAAATATATCGAGGGAAAACCTATCCTGACAATAGGTGACACCAAAGGCTTTGCCCAAAAAGGTGTGATAATTAATTTTTATGTTAAAGGCATCCGGGAATGCTTCGAAGTCAACTATGATGCATATCGACGTTCCGGGATTCAAATTCATTCCAATGTTCTGGTAGCAAGTGGCCGGCTTATTGGTTCCAAAAACTCCCAGGCCCAGGAAACCCCTCGAATGGAAAAGAGGGAGATTTAAAAATGCGAGGTTTGTATAAAAACCTATCGATTACCCAGAAAAACTTCGTGGTCATCGTAGCTGTGATGTTGTTCGTTATGGTTATTATCATCGCAGTAATGGGATTCCAGGCTATAAGTACAATAAGACAAAACCTGGTGGCACAGATCGACTCGGTTTCCAGGGTAATCGCCTCAAATGCAAGCGTTTCCATCGATTTCGACGACACCAAGCAGGGGACTACGATTCTTTCCTCTCTCCGGTCAATCAATGGAGCCATATCCGGTGTTATATACAGAAAAAATGGAAAGCCATTTGTTTATTACCAACAAAAAGAGGAATCCGCATATTCCCGGATGGACAAATCGACACCCGGCTATCGCTACCGGTTCTTCGGGAATGAAATTCACCTGGTCCAGGATATTACATACAATGACGAAATCATTGGAAAACTTTACATTATTGTTTCCACTCAGATTCTTTCCGACAGGATTATCAGTTTTATCTGGTTTGCTGTGGTCGTATTCATTATCATACTTCCTGTCGGTACATTACTCGGATGGTGGTTTTCCCGGAACATCACACGTCCCATC
>Ga0209340_1002486_pt1 | contig 10625 bp, 8 predicted proteins | sample EPASupsiteSAE323_FD_187266 | JGI IMG/M metagenome (GOLD analysis project Ga0209340, IMG submission 187266) | Bioremediated contaminated groundwater from EPA Superfund site, New Mexico - Sample SAE3-23 (SPAdes) (version 2) | ecosystem: Environmental > Aquatic > Deep subsurface > Groundwater >...
CCTTTGTCTTCTGTAACTTCCCAATGTGGAAGGTATAATAACCAGCAAAGAGTTGCACCAGCAATACCGCCAGCTAATTCAGCAAACATAGTTGCAACAGCATGACCTGGAGCATATACACCTAATAACATTTTGAAAAGTGTAACTGCAGGGTTAAGATCTGCTTGAGGAGCACCTGTAGCAATAGCACCGAAAACACCAAGTAAAACTGCCATGGCCCAACCAGTTGTAATTACAATCCAGCCACCGCCATTACCTTTGGAATTTGTTAAAAGAACGTTAGCAACAACACCACAACCAAAAGTTAAAAGAATCATCGTACCAAAAAATTCACCAAATAAATTGTCCATAAATCCAAAATCCTCCTTCATTTAAATAAATTCATTTTTAGCAACCGGACTAGGTTTTTTTTCCTGCAACACCATCCTTTGCCATTTGATATTTAGATAAAAAAGAGATTTCCATTCACACCTCCAATTTCACTCACCGGAGGAACAAACGGACTTCTCTTTATCTCTAGTCCAAAGATATAAACTTATTTTCCCATAGTAAATAAATTTTTCTATATTTACTATTTCGACGTATTATTATAATCTCCTGCTAAATTTCTTGAAAATTATAATATTTTAAAAAAACTTTTTTCCTTGCTAATTACCTTGGCACCTTTATTTAATACCAAGGCCTTTAGCTATGGGATCAATATGTTTTATCTATGTGTATACTTCTCTATGCAGACTAAAAACTCCTGCTTAAATATACTGAATTTATAATTATTTTATTATGTCTTTATTGTTTTTAATTAAAATAGCATCCCATAGTTCTTGACGACTGGTACTCACTGCTGAAATGCCTCTCTCAATAGCATGGTCTACATCTTCTTGGGTACGTATTAAACCGCCTGCTAGCACTGGCAATCCAGTTTCTCGAACAATTTCTTCCACGACACTAGCCGGTACAGTCCCAGGTAATATCTCAATTGCATCGGGTTTAAAGCTACGCACTAAACTAAGACCTGTTCGCAAGGAATCAGAGTCCATTAAAAAGAGCCTTTGGATAACAATCATCCCTTCATCTCTTGCAAGCCTGCATAGGTGAGATTTTGTTGTAATAATCGCTGTAATACCAAGCCTTGCTAAAAAACGAATACCAGCCTTATCTTTACCAATACCATCAAATAAATCTAAATGTAGGATAATCCGTTTCTTGCTTTCCTTTGCTTGAGCAATCAATACAGGCAAACTATTAATATCACCAAAGAGAAGCACTACGCTCGGTACAATGGTATGGGTTAGGGCAGCCTTAAAAACTTCCATAGAACGAGCTGCCGGAATAATAGGTCCGTTTGTTAAAATTTTCAAAATATCGAAGGAAGCCATTTCTCCACCTCATTTTTTTTATTTAGGATGAATCATCCTATTCTTATCTTAGTAACAGACTGTATTGATTAACAAAAATAATACAGTCTTATTCGATTCTTACGGAGCTTATACCTTTAATACTTAAAATACCTGTTATCAACTCATTATAGTCTAAGAACTCTGGGGTGTGGATTCTAAAGCTAAGTTCTAAACCATCCTTTTTTTCATCCATTTTAAGATCCTTGATATGTATTCCATAATTACCAAGGGCAGAGCCAATATGACCGATTTGCCCTGGCAAATCAACCGTTGTTATAAGCAGCATTGGCATTCGCCGCTCCCCCTTATTCTCTATGCGCGCTAAAATGGCAAGGGTCAAAAATACTAGGCCCGTGGTCATAAATGCTCCCATATAGTAACCACTACCAACAGCCAGTCCAACTCCCGATACTACCCACAAGCTTGCTGCCGTTGTCAGTCCTTTGACATTAGGACCATCCTTTATAATACTTCCCGCTCCTAGAAAGCCAATACCACTCACAACTTGAGCCGCGAGTCTTGTAGGATCAGCATTCGTAAACCCCTGTACCGAGCTATATATCTTAATTGATAATATCATAATCAGACAAGATCCTACTGATACCAAAACATGGGTTCTCAGACCTGCTGATTTATGCTGCGCTTCACGCTCATAACCAATAAAACCTCCTAAGATACATGACATCAGAAGCCGTGCAGCCATTTCCCACTCTACCGTCACCCTAAATAGCCCCCTTATTGGAAAATTGAGGTTTCTCTTGTTTTTTCTAAGTAAAGTATAACATATATCTTTTTTTTCATATATAGGATCCTTGACAACATTGTAGAAAAATGTAATATTATATACTATAACGTATGAACGTATATTCATATATAGGGGTGTTGATATGAAAAAACATTGTTTTGATGCTTGCGAAGAATTATGCGAGCACCCACAACTAATCTGTCTTGCTAGAGCTAATATTCCAAAATCTGATGTAATTATGAGCTTAGCAGAAACATTTAAAGTTCTAGGGGATCCAACCAGAATTAAAATTCTCCATGTGCTCTCTAATAGCGAGCTTTGCGTTTGCGATGTTGCTTCCGCCCTTGCTATGGGCCAATCTGCAATTTCTCATCAACTAAGAATACTACGAAGTGCCAAATTGGTCAAATATCGCAAAGACGGGAAATCCGCTTGGTATTCTTTAGATGATGAACATGTTTTCCTGCTCATGGACCAGGCCCTTGCCCATATCAATCATAGTTAGGAGGGTATCTTTATGAATCAAACCCAACCAATCACTACTATTTATCTGCTCCAAGGTCTAGACTGTGCCGATTGCGCCGCTAAGCTAGAAAAAAAACTGCTAGCTGTCCCTGGGGTAATTACAGCAACCATTAATTTCGGTGCGGGAAAACTGACCATAACCCACGAAAACGTTGCTACCGATATTATGAATCATATTCAGCACGCTGGTTATCAAATTGCCAATAAAAATCAAGAACATCCTCCTTGGTGGAAAAATAAAAAACATCTTACCACTTTGATTTCTGGCTTATTTTTAGCATTAGGGTCAATACTAGATTTGTTTGGCATCCACGAAGAACTTTTGGTTCCTTGTTATATAATAACCATCCTTGTCGGTGGTTATTACGTTGCCAAAAGCGGACTGTATGGACTGCGGTCTTATACTTTAGATAGTAACTTTCTTATGACAATTGCCGCTGTTGGGGCAGCTGCAATTGGGGAATGGAACGAAAGTGCTACCGTCGTATTTTTATTTTCTTTAGGTAATACATTGCAAAGCTACACCATGGACAAAACCAGGCAATCCCTACGCCTTATGATGGAATTAGCTCCCCTCGATGCCTTAGTACGACGTAATGACCGGGAAGAAAAACTTCCCATTGAGGAAATTTTAATTGATGACATTGTCCTTATTAAGCCCGGCGAGCGCCTCCCCATGGATGGTATTGTTACCAAGGGTATGTCTGCCATTAATCAAGCTACCATTACTGGAGAGTCTATGCCCATCGAGAAAAACATTGGCGATGTTGTCTATGCCGGTACTATAAATGAACAAGGTTTTTTAGAAATTAGGGTAACTAAAACTTCTAAGGATTCTACCTTAGCGCAAATTATTCATTTAGTAGAAGAAGCCCAGTTAGCAAAAGCGCCTATGCAGCAATTTGTTGATGTCTTTGCCAAATATTATACGCCATTTGTTATCTTTGGAACCCTTGGACTTACGCTTATCCCTTGGCTCATATTTGATCAGCCTTTCGAAACCTGGTTTTACCGTTCCCTAGTATTGTTAGTTATTTCTTGCCCCTGTGCCCTCGTTATTTCTACCCCCGTCTCTATCGTTTCAGCCATTGGCAACGCCTCAAGGCAAGGAATCCTCATTAAAGGCGGCGTTTATTTAGAGCAAATGAGTTCTATTAAAATGATTGCTTTTGATAAAACAGGAACATTAACCAAGGGGCATCCTGTCGTCACTGATGTTATCCCCCTACAGACTATGGACGCTACGGAACTGTTATTACTCGCAGCAAGTATAGAAAAGTATTCCGAGCATCCTATTGCCCAAGCCATTCTAGAAAAAGTAGATCCTCACAGTTTACAAGCCGTTACCCACTTTAAGGCACTCACCAGCAAAGGTGCACAGGGCGATATGAATGGCCAAACCATTTATGTAGGTAATCCGCTCTTATTTACAGAACTAGGGCTAGTCAATCTGCCAACCCAAGAACTCACCGCCCTTCAACAAGAAGGTAAAACTGTAATTTTAGTTGGCACTAGAAATATCCTCTATGGTATTATCGGAGTAGCAGATGCACTGCGGGAAAATGCCGCGCTCGCCTTAGATGAATTACGCAGTCTTGGCATCACTAAGATTGCCATGCTAACAGGCGATAATGAACATGTTGCAACAACAATTGGCAACCAGCTAAAACTCGATGAAGTACACAGCCAGCTATTACCTCAAGACAAAGTAACTCGAATAAAAACATTAACACAGCTCTACGGCAACCTTGCCATGGTCGGCGATGGTGTAAATGACGCTCCAGCCCTAGCCTCCGCAAAAATCGGCATCGCGATGGGTACGGTTGGCTCCGATACCGCCTTAGAAACAGCAGATATTGCCTTATTGAATGACGACCTTACTAAACTATCCTTTCTCATAAAACTCAGTCGAAAAACACTGACCATTATTAAACAAAATATTGGGTTTTCTCTTATTATAAAATTACTCTTCGTAGTTGCCACCTTTGCTGGTGCCGCTAATCTTTGGATGGCAGTCTTTGCCGACACAGGGGCCGCCCTCATTGTAATTGCTAATGGAATGCGTTTAATGCGTAGTGACCTGTAAAAAGATGTACCTTCTAAGAAGGTACATCTTTTTAATATCTTTTCCGCCTTGTAGAAGATAGAATTCCTAGTTCTTCTCTATATTTAGTCACGGTACGACGGGAAATTTTAATACCATGCTGACAGAGAATATCCGCTAAGGTTTGATCACTAAAAGGATCTGTAGCCTTTTCTCCTGTAATCAATTCTTTTATTTTTTGTTTTACTTTACTCGTTGATACATCTTGTTCGCCAGCACTATTATGAACAGCAGCGGAGAAAAAGCTTCGCAGGCTAAGAAGTCCATGGGGAGTATCAACATATTTATTGGCAATGGCTCGACTCACCGTCGATTCGTGGACTTCCACCCGTTCCGCTACTTGTTTCATAATCAAAGGCCTTAAACACTTAGGCCCATGATTAAAAAAGTCTTGTTGCAAACCAATAATAGCTTCCATAACTTTATACAAGGTTTGGCGGCGTTGCTCAATACTTTTAATGAGCCAAAGGGCAGAATGCAAGCGAGTTTCAATAAATTTTTTTGATTCATGATCGGCACTCATTGCCACCTGTCGATAGTAAGGATTAATAGTTAAAGGAGGAGTATTACTTTCATTGACCAAAATAATATATTCCCCATTGATACGTTCAACGGTAATATCAGGGGTTATATAGCTAGCGTTTTCTTTGCCAAAGGCCCGTCCTGGCTTGGGATCAAGAGTGCGAATAATATCTACGCCTTGTTGTACTTGATTGGCACTACACCCTAGTTTATCTCCAATCCCTTTATAACGCCCTTGAGCAACATCTGGCAAATGCTCAGCAATAATAGTTTTCACAAAAGGATTGGAACTTTCCTGTTGCTCAAGCTGCAAGGTAAGACATTCCTGCAAATCACGGGCCCCTACACCTAGAGGATCAAAAGTTTGAATTAAGCTAAGAATCTCAGCAATAAGCTTTTCTTCAGCGTTTAAGGCTAGGGCAGCTTCCTTGATGGTACTGCATAAATACCCATTATCATCAATGCAGCCAATCAGATAGCTACCAATAGCTTTTGCCTCCGTATCTCGTACTGCTAGATGCAATTGCAATTCTAAATGTTCATGCAAAGATACATTATTTTTTATAAAAACCTCAAAGGCCGGTTTATCATCAGCGATAACTTGCTCTGATTTCTTTTCCATACCATTATTAAAATAATCCGCCCAATTAAAATAATCATCCAAAGGTTCACTTTCTCGTGATGTCTCTATTTCTTCAGAAGGTTCTGATGAATCAGGTCCCTCTTTTTCTACTATTTCCAGTACAGGATTTTCTAGGATTTCTTCGGCAATCACCTCTGAAAGCTCTAATGCTGACATCTGCAAAATAGCAATGGCTTGACGCAGCTCAGGTGTCATCATTAATTTTTGACTTAAATCTAATTTTAAACTATGATCGAGATTCACAGCGAAAAACCTCCTAACTATATCCCTGTAGTCTTTCAGAAATCTTTTTCTGTTTTAAATCCATAGCATTACTTAACAAATCCTAGGTAATTGGTCACCCATCAACATATCTAGCAAGCGAATGCCGCCAATTCCAGTACGCAAGCCCACTTGTCCACAAGGCGCATGAGAAACAGTGCCAATAACCCGAGCTTCACGGCCATACTTATGAGCTTTCATGATTTTTAGTACTTGCGGCGTGTATTCTTTATCAACAAATACAAGGAGTTTTCCTTCATTGGCTAAATAAAGAGGGTCAAATCCCAAAATATCACAGGCAGCCTGTACGGCTAAGGATACAGGAATATCTTTTTCTTCTATTATAATACCAACCTCGGATTGAAGAGCAATTTCATTTAGCGTCGTAGCCAAACCACCCCGCGTAGGATCACGGAGAACTGCAATGCTCGGTACGGCTGCTAAAAGACTGGCAACTAAATCTCCAAGAGGTGCGCAATCACTTTTTACGGATTGAGGAAGTTCAAGCCCATGGCGTTCACTCATCACGGCTAAGGCATGGTCTCCTAAGTATCCATTTAAGATAATATCCTGACCAGGCTTAGCATTTTTACCATTGATAGTAATCCCATCAATAATTTTACCAATGCCAGCGGTATTAATAAAGATGCCATCAACGGCCCCTTTTTCTACTACTTTCGTATCCCCCGTTACAATATATACCCCAGCTTCCGCTGCGGCCTCTTGCATGGAAGCAAGAATTCGCTTTAAATCCTCTATCGAAAAACCTTCCTCTATAACAAAACCAACACTTAAATATAAGGGAACAGCACCATTCATAGCTACATCATTCACTGTACCGCAAACTGCCAGTTTACCAATATCGCCACCAGGAAAAAACAAGGGTTTCACTACATAGGAATCTGTCGAAAAAGCCAATCGTGCACCACCGATAACAAACTGGGCTCCATCATGCATTTCGCCAAGAATATCATTGGCAAAAGCTGGCCAAATTATATTCTTTACTAAATCATGACTTACTTTACCGCCGCTACCATGGGCCATTTGAATGCGCGCCACACTCATCCCTGCCACCTCCCAGCTCCATATTTATACCAAGCTGCACAGGTACCTTCTACAGATACCATGCAAGATCCGACAGGATGCTCTGGTTTGCAAATTTCACCAAATAGTGGACATTCTGTCGGTAAAAGAGCACCCGTCAATACCTGTCCGCATTGACAGCCCTTATGTTCTTTTGTTGGCTCTACCGTCACAGGAAGATTTTTTAGGGCATCAAAGGCACGATATTTTTCTCTGAGAGCTAAACCTGAATCCTTAAGAATACCAATCCCTCGCCACTGGGCATCGGCTACTTGGTACACTTCATTTAACCTTTGGCAGGCAATAGGATTGCCTACTACTGGCACAACCCGACCATACTGATTATCTAGCTTGGGCTCTTTCCTTTGTATCTGCTTTAGCAATAAATAAATAGACTGTAAAATATCCAGTGGTTCAAAGCCTGCTACCACGGCTGGAGTAGCAAACTCTTTTGCTAGAAAGTCATAGGGTTTCATACCAATGATGGCACTTACATGACCAGGCAGTAAAAATCCATCTACGGGACGATTGCCTGCCGCGAGCAAAACTCGCAGGGCAGGCGGCACTAATTTATGAGCTGATAATACATAAAAGTTTGAAATCTGCTCTTTTTCTGCCATCAGGACTGTCGCTGCAGCTAAAGGGGCCGTGGTTTCAAAACCTACGGCTAAAAAAATAACTTTTTTATGAGGATTTTTTGTAGCAATCTCTAAACTTTCAAGAGGGGAATAGACAATGCGGATGTCTGCTCCAGCAGCTTTTTCTTGTGCAAGGCTAGAAGATGACCCAGGCACTTTTAGCATATCACCAAACGTGGTAATAATGATTTCTGGCTGTTTACTATAAGCAATGGCGGCATCTAAAAAATCATTAGGGGTAACACATACAGGGCAGCCTGGGCCACTCACCAGTTCAACCGTTGTTGGTAACAGTTGGCGAATACCTGCTTTAAAAATCGCTACGGTATGTGTACCGCATACTTCCATAATACGAATAGGTTTCTGCCCTGCTAGGCTCACAATCTCCCTGACAAAAAAATCCGCCGCTTTCTTTACTTCTTCATTTGTCAGCATATTGTTCTAACTCCTTGAACAGTTCCATGGTTTTCTTTACTTCTTCTTCATCGATGGTTTGCACGGCAAAGCCGGCATGAATCAACACAAATTCACCAAGCTTTGCTTCTGGCAATAACATTAGGCTAACTTTTCTCTGGACACCGCTAATATCCACTGTTGCTAACATATCTTGTTTATCAATAATCTTCCCTGGTACTGCCAAACACATTCTTTTCACCTCTCTATTTTATGGGTTGCCGCCACAAGAGCTTGCCCCAAGGCAAGTCCTCCATCATTAGGCGGAACCTGTTGGTTGGTATATACTAAAAAGCCTTCTTGTTGCAACATTCCGACTACTTTTGTTAACAAAATCATATTTTGCCAAACGCCACCACTTAAGGCCACGGTCCTAACACCTGTATCTTGGCGAATGCGTATGACCATGGCAACAATTCCATGGGCTAAGGTAAGGTGAAAGGAGGCCGCTAGAAAATTTACATCTTTTCCTTGCCGCATGGACTCAGTTAAGGTGGCAAAAGTGGGCATAAAATCTAAAACCCGGGGAGAACTTTCTTTTATCCGATAAGGTAATAACTGCCCATGAACCTTTTGCGCTGCCAATTCTAGTTCTACAGCCGCCTGCCCTTCATAATGAATGACTTGGCTAAGCCCTAGGATGCTAGCCGCTACATCAAATAGCCGCCCAGCACTAGATGTCAAAGGAGCATTAATACCTTTTGCCGTAGCATCAATCATGAGTTCCCAACCCTCAGGTATATTGTGCGTTAGTTCAAGATTAAATGAGGTAAACTCCTTACCGTATAAATTATATAACATCCAGACCCCTAGACGCCATGGTTCTTTTATGGCTTTTGCACCACCAGGTAGCGGCATATAACTACAATGGCCAAGACGAAGAAATTCGCGGCTGTCAGCTAATAAGAATTCACCGCCCCATAAGGTTCCATCACTGCCATAGCCATTACCATCAAAGGCAACACCAATTACTTTTTCTTCTAGTCCATGTTCGGCGAGCACGGAGGCAATATGCCCATGATGATGTTGCACCCCGACTTCAGGAATGCCTAGGGATAAGGCATATTTTGTCGAGATATATTCAGGGTGTAAATCATACGCCACAATCTTAGGCTGTATTGCAAAGATTGACTGATAATGAGCAATGGACTGTAAATAGGAGCGATATGTCGAACTATTTTCCAAATCTCCAATATGAGGACTCATAAAGGCAAAATGTCCTTGGGTTAGACAAAAAGCATTCTTGACTTCACCGCCAACTGCTAAAATAGGCGGAATTTCCCGGGAAATTCGAATGGGAGCAGGTGCAAATCCGCGACTGCGCCGCAGGGTATATTGTTTATCTTGAAATATTCTCACCACAGAATCATCACTTGGCTGCTGAATCCTACGGTTATGAACTAAAAAGTAATCGGCAATATTGCCAAGACGCGTTAGTGCATCCTCATCATCATAGGCAATAGGTTCATCACTTAGATTTGCGCTAGTCATTACCCAGATGTCATCTTCCTTCATTAATAACCAATGAAGGGGAGCATAAGGCAGCATTACTCCGAGATAGGTATTATTAGGTGCGACACTAGGCGCCAAATTATAACTTGTCTTTTTTTCCAGCAGTACAATCGGTCGTTTCATGCTGATCAGCAGTTTTTCTTCTATGTCTGACAATTGACATAACTCTTTTACCTTTTGTTTGCTGCCACACATGACGGCAAAGGGTTTATACTCTCTAATTTTACGACTGCGCAAAGTAAGAACCGCTTCTTCATTACGAGCATCACAGACAAAATGATACCCGCCAATACCTTTTATAGCTACAATTTTCCCCTTGGCAATTAGGGTTCTAGTCTCTTTATAGACCTCATCTGTTTTTATCACTTCGCCTTGATGAAGAAGGGAAAACTGCGGGCCACATCGGGGACAAGCATTCGGCTGGGCATGAAAACGTCTGCTAGTAGGGTCTTTATACTCCGTCTGGCAACTAGCACACATGACAAATTCAGCCATGGTGGTTGCCCCTCGGTCGTAAGGAACATCCTTAATAATACTATAACGAGGACCACAGTTGGTACAATTGGTAAAGCCGTACTGATATCTTTTATCCGTAGGATTTGTGATTTCCTCCTGGCAATCAAGGCAGGTGCCTACATCAGGAGATAGAAAGCCTCGTTGCCCATCTACTTCTTGACTTTCTTTAATATAAAATTCTTGTACACCTTCTAAAGGGCAATGGGAAACCTTTACTTCATCAAAC
>Ga0209340_1002487_pt1 | contig 10624 bp, 8 predicted proteins | sample EPASupsiteSAE323_FD_187266 | JGI IMG/M metagenome (GOLD analysis project Ga0209340, IMG submission 187266) | Bioremediated contaminated groundwater from EPA Superfund site, New Mexico - Sample SAE3-23 (SPAdes) (version 2) | ecosystem: Environmental > Aquatic > Deep subsurface > Groundwater >...
GTATAGCCGCGGTTTTTTTGATCATATGGTTATGGTAATGATAAAATTTATCGTCCCAAAAATAATATATTCCCAATTTTTTGTTCGTATCGGTTTATGCTTGTGGTGTATGAGCGCGCTTATTAATCTACGGTATTAACCTCTTCCAAGTTGCGCAAGAGCGATCCGGGTTTGCTTATTTGTCGGCTAGTTAATTCTTTTGCAGCACCATTAGCATTCCCGAAAATTCCGCCGCCTCTCCAGTTGATTTATAAACGTAGGACTCTAATTTATCGGGCAGGGGGCCGATATTTGCTTCTTTTGTTTGTCCGGGGCCGATCATCCCCGAATCAAAATCAAGTTTTTCAAATTTTAGGCCGCGTTCAACTTTTGAATTGTTGGTAATTTTTAACTGTACCGTTTCCTGCGCGTAAGCCGAAAAACCGGCCGGATTAATACCCGTATCATCAATAACTATCTCAATGATTTTATTTTTTGGCGCGGCTACGGTTTTTTCGCCGTTAATGAAGGTTTTTATTTTCGCGGTATTTTGAGCCTTTGGCGTATTCAGCGATTGCCGCAATTCTTCATATTGGGCGTTGTTAATGTTTGCGTAATCATTAATCATAATAACGACACCAACTAAAGCTAGTCCGATTGCGATATTGTAGCCCAAGATTATTTTGATGATTTTTTCCATGTGTTTATGGTTCGTATTAATGGCAGGTTATTGTTCAACGCAATACAAAGCCGCGCTTTCGTTGTTCATGCAATTTGTGCCCGAAACCCCCGCGCCAATACCAGTGCAACTAGCAAGTAGGGATGAGTTTGGATCATAAACACCGGCAAATGACCATCCAATATCGGATTTGGAATTTATTCCGTACCAGTAAAATGTATCTGTTCTGATTGGACCAGGCATTGTTCGTTGTTCAAGGCAAGGGCCAAATTGGCTAATTGAGCAGTATTGGCCTAATTGCCAAGTGCACCAGGGGCATCGACGTCCCGAATTTGAAGATGTGACGCCGCCGCTGCCGTTGCCAACCCACAATTGCGTTGCGCCGCCGGATCCATTAGGTTTGAAATTTGTCCATACTCTTCTGTTAGCTTGGCAATTTCCTTTTTCGTCGCACAAAATAGGTTTTGTAATGTAATTAATGCCATCAGGGTTAAGGCTAAAGAAATCTCCGCTGCCGCTTGCAATTATTTCCCATTTGCATTCGGTACCGCTTTTTTGCGGATTCCAATATGATACATTATGGATAACATCGGTTTGCAACTGACCGCCAAGATAAACCAATGCTTTGTAATTGGGAGTGGGCGATAATGCAGAGCCCAAATTATTGCACACTGCGTTTGCCGCCGCGTCGTTTAAAATTTGGTTTCCCAGATAAGGGGCGCTGGTGACAAAGATTTTTTTGCTGCCACTGGGCAAATCAACGTTTTCGCATGGATAATAGAAAGTGCAAGAACCGCTGAAACAAACTCCGGTGCAGCATTCCGCATTTGTTGTGCACGCCGCTAATGAATCTTTGCAGCTGCCGCCCCCGGTGCAAACTCCGTCGGTGCAGCTAGAAGAGCAGCAATTGGAGCTGGTTGTGCACGTAGTCCCGTTCGCTTTGCAAGAAGGCGGATTAGCACAAGAACCGCTGGTACAAAGAGACGAGCAGCAGTCAGTATTCGCAGCGCAAGCGACCCCGATTGCCTTGCATGTAGTTCCTTTTGCAACGCAATCCGCCCAGCTGCTACAGCAATCATTATTGATACAGAGCCCGGATTGTCCATTTATGTCCCCGGCAACATCGAGTTTTTTGATTGGCGCGGTTGTGCCGATGCCGACATTGCCGGAAATATTTAAACCGCCCGCTTTGGTCTGTGTTGTGTTGCTGGTGTTTATTGGCGCAAAAATATTGCCGGTCGGAGGATTTTGCGCTGGTTCGGTCCAGGCGAGTACGGCATACGCGACGATTACTGAAACCGCCAGCGTACTCAAAACTAATGCAATTTTTTTATAAATATTTTTTTTCATTTTTCTTTAAGTATTAATTATGATATTAATAGTTAAAATCTAAAAAAACAATGAGGTCATATTGAAATAATTTATTTGTAAGTCGCTTTTTAATTAAAAAATTAGCCGTAATATTAGAAATATAATTTTAATTTGTTTTTTATGAGATCCCATCCGGCGATGCTGGTGTCATAAAAAAAATTTATATCCATTCGGGAAAATTACTTTTGTGCGGCGGTTCAAATTATGGATTGCGAGGAAATTTGGCTATTATTCTTGTATTTTATTCCAAATATTTAGCATATGAAGAATAATGTCATCCGCTTTTTTATTAACAGTTTAAATATTTTGCAATTTAAAAAACGACGCGTTTTTAACATGGGCCCAAGGATCATTTCCATGCTTTCGCGGCCTTGGTGACTATCGTTGATTCGATCTTCCAACTGTGGCTCTCGGTTTCGATTAATTTTGATATGGAAACCATTAGTTTGCCGTCTTTTTCTATTGGTTCATCAAATATCACGGTACCATTGCCGCATTGGTACTTTGCTTTTATCGCATCGACTGTTAAATTAACCTTGCCCATCGGTGCGCAATTGCCGCCGTTTTCCAATTCGATCAATATTAATTCATTTTGTCCGGCGTCTTTTCCATCCAACGGTGGCAATGATCCCGTTGCCTTTAAGATGACTCCGCTTTCCTGGTCGACTGGGTTTACTCCGCAAAAGAATAAATTTTCCTTTTTTAATTTAAAACACGCATCAAAATCGATTTCATCTGACTTGCAGGAATAAATATCCTGGCGCCGGGAATATACCGAACCGGCTTGGCATGATCCTTCGTAATGCTGGTAGCTGGCATTCGCATCCGGCAAGGGATTATAATTAACGATCAACGTGCCGCTATTTTTAGCTTCCATTTGGTTTTCATTGCCAGTTATGTCAATCGGGGCGGAATTATTATTTACGATTTGGCTATTATTATATTCGCGTCTTTGGTCAGTAACTGTTTCTTTATTTTGTTTTGTAGATACCAGTAACAACGCCACGCCGAATGTTATCGCAGTAATTGCGCCAAAAAATAGTTTGTAGGTTGCTTTTTTCTTGCCATCTGTGCCCATTTTTTTGGATTTAATATTTCTCTACGCAATAAAGCGCGCGCGGAACATCATTGCAGGCGCTCGACGTGCCTGCGCCCCAGACTCCTGCGTACGCCCATTTAGTATCGGTATCATTGGCGTTCCCATACCAGTGTTTATATGTGTCGCAGCAAGACATGCAGGCGCCAAATGCGCAGCTGACGAACGTGCATGCATTGGCCCCGCCGCAAGGGCCTTTTTTTGTCCAGGCAGCTCCCGGATACGAACACAGCGTTCCCGCATAAGTTGATTGGCTGAGTACGATTGCGGCGCCGTCAACCGGTTTGAAGCTCGTCATTACGGTGGTGCCGGCCGCGACCGCGTTTCCCCATTGGTCGTGGTGGATCGGGTTTTGAATGCCCGTATTGCTGAACATAGTTGAAGGCGAACCGATGATTTTCCATTCGCAATTCGCCGTAGCGCCCACTTTTGCCCCGTTCCAATATTTAGAAGCCGTCAGCAAGCTCATCGGATCCCGGTCGGCGGTGGCGACCAGCCCATAGAATCTTCTGGCTTCCGCGTCCGGTATGGACGCATTCAGCGCGGCGTTGTAGCAAATTGAATCGGCGGCCGCGGCGGTCTGGTAGGCGCTGCCCTTATAGGAACCGGCCGTTACGAATATCCTTCTGTTGCCGGAACTTAAAGTGTTGGCGCAGGCGCTTTGCGGCAGCATGTCGGCGCCCAATGGCGCGCAAATCCCGCTTGGGCAATTTGTCGAGCAGCATTCCGCCCCCGTAGAACAAGCGGCCCCATCGCTTTTGCAGCCCCCGCCTCCCCCGCCACCAAGAGCGACGCATTCATCCCAAGTTGAGCAGCACTCGGTGCCTAGGCAAAATTTACCCGACTTGGTCGATCCATCCACGACCAGATTTTTATCCCCGCCGATTACCCAAAGATCTGACCACATTTCCAGCAATGGCTTTTTCCCGCTCGGGGTGTTTGGATAGGTGAAATGATAATGCGCCGTATCCGAGGCGCCGGTCAGCGGGTTCCAGGTATCATTTACGGATTGGCTTAATTGCAATTGTGTCCAGCTGTCGCTGCCTAATACGAGGCTGCCGTTTTTAGTTTGCGTTGCCGCCCCGGTATTGATCGGGGCGTAGATATTGCCGCTTGGCGGCGCGTAATTCGGGTCTGACCATGCCCAAATTGCCAAGCCGGCGACCAATGACATCGTAAAAACTCCAGTAGTCAATGCCAAAATATTTGAAAACGATTTTTTATTATTTTTAGTTTGCATGTTTATGGGCGCATTCTTAAATTACTGCGCTTTATTTAATGGCCAGGATTATTCTCATTGGGCTATATGTTGCATATTGGAATAATATTAAACTATAGGATTTTCAAACAGGTCTTCGATTGCTATTTTGCGGGTGTTGATCGGGTAATCGTTTCGCAGTCGATATTTTATTTAATGCAGAAGAATTAGGATTACTTTCTGTTGTTGGTTGTTCTCCATAGGAAAGCGGATTTTCCCAGATCGATTCATGCAAAAAACGCGCGAGATACGGTGGCCGGTAAAAGAAAAACGCCGGTTAAAAGCGCTAAAATTATGTATTCAAAATTATTTCCAAACATTTTTATGATTATAAAATTATTATACCGGTTTTGGTGGCGCATTGGCAATATTGCGGGTTTTTTTAAATTAATTGGGGCGCCGGTTAGTCAATTGGCCGTTTTATCTAACGGCGGTTGGTTGAACTAAGTTGATTAAGATATTTTTTTTACCATAAACTTGTAAATCAATATTTTTTCTTTGTCCGGATCGATTCCACCTTTTTTGCAGGCGATCGCCAATTGGCGCTCAACAGAGTCTACGCCTTTAATATCGGGTAACAATAATCCGGAGCGTCCCGATCCTGACGCAATAACCAATATTCCAAAAATTTTTGGATTAAGACCCGAAATATCTTTTACTAATTCAGGCTTTTTCATAATCGAAATTTCAAAATTCAGCTGCTCGATTTCTTCGCCGCTAACTGGCTCGAAGCGCGGATCATCGAATGCGGCGGCAACGGCGTTTGTGGCCACTTCCTGGGCGATATTGAGTTTCGTTGGCGCGCAAGTACCGATGCAGCCGCGTAACTCGCCGTTTTTCATTATGGTCACAAAAACTCCCGCCCGCTCATTAAGATATTCGGGGTCAATATTATGCGGCATCTCGGTATTCCTGCCAGCTAGATAATTCAAGATCGCACTTTTTGCTAGTTCGATCAGCGGATGGTGGTTATTATTCATTATCATATTTTAAATCCAAACACCTAAAACAAAAAGTGGGCCGGATTCACTTTTTTGTATTTATCGACCTTTGGACAAAGCAATGTATGGATTTTTATATTATGGTGAATAAATCCTAAAATATTGCTGACGGAAGGTTTATTTTGTATGGTTCGTTTATTATTTGGCAAACAAAAACGCCTTGCCGTTAAATTAGCTAACCGGCAAGGCGCTTTTTTTATTACCTAACTTCTTTCGCGCAATAAACTAAATGTCGTAGTAAAGTTCAAGTTCGATCGGGGTTGGTCTAAGTTTAATGACATCAATTTCCGCGTTTCTCTTGTACTCGATCCATGTCTTGATCAATTCAGGGGTAAAAACATCTGCCACGAATAAGTATTCGGAGTCATATTCCAACTCTTTTAAGCTTTCTTCCAGGGATCCGCAAACCTGGGGAATATTTTTCCCTTCCTTATATATATTGCCGTTCGCCGCTTTACCTGGATCAACTTTGTTAATGATGCCATCGATGCCCGCCATAAGCATGGCGCTAAACGCTAAATAGGGGTTGCATGACGCGTCTGCGGGTCTGAACTCTATTCGCTTGGCGGCTGGCGCGCTGCTGTAGGCTGGAATTCTGATCGCGGCCGAACGATTGCGCGCCGAATACGCCAGGTTCACCGGCGCTTCGTAGCCTGGCACCAGCCGTTTGTAGGAATTTGTCGTTGGCGCGCACAATCCCATTAGCGACCGACCATGCTTAAGTAGTCCGCCAATGAACCATAACGCGGTTTGGCTTAGCTCTGCATACCCATTTTTATCGTAGAAAAGGGGAGCGCCGTCTCTCCAAAGCGAAATATGGGTATGCATACCTGATCCGTTATCGCCAAAAATTGGTTTTGGCATGAAGGTGATCGTTTTTCCGTTTTTATTGGCGACATTTTTTGCCGCATACTTGAATGCTAGCATCTTGTCGGCCTGAGAGGTCAATGTGCCGTATTTGATATCAATTTCCGCTTGGCCCCCTGTTGCGACTTCGTGGTGTTCTTTTTCAACTTCGATTCCGAATTGTTTTAAACATCTAACAATTTCTCGCCTTACGTCTGCGGTTTGGTCGGCCGGAGCCATTGGGAAATAACCTTCTTTATTGCGGATTTTGTACCCGGACCCGGCTTCTTCACAATTATATACCCAATTTGCTTCGCTTGATTCCAAGCGGTAGTATGCGTTATTCTGGCCGCTGCCGAAAATAGCGCGATCAAAAATAAAAAACTCTGGTTCCGGTCCGAAATACGCGGTATCGGCAATTCCGCTTTCTTTCAAGTATTTTTCCGCCCTCTGCGCTACGCTGCGGCTATCGTTAGAAAACCTTGTCCTTAGTCCTGGTTCAAAAACGTCGCATATCAGGCTTCCGACTGGGTCTTTCCCGAGACGGTCGATATAGAAAGTTTCCGGGTCAGGCAAAAGAACCATATCGCTGTCTTCAATATTTTTAAAACCCCTGATCGATGACCCGTCGAATCCAATGCCTTCGGAAAATATTTTTATATCGAACTGATCAATAGGGATAGTAAAGTGCTGCCATGTTCCTGGTAGGTCGCAAAATTTCAGATCGATCAATCCGATATCGTCCGCTTCGCATGATTTAATAATTTGTTCGAAGTTCATAACTTTTTTATTTATAATTTTCATCACTTATTTGCGCAATCCCTGTTAAAAACAAAATCCCCGAATTTTATTCGGAGACGCCATCGTCTTCTTCTCGAAATACGCCAATGTATCTCTTTGTTTAAATTATCACTAATTGATAACAAAATCAATAATAGTTTGGCGGCATCGATCGCCCCCTATGTTTTTTATTGGCGATACAATATTTAATAAAAAATACTTATTATTTTACTAACTTTCATCAAATAAAAAAACAACACACCATTTCTGATCAAAAAGGTGGCAACACCATTGATGATGGGAGTTTATAACGCCGCGTAAATCGGTCCAAGGGGAGTCTGAAAAGTTAAAGCGGATGTTAAGACAGCCGGCAAGCAAAATCTCAAAATCTGGGAAATGTAATTTTGATTTTATGGATTATGGTTTAACGGCGGAATCAGCTGGTGCGGGATTTTCTAGTGAAACACTGGCGTAAATTGAATCGGCGATAAACTCGTCGCTATCTGCGGATTTTTTCCTTCCAATAACGGTAATTTTATCTGTTTCTTGGACATCGGTTAGCAACGCGCGTTCGGCGTTCCGGAATATTTGGGTTGTCGGAGTTATGATGGCGCGGAGGTTGGCGCCATTATTTGTGATCGTTATTGTGCTGCTGCTGTTGGCGACACTTTCCAATTTTCCGCTTCCGCTGTAAGGCAAAGTATAGACATCCGGCATGTAGGCGTGAACTTTATCTGAAATAACCGTGTCTGTTGTTGATGAGTTAGGTTTAATGGTCCCTCTTATTGTTTTGGGTGTTATCTGTTTTGGTGCTTGTATGTCGCAATTGGCCTCCGGTTGCTCTTGGGTCTTATTATTGTTTTTATACTGTCGGCCATTTAAAAAATTGACCACCATCGCTGCAGCGATCGCCAGTGTTATGATCAAAACATATTTTAATAAGAAATCTTTTAAGGCCATCTTTTAATAGTTTTTTTAGAAGAGGTAAGTTAACTAACACAGTAGAAATCCCAAAAGTTTACTTCTTGTAGGGGCGTGAAGCGGCAGATTGGTCAATTTCTAAATTTTATTTTTCGGATTTATTTATCCGTGAAGCGATATTGACGTAAGGTAACTTTTTTCGCTCAGCAACATAGAAATTTATTGTTCGACGCAATATAAAGCCGCGCTTTCATTATTCATACAGGCTGTGCCTGATGGGTTTCTATTGAGGCCGGTGCAGCTTGCCGTATAGGCCGAATTCGGGTCATAAGCACCAGCAAACGCCCATCCCACATCCGATCTGGAGCTATTTCCGTACCAATAAAATGGATCAGTTCTAATTGGTCCCGGCATAGTTCTTTGCTCGAGGCAAGGGCCAAATTGTCTTAATGAGCAATACTGACCCAATTGCCAAACACAAAATGGGCAATTTCGTCCCGAATTCGAAGATATGACGCCACCACTGCCATCTCCCACCCATAATTGCAGCAACCCTCCTGTCCCGTTTGGTTTGAAATTCGTCCATACATTTACGCCGGGCGAAGGATTACCGAATTGGTTATATAATATCGGCAGTCGGATATAGCTTGCACCTTCATTGGTAAAAAAATCGCTTGCGCTATTCGCAATTATATTCTTTGTCCAAGTGCCGCTGGAATTGCTCCAATTTATAAATGAAGTCGCGGTATTGGATAAGACGCTACTCGACGCTCTTCCCCCAAGATACACTAGGGCTTTATAAACCGCGCCGCCTGCGTTCATACCGGAAGCCGCCGCCGCGCTTTGGCACAGTGCATCTGCTGCCGCATCGTTGATAACGCTGCTTCCGGGGTAGGAATTGCTGGTTATGAAAATACGTTTTTCACCAGCTACCGAGATCGGAGGATTCCCGCCGCTGGTGCAATCAATTACGATTTTATTGGAAGCGTTTCTTTTGATGCCAATCATCCATTGGCCTGCTGGGCATGTTTGCGGCGTATCGATTCCATCACTTGACGGCCATGAGGCGCGGCAATCACTGCCAATACATAACCCTTGATCTCCCTGAACAAAACCGGTGGCGTGTAAATCCAAATCGGTTTGGTAACTGTAAATTTTCAACTCGCGTCCATTATTGCCGGCATCCAACCTCAATTGACCCTCCGACACGCCGCTGTTGTGGAATTGAACGCCGGCTTTTCTGCCGGTTCCGGCGGTATTCTCCGCCAGCGATAAGGTGAAATCGCCGCCACTGCAACATTCGCCGGCATTATCTCGAGAAATGTTCGTTGTGCCGATCACATTTAATTTCGCGTTTGGGCTGGCGGTGCCGATGCCGACGTTGCCGGCAATGATTGCACCGCCGCCGGGCGAACCCGCGCCGCCGTAACCCACGGTCAATCCGCCGTCGCTGCCCAGCAGCCCGCCGCCAAGCCAAATATTTTTTCCGTTATATGAACGGATCCAGGACGCGTCCGACATATACCAGCCGCCGCCATACGATTCGCTGTACCATCCGGCGCCGCCACTGGTGCGCAGCCAGCCGCCGTTGGCATATATATCGCCATTAACCTGCAAATCATAGATGGGGCTGCTGGTTCCGATTCCAAGATTGCCCGGAACATAAACATTACCATTATCGTAAATGGAAAATCGTTCATTGCACATTCCGCCGGCAACGCATCCCAAGGTGTCGTACGCCCAAAATCCCAACTTGTTGCCGTAAGAGCCGGTCATATTATAAATCGTCCAGTGGTTTGCGGTGCCGTTAGCGATTTTTTGTGGGTTGGTTAGCGACAAACTGCCTCCGGTAGTGCTATTTGATGTTGATCCTAACCCGGCGTTGGTGGTGTAAATGTCGCCAGATGCACGGATAATTCCGGCAACATCAAATTTGGTGCTCGGGCTGGCGGTGCCGATGCCGACGTTGCCGGAATTACTGTTATAAATATTATTTCCCGATGTTGTCCATGGGCCGGCAATCGTGCCCCAAGAGGTGCGGCAATCGGTACCGATGCAAAAACCAGTATTGGTTTTAACGTAACCGTCCGCGGTCAAATTGTGGCTTGCGCCGATTACCCAGAAATCAGAGGGAGTTTCGATCAGCGGCTCTCTTCCGCTGGGAGTGTTTGGGAAGCTGAAATGGAAATGGGCGCGGTCGGGGGCACCGGTTTTTGGATTGTAAGTATCATTAATCGAGGGGGAGAATTGCATTTGTGACCAATCGGTGTTGCCAATGGTTAGTGGTCCGATTTTCGTTTGCGTCGCAGTACTGGTATTGATTGGCGCGGCCACATTGCCTGCAGGCGGGGGCGAGCTGGGGCCGTTCCACGCATAAATTGCGGCACAAAAAATCAATGAAATAAACAATACTCCGAAGCAAAGCGGAACTATTTTTACAATATTTGATTTCATCATGGCTGTTTTATATGTAAAATTATTTTTATAATAATAATTATATCAAATTTGCGGCAATATTATAATAACTATTTTCTAAAATGCAGATTAATTCTTTGTTATTTTCGATATTTTAGAACACCGATAAATATTTTTATGAATTATTGATTTTATCAGAGGCGCGTAATATTTTTAGCAACTAACTCTTGGTCCATTCTTTAAGTCAAGTATTAAATTTTAATTAAAAACCATCACAG
>Ga0209340_1002489_pt1 | contig 10621 bp, 10 predicted proteins | sample EPASupsiteSAE323_FD_187266 | JGI IMG/M metagenome (GOLD analysis project Ga0209340, IMG submission 187266) | Bioremediated contaminated groundwater from EPA Superfund site, New Mexico - Sample SAE3-23 (SPAdes) (version 2) | ecosystem: Environmental > Aquatic > Deep subsurface > Groundwater >...
TATGTATTGAATAGATTGAGAGCGAGATTTTCAAGAGGAGAATCAGTAAAATATATATCTCATCTTGATACATTGAGAACCTTTGAGAGGACATTAAGGCGTGCAGAACTACCGATTGCTCACTCGCAGGGATTCAACCCTAGGCCACAGATGTCTTTTGGGCTTCCTCTTTCAGTTGGAGTTACAAGTGTCTCAGAGTTTGTAGATTTGGACATGGATGAAAGAATTAGTCCTGAAGAATTTAAAGATAAAATGAACGACAATATACCAGAAGGATTCAGAATTATTGAAGCAGGTTATATTGATTCGAAGGAAAGCCTGATGTCTAGTATTGGTGCTGCTTCATACGAGGTTTGGTTAGGATTAAAAGGCCAAGCTAGCAAAGAGGATTTGCAAAATAAAATTAGAGATTTTCTTAAGAAAGATTCTATAGAGATAGAGAAAGAATCGAAAGGAAAGGTTAAAATCGTTGATATAAGACCCGATATTTTTGAACTTGAAATTTCAAATTGCAATGTAGAAAAAATTTGTTTTTTAATGACTTTGAGTGCAGGAAGTGTTTCAAATTTAAAGCCTGAGCTTGTTATTAAGGCATTTAACGTTGAAAATAGAAGCGAATTTAATATAGAGAAAATACACAGAACCGCTCTCTATGGGAAAAATCGTGTAGATTTAGTAATTTAACCCTCCATCTATATGCGGGGGATTAAATAAAGTTTCTAAAAATTTGTTTTTTCTTCATTGATAATGAAGAAAGGGCGTAAGGGGTGTGTTTATAATGGTAACAGAAATAATCATTGATGTTGGACACGATGAGACCAGAGTTGCAATAACGGAAGACCGAGAGCTCTCGGAATTGTACATTGAAAGATCGGAGCAGGAAGGTATGGCAGGTAATATCTACAAAGGGAAAGTCTGTAGTGTTTTACCAGGCATGCAGGCGGCATTTGTAGATATTGGTTATGAAAAAAATGCTTTTCTGTATGTGGGAGACATTATTTCAAAAAAAGGCTTGTATTCTGAAGAGGAAGAAGTAGACGAAAAACCCAGGGATGTAAACATAGATGATATATTAAGCCAGGGCGAAGAGATTACAATTCAGGTGATAAAAGAACCTATTGGGACAAAAGGGCCAAGAATCTCTACTCACGTGACTCTACCGGGAAGGTATCTTGTTTTGCTTCCAAAGGATGACCATATCGGAATTTCAAGGAGAATTGAAGATGAGGAAGAAAGAGAGCGCCTAAAAGCTATTGTTGAGAAATACAAACCTGAGGGGATGGGTTTGATTGTGAGAACTGCAGCAGAAGGACTTGAAGAAAATGAATTTGCGCAGGATATAAATTTTCTCACAAGATTATGGGAGAGGATTGGTGCAAACGAACATTCTGGTCCTGTACCAAGAACGCTTCATAAAGATCTTAATCTTACGTACAGAGTCGCCAGAGATTTGTTTACAAGGAATGTTGACAAACTTGTTATAAATGACAGACAGGAATATTTGAAGGTGCTAGAGCTGGTTGAAGCATTGTCGCCTGCTCTTAAATCAAGAGTCGAATACTTTAATAAAAATTACGATATCTTTGAATATTATCAGATTGAATCTAAAATAGAAAAGGCACTCAGCCAAAAAGTATGGTTGAAGTGCGGGGGATATTTGATTATTGATAAGACGGAAGCGCTTACTGTTATTGATGTAAATACTGGGAAATATGTTGGTAGTAATGACCTTGAGGAAACGGTTTTGAAGACAAACCTTGAAGCTGCAAAGGAAATCGCAAAACAGTTAAGGCTTAGGGATATTGGCGGCATAATAGTAATAGATTTCATAGATATGTATTCTCCGGAGCATCAGCAGCAGGTTCTGGATACACTCAAGCAAGCTTTAAAGAGAGATAGAACCAAGACAATGGTGTCTGGAATAACGTCTCTAGGCTTGGTTGAGATGACAAGAAAGAAGATAAGGCAAAAGCTTTCTTCGGTTCTAAATGTTGAATGTCCATACTGTGCAGGAACGGGAGAAATTCTCTCCCCACATTCTGTTGCAAGAAACGCTGAAAGAGAGATTGGCAAAATATTTACACAGTCGCTTGCAAATGCAGTACAGATAGAGGCTCACCCGGAAGTTGCACGAGTTCTTACTGGTGAAAACAATGAAAATATTGAAAAACTTGAAAACAAATACAGCAAGAGAATAATAGTAAAAGAACTTTGTAATTTCAAACATGAAGAATTTAAAATAAGAGAGATTGACAGTGGTTCACTTCTGTGCTAAAATAATTCAGCGTGTAGCCGCATAGCAAAGGTTCCATTAAAATCTTGTTCGTAGTTGGGGGTTCGTGGTTCATGGATAATATCCAAAGAATAAGAACAACCGCTGAGGGAGAACGTTTAGAAGCAAGTAGTACAAGGAAGACGAGGATACAAAAACGGAGCGTACATAGAAGTACGTGAGCATTTTGTAGACGAAGACTGACGCAGTAATACGAAGCTTATCAACGTTCGACAAGTGCCTTTGGCTAGCGAGTTTGTATAAGGAGGTGCGTTATGTACGCTGTTTTGGAAACTGGAGGAAAGCAGTACAGAGTTCAGGAGGGAGACGTGGTTTTTGTTGAAAAGCTGAACGCTGAAGCAGGTCAGGAGATTAATTTCGAAACTGTCCTAGCTGTTTCAACCGACAAAGGCCTTGAAGTTGGAACACCCTATGTTAAGACTGCAAATGTCTCAGCAAAAGTTATCAAGCAAGGCAGGGGCGAAAAAATTATTGTCTTCAAATATAAGGCAAAGAAAAATTACAAGAAAAAGCAAGGACACAGACAAGCATATACAAAGATAGAAATATCAAAAATAAGTGTATGATTGTAATATCAATCAAAAGAGACAAAAACGGTACAATAAAAGAATTTGTCATCGATGGGCATGCCGGATTTGATAAGCCTGGAAAAGATATTGTATGTGCGGGTGTGTCTGCGGTTTCAGGAACTGCAATAATAGGTCTGGAAAGACTTTTGGATATAAATCCTGTTATTACGATAGATTCAGAAAAAGGATATTTAAAATGCAGCATCCCTGATGATATTATTGAGGCCAAAGCTGAAAAGGTTCAAGTCATACTTGAAACAATGGCTCTTGGTATTAGGGATATAAGCGAAAAATACAACAAATTTATTAGATTGTTAGATAAGGAGGTGTAATCTATGTTTAGAATAAATCTTCAGTTATTCGCTCATAAGAAGGGAATGGGAAGCACCAGGAACGGACGTGACAGCGAATCAAAAAGACTTGGAGTAAAAAGAGCAGATGGACAGTTTGTTTTAGCAGGAAACATTCTTGTTAGACAAAGAGGTACAAAGATTCATCCAGGAACAAACGTAGATATTGGTAGTGATGATACACTGTTTGCAACAGCTTCAGGTGTTGTCAGATTCACTCATAAGGGTAAAGACAAAAAACAGGTGAGTATAGTTCCAGTAGCTAACTAAGAAAAATCCCGGTTGACCGGGATTTTTTTCTTATGGCTGTTATTATAAAGAAGTTAATTGACAAATATAACCTTTTTAAGAATAGTAGTTTTTTGGAAGAATAATTGTAAATAAAAGACGGGTGGTGTAGCGTTGTTTGTTGATGTAGCCAAGATAAATGTAAAGGCTGGCAAAGGTGGAAATGGAATAGTTTCTTTTAGAAGAGAAAAGTATATTGCTGCCGGAGGTCCTGATGGTGGAAATGGAGGCAAAGGCGGAGATGTAATTTTTCGTGTTGATGAATCCATGAGTACACTTATGGATTTTAGATATAAGAAGCGTTACAATGCAAAACCGGGTGAAAATGGAGGGCCAAGTGATTGCACAGGAAGAGGAGCTGAAGATCTCGTAATAAAAGTACCGCCAGGAACGGTTATTAAAGATGCACAAACCGGCAAAACGATTGCGGATTTAACTGCTGACGGGGAGAGGCTTATTGCAGCCAAGGGCGGAAAAGGTGGCAGGGGAAATGCAAGATTCACTAGTTCCACAAGACAAATTCCAAGGTTCGCGGAACAGGGTGAAGACGGAGAAGAAATAGAAATAATTCTTGAACTGAAGCTTATTGCTGATGTTGGACTTATTGGGTACCCAAACGTTGGGAAGTCAACAATACTTTCCATCATGACTTCAGCAAAGCCGAAAATCGCGGATTATCACTTCACAACCCTTGAGCCCAATCTCGGTGTCGTTATGTTAGATGAAGGTGCAAGTTTTGTTCTTGCTGATATACCAGGTCTAATTGAAGGAGCACATGAAGGAGTCGGTCTTGGGCATCAATTTCTTAGGCATGTTGAAAGAACCAGAGTGCTTGTTCATGTTTTGGATGTATCGGGAATTGAAGGTAGAGATCCTATAAAGGATTTTGAGACGATAAATTCGGAATTAATGCAGTTTAATGAAAGACTTGCAAAAAGAAGGCAGATTGTTGCGGCAAACAAGACGGACCTTCCTTTTGCAGAAGAAAACTTTGAGAAACTGAAACAAAAGCTGACAGCAGAAGGTTATGAGGTGTTCCCGATATGTGCCGCTATTGGTGAGGGGTTGAAGGAGCTTTTTTATAGGGTTGGTGAGCTGCTCAAAGAAATACCTGTTGAAGATGAACCTATTGTTGAAGAGGAAGAAGCTCTATATGAAGCCAAAGACGAAGGGTGGAGCGTAAAGCTTGAAGATGGTGTGTTTATAATTGAAGGAGATGTTATCAAGAGAGTTCTTAGAAAAGTTAATCTGGATGATACCGAATCTCTTCAGTATTTCCAGCGAGCGTTAAATAAGATGGGTATTTCCCAAGAGCTTAATAGAAGGGGAATAAAAGAAGGAGATACAGTAAAGATTTATGATATAGAATTTGAATATATGATATAAGGACTCAAATATCTTGTTCAAGAGCTGCTACTTTTTCTCTTGCTTTATTTGGGGCTTGATTGGAAATTATATTTTCAGCTCTGGATAAAATATTTGTAACCTTGTTCTCTTTTGGAAAAGTTAGTGCATTTGAAGGACACTCATATCCATTTTCGGATATCCACTGCTTAGTATTACTTCTGATTTCTTGCATTTGTTTTTGTTTATTGCCAAATATCTTATTAAAAAAGCTAGTTTTTGAGGGAGTGTTTTCGCTTTCTGTAAGAGCTGGCTTTTCCGTACTTATTCTTTGTATTTTTTGTTCATCTACGCCAAAATATTCTGTTATCTGTGACCTAAAGGTTTGAAGCTGTTGAAGATCATCCTCAACTATTTCGATGTCCTTATTTCGATCAATATATACATCAACATCGCTTAGCATTTCATGAACGCTATAATCTTGTCTAGATTCTTTTCTGGCACTTGCAAGTTTATTCTGAATAGCAGTTTGTTTAATGTTTATCTGTTCAATCTCGGCGGAATGAACCTTATCCTGTCCCGTTATTCTATCAAACAACTTTTTTGCTAGGTCTGGTTTTTGCGCTAGTGTTTCTTTCTGAACAGATAATTTTTTCATTTCAGCAGATGCTTTTATTGTGTCGATTTTTAATGATATTCCTTTTTTTAATAATACCAGCTCATTTCTTTCAATAGCAGTTAAATCGCTCTTTTTCAAGCCACCTAGACACTCATCAAGCCTTGTATTTAACTGGCTAAGACTGGCAAATTCAGAATGAATGGATGAACTTAGTTCGAGGGCATCTGGCTTTATTTCAGTATTGTTAGCTTTGTTATATACATTTGTAATATCGCCTTGAACGCGCATAAGTGAACCTTGCATTCGAGGGATATCAATTTCTGAGGCATATTCAATTTCTAAATTTTCTGCGCATTTAACATATTGATTTTTTACATCATTCAAACTTTGTATGCTGTTTTGAATATTGCTACAGTGCTTTATATTTTGTTGAGTGGAGTCCATAACAACACTTTTTTGTGATTGCAATTCCTGAAGCATTTGTTGTGTTTTTTTATTTTCGACTTGTGTTTTTTCATTTTCAAAATCTTTTTTTATACTTTTCTCGATTTGGTTGCAGCTTCCCATGGTGTATTCAATAACCTTCTCTTTCCAGCTGCTGTATGACTGCTCAAGAAGTTTGCTGTCTTGGTTTTTTATGTCTAATCCATTATATAAGCTGTTTATTCTTTCGCGAATATCTTTTCGGTCTTCTTTGTCGGTAGTTTGGTCAAACAATTTTTGATAATATTGTATTTTAATATGCATATCTTGTATTTCTTTTTGTATTGCAAGGTTCTGCATTAAATCATCATTTGCTTTACTACAGCCACTCATGAATTCGGTTTCTAATTGCTGCAATTGTTCGTCAGCTATTTCGGGAAGCTCAGTTTTTTCAACATCTAATCCATAATAATTCTTACCATTGTAGTTGCTAACTTCTTTAACTCTTGTTACTTTAGTAAAAGGAGATAGCAAAACCTCCCTCTCCCAGTTATTACCGTAATTTTCTAATACATTTTTCAAATTTAAGTATGGAACATCTCCGTTTGCTCGGACATATACAACTGCTTTATTTTGATGTATATTTGTGAAATATCCTTCGGCCATACTTTTATCGGTAGTAGTAGATATACATCTTCCTATAATTTTGCCTTCACTTAAGGTTCGTAATTCTTCATCTGAAGTTCCTCTATATAAAGAACCAGGAGAACCGGATTGCAAAGAATATTTAAGCATAGCAGAGTACAATTTTTTTATTGTATTAATATTTCTTGCCACGGATTCTTCATCAAGAGCTAAATAACCATGTTTATTAATGACTGAGAATTCATTATTCAGACCTTTTTCAAGAAGTGAGTTAATCGCAAGATGTCCATTGCCTTTATATGCCTCAATGGCTTGGATTTCTTCTGACGAAATATTAAGGGCATTAAACTCAGCTTTCATTTCAACAGCCCCTCTATTTGAAGATTGATTGTTTAAAAAAAAATATAGTATACTTTAATTTTATATTAAACAGAAATTTTTGTCAATTTATCTGATTTTTATCATTTCTCAGGCTTTATTTTTAGAAATACGTTTTGTTTTATGAGGGAAGAAAGATTGTAGGCTTAGAATAAAAAAGGAAAATTCTGACTATAATACTAAGGAATAATTTTCGGGGGTGAAAATATGAACCTTAATGTAGTTGGAACAATAGAACATATTAGAGCAAGAGGTCAGGATACGTTTGCTGCTTTTGTGGACAAAGTGTCACGCCAGAGAAATATCATAAGACGGAATAAAAAAAACAGAGAAGAAGTTGAAGAGGTGGTCGAAAACCTGAAAAAAGCTAGAAACGAATGGGTAATTGCTACAATGAATTATGAATTTGCTCAAGAGGATGAGCTTATTGATTATTACATATATCTAATGAAGGCTGCACAGCTAAAATATGATTATCTTCTTAAGAAAGCCAAGGAGAGAGGAGCAAAATGGGGATTTGAAGATGCATTTGAGATAAAACTGGAGAGTCAAGAAGCCCCAAAAGGATTTTAAGGAAAGAAAACAAAGAAAAAACTAATTTGCTTCCATAACTTCAAATAGCAACGCAGGATGGTTCTGAAGACACTACTAACAGGTGGTTCATGAACAATCCTGCTTAGAGGTATTCCTATAAAGGAAAGAAGTTGTGTCCGTAAATTGTTTTTCTTTGTTTTCTTAGCAAGGTTAAGGAATATTTGAAGACTTTAGTTTATATAATGTAACATGGACAAAGTTTTCAGGGGTTGATTATATGGGGGTTGAAACAAATACTCTTCTTGCGTATCTTTTCGGATTGATAGTGATTTATGTAATAGGTAGAATCTTGATTATTCCGATAAAGTTAATGACAAAACTTCTTGTAAATGCAGTTCTAGGAGGAGTAACGCTGTGGCTGGTGAATATGTTTGGAGGTGCAATTGGCATTAATATTGGTATAAATGTTATAACTGCTTTGGTTGCTGGTCTGCTTGGAATACCTGGAGTTATTCTGCTTTTGATTCTGAACTATTTAAAGTAAATATGTAAATCCATTAAAAAATCTGCTAGGTTAACTACAGATTTTTTAATTTAAAAAGCATTTATTGCAGGTCATATCGAAATATTTACATTATATTACAATATTAACAAAATAATGATATAAGCTGATAAAATATAATATCGAGAAGCAAACATCATATTTACATATTTTCTGTAGGAGGCCGTGATGCATATTGTAAGTAAAACTGTGACTAAAGACACCAAGCAAAACTGTTCTCAGAAGAGTCCGGAACTTCCAAAAACATTATTTGGGCTATTCCTTTATATTCTTAAAAACATATTTTCCACGAAACACCTAGTGAGAAGGATGACAATTGCATTAATTACTGGAGTTCTGATTCTTGTTCTACACACATATCTGTTGGTTGTGTTGAATGAGGGCTTTGGAGCAGGCGGTAATAAGATTCTTAATTACATAATTGCTGTTGATATAGGTGGAGAAACACCAGCTCAAAGGAATTTGAGAATATTTAATGTTAATCTTTTTTGGACTTTGCTTTCTTGTTTGTTTTGGGGAACAATAGCACGTATAAGGTTTTCTGGTTTAAAGCTCTGCATATTATCAGTATTAAATGGTATTATGAAGTTAATCGAAGACTTATTTGAAAAACCTGGGTCTCTTGGTTTATCAGTATTTTTGTGTGGCATAACTTTTGGCTTTAGCAGTGGAATTTTCAGTGGGAATCCGTTAGTTGCGATATTGCTGGCGGCAGTAATGTTTTTATCTGTGAGTGCAAGACAAGGGAGTTTTGTTATACTTGTTACATATCTAGCGTGGGGAGATTATCAAAGGTTTTTTAAGATTAATCCCCTTAGAGCTTTTTACATAGATATTGTTTCTTGTACTTTGCGGGGTGCTTCGCTAGGTCTTGTTCTCTATTCTATTTTTCCGTTAGTAATAAAAGGAGATTTTGCGAAATTTGCTTGTTTATTCTTTTTTGTTTGTTTGTTAATATTAAATACGAGAATAAAAAGTTCTAAAGTTGCAGCATCAATTTTAGCGGCACTTACATCAATAATGCTATTTTCTGCTAAAAAAGTATTCGCAGATGATGGAGGCTGGAGTGAAGCGGGCGGGAACCTAAAGGGCTGGATGAATAGTGGCGGGGCGGATGAAGCAGTGAATAGAGGAGTTGGCCCTGCAAGCTGGTGGATATCAATGGGTTTGGGTTTTCTCCCGTGGATTGGAGATGTAAAAGACTATCAGGAAACGACAACGGGAGTTGATTTGATTACTGGTGAGAAATTAGCACCTTGGGAAAGAATAATAACAGCGGGGGCAACCATACTGCCTATAGTAAGTGGTAAACTGGTAAGAGAAGGAGTTAAGGGTACAGGGAAAGCTATACATGGTGCAGCCGAAATGCTTGGGTTTATAGGTAAGCATGAAGATGAGGTTAAGAAGGCAGTTAAGGAAAGTACAGAATTTATTGAAAAGGTTGAAGATATTGGTAAAGCAGTTAATAAAGCAGATGATGTGGCGGATGCAGGCAAAAGAACGTCTAAAGTGCTTGAAAATAAAGCTAAAGGGGATGCATTTGAGAAGGTTGTCAAAGAAGAAATAGCTCAAACGCAAAGCAATGTTGTTCAACAGGTAACGGTTAAAACTGAAAGTGGTGTAAAAACAAGGTTGGATATTGTCGGAATTGATAAAGAAACTGGGGCTGTAAAAATAACAGAGGCTAAATCATCTCAAAAAGCGCCACTAACCCAAAAACAGAAAAAAGCATTTCCTGAAATTGAAAAAAGTGGAGGAACGGTTGTTGGTGAGGGTAAATCACCTTTCAAAGGGGGTACAAAGATACCACCCACGAAAGTCGATATTGTAAGACCAAAAAAGAAATAATTGGGGGATTGATTTTTATGTCGTTAGATAAAATTAATGAAATAGATGCAATTGGAATTGATAATCAAACCGAGGTTGCTGTTCTGTCAATTATTGATGAGCTAGATTGGGAAGAAGAAAAAAACCATTTGATATTACTACAAGAAAAGATAAATATGTATCTAAGTTTTATTGAGAGTGGAGAAATTTTTGATGCATATCCAGATGCAAAGAACCGAAATATTGAGATAAGAATTTTTGCAGGTTATGAATTACCTGAAATTGCAATTGAATTCTTAAATAAAGCTTTAGGAATAGTTGCAGAGGCAGGATTCAAACTTTGCTGGAAAGTAGTAGGCTAACAAGCTGTCAATATTCAAAGGCTGTAAAGAAACTCTCGCTTAGTGAGAATGACTTTACAGCCTTTGAATTGCCAACCTATTTTTTCATAAAACTTTCCTAATATTGAACATATCTTCGAGGAGCAGCCAGTTTTGTGGAAAAGCGGAGCCCAGAACCCAATAGCTTACGCCTCTCAAGCCATAATCCTTTGCAACCTTGAATTTTGCAAGAACGCTTTTAGGATCTTCAAACCACACTACATGGCGATTTCCTCTTTCGTCGTAATAGTAGTAATATGGAGACTGAGCTTGACCGTCAAAGTTGATATTTACACCATATTTCGCGGCTCGTTCAACAGCCTGAACTGGGCTGACTCTTCTTGCGAAAGTACCTTTAGGAACATAGGGTAGTACCCAATCATAACCGTATAATGGCATTCCCATCATG
>Ga0209340_1002496_pt1 | contig 10598 bp, 6 predicted proteins | sample EPASupsiteSAE323_FD_187266 | JGI IMG/M metagenome (GOLD analysis project Ga0209340, IMG submission 187266) | Bioremediated contaminated groundwater from EPA Superfund site, New Mexico - Sample SAE3-23 (SPAdes) (version 2) | ecosystem: Environmental > Aquatic > Deep subsurface > Groundwater >...
TCTTCCTATGGATATCTGGGGGCCCAGGTAGACGCCGCTACCGGAGAGTTGACCTCGTTTAACCTGACGGATGAAGGAGTAAGCTCCGGTCAGACCAAAATCAGCCGGGATGAAGCCCGTCAACTGGCGGAAGCTTTTATCAAGCAGATACAGGCCCAACGCTGGCCAGAACTCAAACTGGATGAACAGAGCGATGCAGATTGGACTGGCCCTTCCGGTTGGTCCTTCAATTACTACCGGCTGGTAAATGGCATTCCTTATTACAATAATAGTGTTAACATAACGCTAAACGCAAGCAAGGCGATAACCTACTACCGCCTGAACTGGTCCAAGGCTCAGTTCCCTCCGGTCCATAACGTAATCGACAGCGCCCGGGCAAACTCCGTCTTTCTTAAGGCGGCGCCCATGAAGCTGAGATATGTCTTCACCGTAGGTGATTCAGGAAAAACGGAAGCTCACCTGGTTTATATTCCCGATATTAAAAACGGACTTTATATGCTGGACGCCAAGAGCGGAGCGCTGCTTAACCAGGAAGGCGAGGCTCCGGTTCCCGAACCCCGAACCCTGCGCTTCAACGATATCAAGGGACATTATGCGGAGCGGGAGATAAGCCTGCTGGGGCAAGCCGGTATGATGGGAGAATATGGCGACAGTTTCCATCCGGAAGAAAAAATCACCCTGCGCTCACTGCTCGCCGCTATGTTAGGTGCCAAAGAAGGAGTTTATTCCCGGAGCTCCCGCTTGACTGACGAGGAACTGGTCAATCGCTGCCAGCAGGAGGGCTGGATCAGCGACAACCCCAAGCTGGAAGCTCAGGTTAATCGCGAAACCCTGGCTACCTTGATGCTGCGCTACCTGAAGATCGAGTACCTCATCGGGGTACAGGGTATATACCGGGTCCCCTATCAGGATGCCCAGAGCATGTCGGCACAAACCTATGCCACCGCCGCCATCAACTGGGGTCTGGGCATAATCAAGGCCGACGGCAAAAAATTCGACGGCAATCACCAGGTAAGCCGAGCCGAGGCAGCCGCCGCACTGGTTCATATGCTGTCCGTCAAGACCCGGCAGTAAGTAAAAAACTCATCTTGTGCAGTAGACATAAGATGGGACACTTTTATCGGCAAGCATAACGCTTTGTTCAAGCAGTAGGGAAGGCGAGTGGAAACCGGCATTCTTCTTATTAAACCTTAATTTGTTATGCTTCGGATTTTCATAATACCCTCAACATGAGACCGCCCGAGAGCGGGATAATGCGTTATGATTGCCGGGCCGAGCATTAATGTGGCATTTTTAGTCAACTGTAATATATAAAAAGCGGAAGGTCCGGTTTAAACCGAGCCCTCCGCTTTCAATTCTTCGCAGTTATGCTTGGACTAATCTGGCTGCGCAGCGCTTAGCCTGCTCCAAAACCTCGGCTTCGTCAAAGGCCAGTATCCGACGGTCCCGCATTATTACCTGGCCGTCTATAATCACGGTCTCCACATCGCTGGCCTGGCCGCTGTAAACGATATTGGCTACGATATCATAACGCGGTATCATGTGGGCGGCTTCCAGGCTCATAACAATCAGGTCCGCCTTCATTCCCGGCTTGAGCAACCCGATTTCCTGCTCCAGGCCCAGGGCGATTCCCCCGTTGACCGTAGCCATCTGCAAGGCCTGATAAGCCGGCAGGACGGTGGGATTCATGGTATTAACCTTGTGTAAGAAAGCTGCCGTTCTGAGTTCCCCCAGCATATCCAGATTGTTGTTGCTGGAAGCCCCGTCGGTGCCCAGGGCCACCGGAATACCGGCGTTAAGCATCTGCGGAACCGGTGCTATGCCGCTGGCCAGTTTCATATTGCTCTCCGGATTATGCACCACCCCTACCTGGTATTTCTTGAGCAGCGCTATATCTTCTTCATCGACATGTACGCAGTGAGCAGCCAGTACCGCCCGTTCAAAGAGTCCACAAGCCTCCAAGTGTTTGACCGGGCTCTTGCCGTACAGCTTGATCATATCCTCCCGTTCACCAGCGGTCTCGGCGATATGTATGTTCAGCGCCATGCCCAGTTCCGCGGCCAGGTCGATAACCCTGCGCAGGTAATCGGGCGGACAGGTATAGGGGGCATGGGGCCCCAGCATCACCGTTATGCGGTTTTTAGCCCGGCGGTGCCACTTGCCTACCAGTTCACTGCTCTCGCTCAGAGCCAGCTCAGCGGAAGGGCCCACCCCCACCATGCCCCGGGACAACACCGCGCGGATTCCTGATTTTTCCACCGCCTGGGCGGCCTGATCCATAAAGAAATACATATCGGCAAAACAGGTGGTACCCGATTTTATCATTTCCGTAATGGCCAGCATGGTTCCCCAGTAGACATCATCGCCGGTCAGTTTGTCTTCCAGCGGCCAAACCTTGGTCTCCAGCCATTCCATCAGGGGCATGTCATCAGCGTAACTGCGCAGCAAGGTCATGGCTGCATGGGTATGCGCATTGACCAGCCCGGGCAAAACCACGCGGTTGGTACCGTCGATCACCATTTCATGGTTGCCCGCCGGCGCCGGTCCGCTCCCGACCTCTTTGATAAACTGTCCGTCGATAACCAAATAGCCCTTTTCAATAAAATCGGCGGCCCCCGTCATGGGAATGATGCTGATGTTTTCCAGCAATATGCTCATGAATATCCCCCCTATACTTTCAAAATGAGTCCGAGATGTTTCCCCTGACTCACCTTATTTCTTCTGGCCGTAGTTTTTAAAGGAGCGGTTAAGCTGAAATATGTCCTTGTCCTGCAAGGAATGCGGCGGTCCCAGCACCCGGGCGTAAATGGTTATCATGGCGGTTCGTTCCGCTATCCGGGCTACTTTGAGCGCTTCCTCCATGGTCTGCCCCAGAGCCACAATGCCGTGGTTGGCCAGCAATATCGCCTTTTTATCCGCGCCCAGTCCCTTCACCGCATTATCCGCCAGCATTTCACTGCCGCAGATGGCATAAGGCGCTACCCCGATTTCATGCCCGATAACCTCGGCGCTTTCTTCCGTTACCACCGGAATGTTCTTCCGGGCTACCGCAAAGGCTGTGGTATAGAAACCATGCTCATGGATGATGGCCTTAACATCCGGACGTTTCTGATATATCTTCAAGTGCATGGGGGTTTCGATCGACGGTTTGTACTGGCCGTCCACCACCCTTTGATTGAAATCAACCAGAACCATATCCTCCGGTTCCATGGTGGAATAATCCATGCCGCTGGGGGTGACCAGCAGCAGAGGCTGCCCGGCAATGCGGGCGCTGACATTACCCCAGGTCCCGCTGACCAGGTGCTCGGCACAGATTTCCCGCACCGCCTGCATGATTTGCTGTCGTTCATTCATGTAGTCCATATACACTATCCTTAACCCGTATAGTATTGTTTATCTATTCGAAAAGACCCCGGTCAAATTGGTGGTAAATGAGGGCCTTATGATTCCCCGCTCCGTAATTATAGCAGTTATCAAATCGTTGGGGGTTACATCGAAGGCCGGATTAAAAACCGGCGCATCGGGAACGGTAAAGTATACCCCGCGGAATTGACGAACCTCATCACCGTGCCGCTCCTCGATCGGGATCTCATCCCCGCCGGCCAGGCTCAAATCGATGGTCGACGACGGTGCCGCCACATAGAACGGTATGCCGTGATACCGAGCCAACACCGCCAGCCCATAGGTTCCGATTTTGTTGGCGGTGTCGCCATTGGCGGCAATGCGATCGGCGCCGACCAGCACCGCATCCACCTCACCGCGGCGCATGACCGACGCGGCCATATTATCACTAATCAGGGTGACCGGTATGCCATCCTCCATCAGCTCCCATACGGTAAGCCGGGCCCCTTGCAATACCGGCCGCGTCTCGCAGGCCCAAACCTGAGCCACCTTGTCCCGACGCGCCGCCGACCGGATAACACCGAGGGCGGTGCCATAGCCACAGGTGGCCAGGGCTCCCGCGTTGCAAATGGTCATAACCCGGACACCTGCCGGCAACAACTCCTGGCCATGTTCCCCCATGGCTTCGTTTACCTTAATATCTTCCTGTAATAGCTCCTGGGCGGCTTGCAGCAGTCGCTCCCCGACTGCCGCCGGCGGCATACCCTGACAGTCATTAAATACCTGATCCATGCGCTGCAGCGCCCAGAAGAGGTTTACCGCCGTAGGCCGGGTAGCGGCCAAGAGCTGACGCTTTTCCTGATAGTAAGTGGATAACCCTTCCCCGCCGCCCCGGTATTGCAGCATGGCCAGAGCCAATCCGAAGGCGGCCGTAACTCCGATCAGCGGGGCTCCGCGCACCTTGAGTGCCCGGATGGCGGCAGCCACCGCTTCAGGCGTAGCACAGGCTTCATATACCACCTTCTGCGGCAGTTGGTTCTGATCCAGTATCACTATATTGGGTTCTTCGTATGCGATGGTCTTGATCATTTCATAACCCCGGGTTCATTCAATATATTACCGCAGTCGCAGGGCGCCTTCTCCTCGATATATTTGAGACTGCCCGTCATAATCTTCCTGATACCGCCCAGGGAGTTCTTCATCATTTCCAGGACCTCGCTGTGGGTCAATACCCCGGGAGCGATTCCGGCGGCAAAATTGGTGACAATCGAAATATTGGCATAACAAATGCCCAGTTCACGAGCCAAACATACCTCCGGCACACTGGTCATCCCCACCAAATGCCCGCCAATCTGCTTGAACATGGCTATCTCGGCAGCGGTCTCGAAACGGGGACCTTCCGTGCAAATATAGGTTCCGCCATTGCAGATCTCTATGCCATGTTCGGCGCCGGCTTTGACCAGCGCACCACGCAATTCGGAACAATATGGCACCGTCATGTCGCAATGCACTACCCCGGCTTCCCCACCTTCATAAAAGGTACTGGGCCGGCAGCGGGTAAAGTCCAGGAACTGATCCGCCAGGACGAAGCTTCCCGGTTTATATTCGAAATGCAGCGAGCCCACCGCCGCCGTAGCAATTATGTTCTTAACCCCCAGCATCCTTAGTGCCATAATGTTGGCCCGGTAGTTTATCAGGTGTGGGGGCAGGCTGTGCTTTTCCCCGTGCCGGGCCATAAAGGCCACTTCGTATTCCTGGTACTTGCCAGTAATAACCTTAGCATCTCCGTAAGGGGTATTTATGATCTTCTCCTGCATATCGTCGAGCAAGTAGGGATCATATACCCCGGTTCCTCCAATAATTGCAGTCTTTATCAAATTCACCACTCCTCCCCGTTATTCTTCTTCATCAAATAGTGCGGCGGCAAAAGCAGCCGGGTCAAAATCGCGCAGGTCATACATCTTCTCGCCTACCCCGACCAGTTTTACCGGCATCTCCAGTTCGCGGGCGATGGCCAGTACGATACCGCCCTTGGCCGTGCCATCCAGTTTGGTAAGGATTATGCCAGTCACTCCAGTCGCCTCCTCAAATATGCGGGCCTGACTGATGGCATTCTGCCCGGTGCAGGCATCCAACACCAGCAATACCTCGTGCGGAGCCCCGGGCACTTCCCTTTCAATGACCTTCCGGATCTTACTGATTTCCTTCATCAGATTGCTCTTATTCTGCAGACGACCGGCAGTGTCGATGATCAGGATATCCGCCTTACGCGCGCGAGCCGCATTGATCGCGTCATAAACCACCGCCCCCGGGTCGGCGCCTTCCTGATGCTTGATCAGTTCCACCCCCACCCGGTCGGCCCAGATCTGCAGCTGGTCAATGGCAGCAGCCCTAAAGGTATCGGCCGCGGCTAGCATCACCTTCTGGTTATAGTTCTTGAAACGATAGGCCATCTTGGCAATGGATGTAGTTTTGCCGGCCCCGTTCACCCCCACCACCAGTATGATGGTGAGCTTGTCATCAGATGATCCGAGGGACAGATCGCCGGATGATTCCAGCAGTTTCTTAACCTCTTCCTGGATCAGCGCCATGACCTGCGAGGAATCGTTGAGCTTGCGTTTGCGGGCATTATCCCGGACCGATTTCACCAATTCCAGGGAGGTATTAACCCCCACATCGGCCTCGATCAGAATCTCCTCCAACTCCTCCCAGAAGTCGTCATCCAGTTTGCGGTTGCTCTTGACCAGATTGGTGATTTTCTCACCGATATTTTTGCGGGTTTTGGTCAGGCCCAGCTTCAAACGGCTGAAAAAGCCCTTTTTTCCCTCACCACGCTGTTCTTCTTCCTCGTCCTCGCCTTCGTCATCTCCGTCTTCAACCGGCGCTACTTCCTCCGGGGATGATTCCGGCAGCTTTTCATCAAGCGATACCGTTTCAGACGGCTTATCGGCCGCATCCGGTTCCGGCTGCTCCGACTCTTCCTCCGGCAGGTTATCCTCACCCTCCGCTTCTTCAACCGGTTTTTGTTTGTCTTCATGCTTCTTGCGTCGGAAGCGATCAAAAAACGCCATTCAACTTTCCCCCATATTTAAATACTACCCGGCCAGGTTTTCCGTTTGGCGGAGGTCCAGGGTGTACACCGAGGAGATTCCCTTCTCCGGCATGGTGACCCCGTGAATCTTGTCGGCGGCCTCAATGGTCCCCTGACGATGGGTTATCACGATAAATTGCATGTTATCCGCCATGCTCCTGAGAAAACGCGAAAACCGGCTGAGATTTACCTCATCCAGGGCGGCGTCTATCTCGTCTAACAGGCAAAATGGCGCCGGTTTCAGGCGCAGCAAAGAGAATACGAAGGCGATACAGGTCAAGGCCCGCTCGCCGCCGGAGAGCAACCCTAACAACTGGCTCTTCTTGCCCGGCAGTTTGACCTCGATATCCACCCCAGCCTCCAGCCGGTCTTTATTGCTCTCTAGCAGCAGGGTGGCTTCGCCGCCCTCGAAGATCTCCTGGAAGGTCTGGTTAAAACTCTGATTGGCTAATTGGATAAACTGTCCAAAGTTGCGCACCATTAATTTTTCCGTCTCCTGTAGCAATTCATGCAGCGAGTCCCGGGCCCTGGTCAGATCCTGGTACTGAGCGGTAAGAAACTCAAAACGCTGATTAATCTCTTGATATTCACGAATGGCTTCAATATCCACCGGCCCCAGTTCCTCGATTTGCACCTGCAGATATTCGATGCGGGTCCGATAGTCGCGAATCTCACCCGGTGAAGCTACCGGGCCCTCGGCTTCAGGCCATTCCGCATGAAAGCGCTCCCGCCATCTCTCCTGCAGGGACTCCAGTTCCATCCCATTGCGGGTTATGGCCATCTCCAGATTCCTGGTCTGCGCCTCCAATTCAGCGATACGGTTACGGCCGGGATGCAGCATCCCACGCCAGTGGTCAATTCTTTGCTGCGCCTCCAGGTATTCCGTCTGCAAGCCATCGATTTCCTGGGCCAATTCATCCAGCCCGGCCTTATTCTGCCCGATATTCTCCTCCAGCATCTGTGCCTTTTCTTTTTCCTTTATGGATTCCTGCTCCAGACGCTCCTGCAACTGGCGGGCTTCCCGCAAAGAACTGGCATATGACTCGCCCACCTGCTTAAACTGCTCGATATTGGCGGCATAGTGATCCAACTCGTTCTTTTTCATCGTCAACTGCTCCTGCCAGGAGGATAAGCGCTCCCGGCGCAGTTCCAATTCGCTCTGGCGAGCCGTCAGTTCCTCTTTGACCCGCTCCATTTCCTCCGCCAGGCTCTGGTTTGCCTCCTCCGCCTGCTGCTGGCGCAATTCGATATCCTGAATCCTCTGGTGCAAGGTGGCGATATCTCTTTCCACCTGCTCTATATCTCCCAGGTGTTCGTCAATATCCCGGCGGGTAGCGGAAATATTGGTTTTACCGCTCTCTAGGCCCTTTTGCAGGAGCTGTTGACGGTATTCACGCTCCATTATGTACTGTCGGCTTTTCTCCCGCTCTGCCTCCAGCTTGCGCAAGAAGCCACGGGTTTCATTCAGCAACGTCTGCTGCTCACTTTGCCCGGTTTCCAACTCGCTCAAGACCTTCTGCAGCCTCTTTTCCTCTCCCTTACGCTGGAGGGGGCTGTGGTTTTCTGACTTGGCCCGGGTCCCGCCGCTTACTGCCCCCCCGGGGTTAATCAGTTCTCCATCCAGGGTAACAATCTTGAAGGGATAGGCTATCGTCTTAAACAGTTTTATGCCCGTAGGCAGATCGTCAACGATGACCACCCGCCCCAGCAGGTAATCCAGGGCGCGCCGATACTTTTCATCACACTTCACCAGGCGGGAAGCCAGTCCTTTAACCCCGGCAAATATTTTAAGTTCAGCCATTACCTTATTCGGCACCTCGCTGACCTTCAGCATATCCAGCGGTAAAAAGGTAACCCGGCCTAGTTGGTTCTTTTTTAAGTACTCTATAGCCTTTTCCGCCTGAGCGGATTTTTCTACAATCACATTCTCCAGTCCGCGCCCGATGGCGATCTCCACTGCCAGTTCCATGCCCGCCGGCACATCGATAACCTCCCCGGCCAATCCCATGATTCCCTGGAGGCTGCCCTTTTTCCCGGCGGTTAAAACGGCCCGGGCTGCCGGCGAATAGCCCACCATATTTCTTTGCATCTCCTGCAGGGCGGCCAATTGTCCACGTACCTCCTGAGCCTGCCTGGCCAAAAGGGCCAGCTTATCCTCGCACCCCCGGTTCTGCTCGGAAAGCCGGTTATGTTCCTGGTCCAGCCGAACCCTTTCTTCCGCAGCCTCCGTTAGCTGGACGTCTATCTCCGCCTTATCCTGCTCCAACTGAGCCAGATCTTTATTCAGGTCAACCAGTTTATTCTTCATCTCATCAACCCGTACCAGCAAACGCTCCTGTTTATCCTGGAGCCTTCTCACCTGGTCCCGGCCCGAGATTATTTCGTTCTTTACCTCGGCTTCCCCCTGCATAAGGGTAAAGAGCTCCCCCTTTTTCGCTTCAAAACGGGCCCGCTCCTGCTCCAGATTATCATGGAAAGCCGCTAATTCCTGCTCTAATTGCGAGCATTCCGCCACTCTTCCCTGGTAGCCCTGATTCTCGTTCTCCCAGTCCAGTAGCTGTCTGGTCAGGTCGCCCTGGAGCGACTCCAACATCCCGGCATATTTGATCGCATCTGCTCCCGCTGCCTGGCTGCGCTCCTGATGGTTCTTCAACCGCTCCCCCGCAATGCGGTGGTCGCTCAGCAAGGTCGATAAATGACCCTCCAATTCCCGGCGTTGTTCCTTCAGTTGATTTAAGGCGGTTTCTACCTCGCGCAGGTCCGTTTCCTCCTGCAGCAGGCTGGCTTCCCCCGCCGCTATCTCCCGGCGGCAGTCCTCGACCTCCTGGTTTCTGAGCAGAAAGTCCGCTTGCTTTTTGGCCAACTCCCGCCCTAAACGCTGGCCCTCATACTGGTAGACCGTGCGCTCCTTCAGGTTCAGCTCATCGGCCCACAAGCGGTACTGGCCGGCCTTTTCCGCCTTGACCTGTAACTCCTGCCGCCGCTGTTCCAGCTCGCCTATAATATCGCCCAGGCGCAGCAGGTCGTGGCCGGTCTTTTCTATGCGCCGGTTGACCTCGTCCCGCTGTTGCCGGTACTTGATAATGCCGGCGGCTTCCTCCAGCATCAGTCGGCGCTCCAGAGGCTGGGCGTTAAGCACCTGCTCCAGTTCGCCCTGGTTGATAATGGAGTAGCCTTTTTTCCCTAAACCGGTCCCGGTAAAGAGCTCGCCTACGTCCTTCATGCGTACCCGGGTCTTATTCAGGTAGAACTCGCTTTCGCCGTTGCGAAAAGCCTTGCGGGATACCGTGACCTCATGGAAGGCCACCGGCAGCAACTCGTCGCTGTTGTCCAGGGTCATCTCCACCCAGGCCATTCCTTGCCCCTTCTCCTTATCCGTGCCATTAAAGATGATATCCTCGCTCTTATGACCGCGCAAATGGCGTACATTGCCTTCGCCCAACACCCAGCGGACTGCGTCCACCACATTGCTCTTGCCGCAGCCATTAGGGCCCACAATGATATTGATCCCCGGTTCCAGGGCTATCTCAGTTTTATCGGCAAAGGACTTGAAGCCTTTGATATCCAGGCGCTTGAGAAACAATGTTACTCCTCCAGATATTTTATAGCCGCAGATAACCCAGCGACTTTAATGGCGACCAAAGGGAGCATCGTTGCCCCCGGAAGGGGATTTATCATGATTTACGCAGAGCTTTTCTCTGCTCGTTATTGCCCGAGTTTTATTAACCAACCAGGTTGACGTCTCCGGTGGTTATCTCGACGATCTCTTGCGCGTTTTGCACCAGCAGGTGACCACGTTGGTTGATATCGATATTTATGCCGCTAATCTTACGGCTGCCTTGCATAAGTTCGACTTGCTGCCCCAGGTGGAGGCACTTGGCTTTGAATTCCGGCAATATGGCCGGAAAGCCCTCCTGCATAAACCTATTATAGTATTGATTGAACTGCGCCAGAACCCGAGCCAATAACTCGTTATGAGGAACCTGGCGCTGGCCTTGTTCCAACAGCGAGGTGCAAAACGGCCTCATTTCCAGGGGAAAATCATCACTATCTATGTTGGTATTAATCCCGATGCCAACAATCAAGTATTCCGACGCATCCAATTCACCGCCGGTCTCCAGCAAGATACCGGTCAGTTTCCGGCCGGCCGTGTAAATATCATTGA
>Ga0209340_1002497_pt1 | contig 10590 bp, 9 predicted proteins | sample EPASupsiteSAE323_FD_187266 | JGI IMG/M metagenome (GOLD analysis project Ga0209340, IMG submission 187266) | Bioremediated contaminated groundwater from EPA Superfund site, New Mexico - Sample SAE3-23 (SPAdes) (version 2) | ecosystem: Environmental > Aquatic > Deep subsurface > Groundwater >...
AAAGCATATTCCTTAACGGCTTCCGTGCCGCGGCGAATTCCTAAGGTGACCGTTGATCCTTCTGGCCCACGAATTTTACTGACGGCTTCATCAAGAGCCATATCTTTACTATCTTTGCCATCAATTTTTATAATTTGATCGCCGCTCTTAATACCAGCTTTTTCACTAGGCGTACCTTCAATGGGAGAAACAACGGTCAAAGTTTTATCTTTCATACCGATAACAATGCCTACACCACCAAAAGAACCTTCTGTTTCAATCATAAATTCCTTATACATCTTGGCATCCATATAAATGGAATGAGGATCACCTAAGGAATTGACCATTCCCTTTACAGCACCTGCGATTAATGTTTCCATAGGCATTGGTTCAACATAGCGTTCTTTCACCATTTCTAAGGCCCGGAAAAATTTAAGAGAACTCATAATATCATTGGACTTACCATTCAAAAGATATAAAAATCCGCCTGCCGTTGCAGTAAAGGTAAATACCACCAATACTATAGCACCCAGAATAACGTTGCGACGACTCAATATAACACCCCAATTCGAGACCTGGGCTTTGCCCAATTCTTCGATAATCCTAATACCTTCTGTTCCTATACCTAACTATATGCCAAAACTTCATAAAATATTCTATAGATTGTAAGGGCACCCACAAGGGTACCCTTACTGTAACACAACTTTATGGTAGATAGTTCATCGGACTTACTGGCGAACCATCTTGGCGTACTTCAAAATGCAGATGCGGTCCAGTGGAGTAGCCTGTAGATCCTACTTGTGCAATCATTTCACCTTTACGCACACGTTGTCCTTCACTCACTACAAGTTCAGAATTATGACCATATAAGGTAGAGATACCATTACCATGTTCAATAATTACGGCTTTACCATAGCCGCCCATCCAATCGGCAAAAATAATGACGCCTCCATCCGCCGCTAGCACGGCATCACCATAGTCAGCTCCAATATCAATACCGCTATGGTAGCGTTGCGTACCAAAAATAGGGTGTGTACGCCAGCCAAAAGGTGAAGTGATAGGACCTTCTGCGGGCCATAGCATAGAGCCCGTACTACCGCTTGGTCCACTGTTTGCCGCTTGATTGCCCCGAATCATCTGTTCAATTCGGCGGGAGGTTTCTACCAGTTCCTGATAAGCACGTTCTGCTGTATCTCGTTCACCAACGGCCTCCGCTAGTACTTTTTCTTGAGCTCTTTTACTAGTTTCAATAATTATTTTCTTTTCTTCGGCTGCTTGTTTTAAGCTTAAAATAGACTCCCGATCACGATCGAGCTGTTCCTTGGTATCAAGGACCAATTGTCGTTCTGCTCTAATCTTAAAAATCAAATCAAGATCTTTATTAATCACTCGTTTTAACAAATCAGCACGAGTTGTAAAATCCCTAAAATCATTAGCCCCGAGCAGTACATCCAAATAACTTAACTGTCCATTCTGGTAAATATCACGAATACGGATGTTTAAAATAACACTCCGCTCTGCTAATTTCTTTTCTGCAACTGCCAAAACTACGGTATTTGCCTTAATCTGTTCTTCCGTCGCATTTAACTTTTCTTGAATACTCTTAAACTCGCCTTGGGCTTTTTCTAGCTCACTTTGCACTTTTTGCAATTGATCGGCCACACTATCAACTTTCTGCTGGGCAGCAGCGGTTTTTCCCTGCTGAGCCTGCATCTGTTGCTGAACTTGTTGTTGTTGTTCTCCCAGTTCATTAGCCAGTACAGGACCAACGACTAATAGCACCATCAAAAAAACCAGCCCACAAGCAAGATACTGTCGAATCTGTAACATGAAACGCCTCCTACTATACTCTCATAAACTTTCTAAGAGATATGGTACTCCCTAAGGCACCGATACCCGTGCCAACAAGAAGTAATAAAATGCTAATATTTGTAATAAAAGGATATTGGGGAATTAGTGGTAAAAATGCTAAGGATTCATAAACTTGATGAATCAAAGCACCATAGGTTCGATTGAGAAGTACCACAGCTACTAAGGCACCGCCAAAGCCTAAAATAATACCCTCTAATAAAAAGGGCCAGCGAATAAACCAATCAGTCGCACCTACATATTTCATAATACCAATTTCTTTCCGACGAGCAAACACGGTAATACGAATAGTATTTGAAATAATAAATAAGGCCGCTAAAGCCAAGAAAGCAATGAGCACCACTCCAAAAATTCGTATCATTTTTGTTAAGGAAAATAGTTGTTCTACTACTTCCTGACCAAATTTAGCATTCTCTACTCCTTTAAACTGAGCAATAATCTGCGCTACAGGCTTTACTCTCTCAGGCTTATCCATTTTCACTTCAAAAGCATTAGGCAGAGGGTTATTCCCATCAAGGGCTTGTAAAATACTTTGTTGCTCACCTAGGCGTTCTTTAAAGCGATTCATCGCTTCTTCCTTATCAATAAAAAGCACCTGGTTTACACCAGGGATTTTCGTAATGCGAGTCCCCACTTCACGAATTTCCACATCACTAAGTCCTTCCTGTAAATACACGGACACCTGTACCTGTGATTCCAAGTTAGAAGCCATATTATTTAAATTAAGAACCATAATTAGGAACATACCCAAGATTAACAGGGACAAAGCAACTGTACTGATGGACGCAAAGCTCATTAATCCGTTTCGTTTAAGAGAAATAACAGCTTCCTTGATAAAATACTCCATTGTTCTAATCTTCATAACCGTATACCCCTTTGGCCTCATCCCGCGCGATGACACCATTTTCAATTGCAATAACACGTCTTTTCATGGCATCGACTACAGTTTTATCATGGGTGGCCATGACAATTGTTGTCCCGCCCTTATTAATGCGCAAAAAGATTTTCATGATTTCCCAAGAGGTTTCAGGGTCAAGGTTGCCAGTGGGTTCATCGGCAATCACCACTACGGGATTATTAACAATTGCCCTTGCTATGGCAATCCGTTGTTGTTCACCACCTGATAATTCATTAGGAAAACTGCTTGCTTTATGACGCAGTCCTACTAAATCTAATACATTGATAACTCTTTTTTTTATCTCCCGATGAGACGCCTCAATAACTTGCATAGCAAAAGCTACATTCTCATAGACAGTTTTATTAGGCAATAAACGATAATCTTGAAATATAATTCCTAGATTCCGTCTTAGATACGGTACCTCTGAGGGCTGAAGCTCGCCAACATTACGACCATTGACTGTTAATTCACCTTGGGAGGGCAGTTCTTCTCGAAAAATTAACTTTATAAAGGTAGATTTACCAGCACCGCTTGGCCCTACCACAAATACAAAATCACCCTTAGGAATGTCAACGGTAATATCAGAGAGGGCGACACAGCCATTATCATATACTTTAGAAATACCCGATAAATGAATCAATATATAGTCACGCTCCCTACCAATAGCCAAGTTTAATCATATATACTAAAACTTTGACATTTTTCACAAAATCCCTCTTTTATTTATAATCTTTTTCAAAAACCTTCATTTAAAATTTCGATAATATATAAGGTAGTTCCACTTAATACCATAATTAACCCCAGATACCACCAAATTACTGTTAGTCTTTCCTTTATTGTCAATTTATAATAGAAGGACGGAGCATCCCCATCATTATTGTGCCACACTTTTACCAAAGAAACCATTAAAATGATAAAAACAAACACATTATAGGTATAAATAAAAAGTAGCCCCATAATAATACTGCCCAGCCACCAAAGGCGTGGAGAAATAGCAGCAGCAATGCGACCGCCATCTAACGGGTCACAAGGGATGAGATTAAACAAATTTAATAAACAAGCGGTATAGGATAGTATTAGCATTAATTGATTATTAGACCAGAAGTACAATGCTAAACACAGTAGCGCACTAAGGGTGCCTATGGCCGGTCCGCCAATTGCGACATTGGCTTCTACTTTTGCATTGCTGGGCAAATCCTTAATCCCAATCACTGCACCAATAAAGGGAATAAAGATTGGGCTGGAAACTCTAAGCCCAACGACTTTTGCTGCAATGACATGACCATATTCGTGCACCAAGAGGAGGAGTACAAAGCCCACTGCAAATTTTAGACCAAAAGCAGTAGCGTATACAACAATCGAAAGTAGCATGGATAGGCCCATGGTGAGGATTGGGCCTATCTTTAGCATGGCAATGCAGCTTGCCACACAGATGATTCCTCGCTTGATAACACGTTGACCACAGCTGACAATCTGCCATGCTCCCATACTTTTTCCTCCTTAAAAGAAAAAACGACCCTCTACATGTGTATGCATGAGAGAGTCGTTTTAGTGGTAGTATGCTTATTTTTTACGGCTAATTACCTTGCGAACAGCAAGAACAATATCCTCTGCTGTTAAGTGATATTTCACTAGTAAAGCCTCTGGAGTACCGGATTCACCAAAAGTATCCATAACACCTACCCGCTCCATAGGAACAGGATTATTTTCTACTAGCACTTCCGCTACAGCACTGCCCAGTCCACCGATAATACTATGTTCTTCACAAGTAATAATGGCGCCTGTATCCTCAGCCGCTTTGCAGATCGCGTCTTTATCAATGGGTTTAATGGTATGGAAATTAAGTACTCTAACGGAAATACCTTCCTTGCCAAGCATTTCGGCAGCAACTTTTGCCGGCGCTGTCATAATACCCGTCGCCATAATTGTCGCATCTTTACCCTCTACTAATTGTACAGCTTTCCCATGTTCAAATTTATAATCAGCGGTGAATAAGTCTGGCACGGACATCCTTCCTAAACGGATATACACTGGTCCATGATATTCAGCAGCAAAGGTTATGGCCTGACGAGTTTCCTCCGCATCGGCGGGTACAATTACTGTCATATTGGGAATGCTGCGCATTAAAGAAATATCTTCAATGGCTTGATGGGATGCGCCATCCTCACCTACTGTGAGCCCTGCATGAGTAGCAGCAATCTTAACATTAAGCTTTGGATAGCAAATTGAATTGCGTACCTGCTCAAAAGCCCGACCAGCAGCAAACATAGCAAAGGTAGATACAAAAGGAATCTTACCAGCGGCTGCTAATCCTGCTCCAACCCCCATTAAATTTTGCTCAGCAATACCAACATTAAAAAACCGTTCTGGAAAAGCCTTAGCAAAAACAGCTGTCTTCGTGGATTTTGATAAATCGGCATCTAAGACTACAATATCTTGATGTTTCTTCCCAAGTTCTTTTAATATTTCCCCATATGCTTCACGAGTTGCTAACCCCATTTAAAACACCCCTTCTCAAGTTACATAGCGCCTTGGCACTCCTAACCTGCATTTTTTATTTTGTTTCTAAGTCATTCAATTGGGCAAGAAACAATTCACATTGTTCATGGCTAGGTGCCTTGCCATGCCAATCAGCAATATTTTCCATTTGGCATACGCCTTTACCTTTTACCGTTTTCGCGATAATCATGGTTGGTTTACCCTTTACTGTTTTAGCAATTTGGATAGCATCGTAAATGGCATTGATGTCATGCCCATCGATTTTAATGATATTCCAACTAAAAGCTTGCCATTTTTCAGGAATTGGCAGCGGGGACATAACATCGGCTACCGGACCATCAATCTGCAGTCCGTTGTAATCAATGAAAGCTGTCAAATTATCTAGCTTATAATGAGCAGCAAACATGGCTGCTTCCCATACCATACCTTCTTCTAATTCCCCATCACCTAGGATGGTAAAAACCCGATGGTCACTGCCATCTAAACGAGCGGCAAGAGCCATACCAGCAGCTACACTAAGACCTTGTCCTAAGGAGCCTGTTGACATATCAATGCCTGGTAAGTTTTTCATACTAGGATGTCCTTGCAAGCGACTGTTTATTTTACGCAATGTCAGTAATTCTTCTTTCGGGAAAAAACCTTTTTCAGCCAAGGTAGCATAGAGCACTGGCGCTGCATGGCCTTTGGACAAAACGAAGCGATCTCTATTTTTCATCTGAGTATCTTTAGGATTGACATTCATTTCAGCAAAATATAAAGTCGCTAAAATATCTGCCGCCGATAAAGAACCGCCTGGATGGCCAGATTGGGCCTCCGTGACCATAGACACAATACTAGAGCGAATGGCCTTTACATGATTTTCTAGTTGTGATACTTGTTCTGCAGTAAGTTTTTTAGCCATATCGACAACCTCCTATTTTTATGTTTTGGACCGTTTAACTTCAGTGAAGCCTTCACCTAAGACTTCATGGGCAGATGTAACAATTACAAAAGCCTTGTGATCAATTTCATATATTAACTCTTTCAGCTGGGTAACTTCACTAGTACTCACCACACATAATAACATTTCCTGTGGTTTTCCCGTATAACAACCTTTAGCGTGAAAAAGAGTAACTCCTCTGTCCATTTCTACAAGAATGGCTTCTGCTACCTGCTCCGGCTGACTGCTCATAACGAAGAAAGCCTTGGAGGAGCTTGGACCTTCCTGAACTAAATCAATAATTTGGCCTGTGACAAACATGGAAATCAAAGCATATAAAGCAAGTTCAGGACTTTTAAAGGCGACACCAGCAAATATAATAACAAAAAAATCAGCTGCCATCATGGCTTGTCCAATACGAATCCCAAAGAGTTTATTTAAAATTACAGCCGCCAAGGCTGTACCAGCAGTATTCCCCTTCGAGCGAAATACTAATCCAAGGCCAATGCCGCCTATTACCCCACCATATAAGGAACTGAGCAGTAAGTCAGTGGTTAATACCGGAGTAAAAGGAAGAGTCACTTCAATGGCTAAGGATAACATCCCTGCACCAAAAAGAGTATTTATACCATAACGGGGCCCCATAATTTTAATACCGATAATAAATAAAGGAATATTAAAAGCCAACATAATAAGACCAACGGGCCAAGCTAAGAGATGATGTAGGACCGTCGCCAGACCGCTAACACCGCCAGCTGCTACCTTATTCGGTATTAAGAACATATTCAAACTGACTGCCGTAATAAGGCACCCTATGGTAATTCCTAAATAATCACGCCATACGATTTTCTTCATAGTTATCCCTCTCTGCTTTTTGCCTGTGCAATAAGTTCCAGAGCAAGTTCTGCATTACGAAAGGCTTTTTCCCGCAGGGAATTGCTTTGCTCAGATTTTTGCCGGTTGTTATTACTATCCCACAACTGGCGTACTTTCATTAACAAATTTTCTACGGTTATATTTTGCAAAGTTCCAATCTTATGTTCACCAAGGGTTTCTAGAAAACGTTCAATCTTAGGGTCATAGGAAATTCCCACCATTGGTACATGCATAACAGCAGCAAAAATCAAAGCATGAAGGCGAATACCAATTAGCATATCGAAATTGCCCACCAGGGATAGTAGTTCACTAGTTGTGTATTCTTCTGAGAGTACAATGGCTCCTTGCTGGGTACGACTGGCGATTTTCTTGGACACGGCAACATCTTCCGGCCATTGCATGGGCAAAAATACAATCTTGGCCCCAAACTCTAGGGCAAGTTGATCTGCTACTTGTGCTAAAACCTGCTTGTAATGTCCCCAGTCCTTCCATTCCCGCACTGAAATACCAATGAGAGGAGTAGCACCTACAATTCCTGCCTTACGCAAAATACTTCTTCCTACTTGCTTATCCACTTGGTGCATAGCCAGTACGGGATCAGCAGTAACATGGATAGGTGGTTTAGTCACTTCTAGGCGTCTGAGTTCTTCTTGGGAACCTTCATCCCGTACGGTGATTAAATCCACCATATTACCAATATAGCGCATAACCCCTCTAGCCAGCTTACCCCGTACCGGACCAATGCCTTGGGCATAGAGCATCACTGGCGTTCCTAGTTTCTTCGCTAGCATCATAATACTTAAATAATAATATAAACTGCGTTCACTGGTAACATCTTGTAGTAAACTGCCGCCGCCACTGATTAATAGCTGACTTTTGCACAGAACACGTGCTATTTCTGGGTAATTCAAGCGATATATAGAGGCCACACCATGGCGTTTTCGCGTATCTGCTGGATTCCCAGAAATAACCGTAATTTTCACATCAGCGTCAAGTTCTGTTAATACTTCAACCATGGCTGCTAGCATGGCTTCATCGCCTGCATTGCCAAAACCATAGTACCCTGAAATAACAATCTCACTCATACTTAGCAGGTCTCCTTCCTAAGGCAAAAGAGAAGTAGCTAAGTATCTGCACACCAATCACCGCCAGTACACCAAATACTATGCCTACTACCATACCGTCTATTCCTCTGATGAAGGACATAAATACAGGCGTACGTAAATGAGCAAAGGTTTCTACCAAGGATCCTTGTCCAATTGTCGCAACCAGTACCAAGCCATAATGGAGCATCCGCGGCCATTGTCGATAAACTGCCATAACTGCTAGAAAAAAAGCAGGATGCCCGATCATAAATTCCTTTCCCCGAGGACGAGCATACATAATTCGTTCCAAGGAAGATCGCATTTTTAGTTCAATATCAGGTACAGGGACGCCAGACGTATGGCCTGACCTTCCAACAAAAATCCAAGCTCCCAAAGCCACAACGGCAAAAATAAATAAGCTTTTTACATAAACAGGGTAATCAAGCATCTTCACGACTTGTTGCCAAATGCCTTTAGCATCTTCTTGATGGGTTGCAAACAAGTTATAGCGTGTTAAATAGACAATTGTAACCAATAGTATCGGTGCAATAAAGGTTAATTTTACACCTCGGAAGATTTCCATTTCTAGAAAAAAACGTACATCCCCAAGTATGGCTGCCACATACATACCACCAATCATCGATAGCATTACGGTCAAGATTAGACCACCCACACCATCAATTAACACCCGTACAAGGGCATTATTACCTTGCGGAGGGGTCGCCCGCCAGCGATCGATTTGCCAAGTCATAGCTAACACCGGAAATAAAATAGCACTCCCTAAAGCGACAGCTTGTCGTACTAAATTTCCATTACCCTTTAAGATGGGTAATATAAATACTACTGACAATAAGAAAAGTAATCCATATTGATAAAGAGGACGGAAGGGAAAGACTAAGGTCAAAAATAATACTCCTGCTGCCACTCCACCAATAATAATCAAGGATAATAAGATTTTGCTCGGGAAATAAGGCGCATAAGTCCCAGCCTTACCAATGGTAAAACCTTTCTCAATCAAACCTTCCTTGACACTTGAAATATACTCTAAATTTGTTTCCACTAGACTCTTCCCAGGCTCGGGCTTATCATATTTGCGCAAAAGATTCATACGAATATTGCGCTCCTGATCCGTTACTACCCAACGCTGAATAGCCTCTGCCGGTTTAAGTTTAGGCTGTTCATCTTTCGGAATAACATACATCCTTGCCGCTTGATAATTATTGGCCATGGCCATGGCCACGAGACCTTCCTGTTTAAAAAATTGCAGCTGCAGGGGATGTTCAATTAAAGCAAGGGTCATCCCTCTTGCTTTCACATATTCTAGGGTCAATGGTAAAAATTCAGGGTAGCCTAAAGCTTCATCACCCACAAACATGAGTGCTGATACCTTTTCAATACCTGCCAGCCGTTTAAAGACAGCATGTACATCACTAGCCCGTACTTTTGTATAGTTACTAGGACGAGCCACTACATAAAAGCCTTGGCTCTCTACATAGTGCATTTCATCCGTCGACAGTCCTAAGTTCCATTTTACCACTTTTTCATAATTGGCTTTCACGGCTAAAATTTGCTGGTCATTTACAAGAGTCACTCGCTCAGGACTAAGCCTCAAGGCTAAATCTTCTTTCACCTCGGCAAATACCTTCGGGTCACGACCAATGACATACACATCTTCCGCTTGAATACGCCCAGTTTCCACTAAATTGCGCCAAACAGCATCCGATAGCATACCCGCCCGATATTGATGCAAAAGTTGAGCTCCTGATAAGACAGTAACTTCACCGCTTTTATTTAATTTTTCTAAGGTTGTTTCATAGACGGCCAAGGAAGTAATCCCTGCATCATGGACCTGTTTCATGAGTTGATTGATAGGCACGCCTTCAAGCTGGGCCAATTCAACAACATCCTCATACTCCATTACCATTTCAACAGTGGTATTATTTTCTTCTACTATATGCCGTTGCCAGACAATTGTTAAGGCTGCAACTAAACCAATCATAATTAGCAGCAGTAACATCTGGTTATATTTAAAATGTTTCAAAGACTTCTCCCACCTTATGTAGAAATAAGATTTGGTTAATGCAACCGGTTGTCTAAATAAATACTGACTTTTCCATTTTCCATAACAATATCACGTACACCCACATGAAATGGCAGTTTATTTAGATCCAAAAGGGGAATTTCTGTTAATAGAGTACCAGCAATATTACCTGATGCCCTATTATTAATCAAAAATTTCTCAGTGACAAACTTAATTTTCTGTCCATCACCTACAATCCTGCCCTCTAAACCGACATCTACATTAGCAAATCCTCCAATGGCAAAAGTACTGCTGGCCTTAACTTGATCGGAAGTTATCGTCACAACTGCATTTTTTACCCCTTTTACGGTTTGATTCAGACACTGAGCAAGATCATCTTGCCTCATTACTACTATAATATCAACATCAGTAACAGATTGCAATT